>Ga0073934_10002614_pt1 | contig 36590 bp, 36 predicted proteins | sample LarsenN4metaG_FD_76834 | JGI IMG/M metagenome (GOLD analysis project Ga0073934, IMG submission 76834) | Hot spring sediment bacterial and archeal communities from British Columbia, Canada, to study Microbial Dark Matter (Phase II) - Larsen... ... | reverse complement strand
TTGTTGGCGTCGCAGGAGCAAGTCGCGCCATCGGCGCCGCGCCCGAAGAGGAACGCGACCACGCCCGCATTGACGTAATCCTGGAGATGCGCGCGCGACGGATCGTCGAGCAACCACTCGACGCGATTGTCCTGGTAGTGGTTCCAGGTGTTGTTCATCGCGCGCATCTTCGTGTTGCCCTGCGGGATCTGCCACATGACGATCCGCTTCTGGCTGACCTGCATGAAGCGAGTGAGGAACCGGACGTTGCGCGCGAAGTCGCTGGCGTTCCACCAAGAGGCGCCACCGTCGCCATAGACATACTGCTTAAACGCTGCGTCGCGATCGGAGAACTCGGCGAACGCGATGTCGAAGCCGCCGCTCAGCGACGCGAAGAACGTGCCGGCGCGCTGTCCGAGCTGGTCGACGGTCGCATCCGGCGGGTCGGTATAGGTGATGTCGTTGCCCGTACCCCAGACGCTGACGTGGTAGGCGAGGATGACATTCGGCGCGTATGTGTCACGGAGCTTGTCGATCGCGAGCGCAAAGCCCGAGAGGTTCTCGGGAAGGCCGGCGAGCTCCGCCATGCCCGTCGATGCGACCTTCGCGGGCACGGTCTCGGCGTCGTCGCCAGATGAACGCTGCTGCATGTAGCCCCAGAGGTCGGGCTCGACGTGGAGCACGACGCGGTTCTGGGGAAATGCGCCCGCGCGTTGGAAGAAGAGCTTGAGGTCGGCGTAGTACGCCGCCATCGTCGGTGTGTTCTGGAGGTTGTTGTAGAGTCCGCTCGATTCGCCCTGCGACGAACCGGGAGCGGACTGGAAGAGCATGTAGTACGTGAAGACAGGGACGATGCCGTGCTGGATCGACTCCTGCACGTAGTTGGTCACAAAGGCGCCGTCCGGGTTCCAGTTCGCCCATCCCGCGCCCGTGTTGACGCCACCGGCGAGGTATTGGTAGCGGAAGCCGTACGGCGCAGTGGCCTTCATCGCGGCGGCGCCGCCTGGCCCGCTCGCCGTGCCGAGCTGGAGCGACGCCGGCCAGCCTGCCGGCAACGCGGGCAGCCCGCCCGGCGATGGCTGCGGCGGAGGCGTCGTCGCTGTTGGCGTCGGTGCCGTCGTCGCCGCGACGACGAACGATCCTGCGTCGTTATTCCAGTGCAGCAGGCCCTGCCAGCCGGGCACGAACACGCCGATGCGCACGGCGTATGTGCCCGTAGTCGCGGGTGCGATCCAGTTGACGGTGTAGGACCGCTGCTGGCCGGCGGTGAAGGTTTGATTGTCGAACCAGACCTGGTGGGCCTTCGTCCCAGCCGGGTTGTAAATCTCGACATCGACGAGCGCAGTCGAGGCGGCGGCGCTCGTGATCTGCGCGACGACGCTCACGTTCTGGCCGGGCGCGACGGACGATGGCGTGACGGTTGCGTTTGTCGTGAACCCGCCGGACGTGAGAGGCGCGGCCTGTCCGCTTCGAGATGACGTCGACGGCCATGCGATTGTCAGCCCAGCGACGACGGCGGATGCGAGGAGCATGGCAACGAATGCGTTGAGAGAAACATTCATCTACGCACCTACCCCCATGCGACTGAATGTCGAAGGGTGCGGGCTTGCGACGCAGAACATGCATCGCTTACCGGCGCCGACTGATCTCCAAGCGTCGCGTCCCGTGGTGTGATGTTCAGCCCCGCATGTGCACGCACCGGCCACGTCGCGCGTGACAGCGCTCGCGGCGGCGTGCGTGCCGAGATGGACCCGCGGCAACCATTGCCGTGGACACCCGAAGTGACCGGAGGTGATGCGACGGGCCCGATCTGCTGAGGGCTTCGCGGGACTGGCCATCGCGCCTGGTGTGCGACCGGTTCCTCGGCCGAACGCGCGCCCGGCATCCAGCGAACGCTATTGAACATGAATCCCCATCTCCCCTGATTCCGCACGACGCCTGAATGAGCGCACCCCGCTCGATTCAGCGTTGAGTCCCGGGCGGAATCCCCCACACGCGAGCGCCTGCAGATCGTTGGCGCTCGAAAAACTCCCTGACCTTCTCCTTTACCTTCGGCCCGATCGGCGGTGTCCGAAGTCTGAACGGCACGACCTGGACAGGCCGCACGACTACCTAACCCGATTCGCGGCGGCGCCGGTCATCAGGCAAACCCCGCGAACCGGCGATGGTAACACCGACCGAACGCTGGGCTCCCCCTAGTCGCGGAAGTGGGAATCTACCCCGTGACGGATAGTCGGCGGGGGTCAGGAAATGTGACGGGCTGCACAATATTATGATCTTATGTCGTGTCTTCGAGTTCAGGCCGCCTGGCGCTGATCGTCGAACCGCGGGTGCCGCGTTGCGCCGGCCGATCGGTACAGCGCTTCGAGCTCGCCGCGTCCGGCGAGCGTCTCGAGGGCGCCGACCACCGTGGGGCAGAAGAGCACGCCCTTCATGCGCGCGATCTCCTCGAGCGCCTCGGAGAGCGGCCAGGCGGGTTTGTACGGGCGTTGGGTCGTGAGCGCATCGAAGGCGTCAGCGACGGCGACGATGCGCGCGGGGAGCGGGATCTGCTCGCCACGCAGCCCGTCGGGGTAGCCGGAGCCATCCCACCGCTCGTGGTGCGAGCGTGCGACGACGCGCTCGATCTCAAACATCGGCGAATCGCCAATGAGCCGCTCGCCGTGCTCGGGGTGCGTGCGCATCTTGTCCCAGTCGTCCGGGCTGAGCTTGCCCGGCTTCAGCAACACGCTGTCCGGTAGGCCCAGCTTGCCGAGATCGTGGATGGTGGAGGCAAGCCCGATCGCCTTGGCGTCGGCGTCGGGGAGGCCGAGCTCCTTCGCGAGCGCGACGCTGTAGAGCTCGATGCGGCGCAGGTGGCCGCCGGTGTGCGGATCGCGGGCCTCCGCGGCATCGGCGAGGCGCACGAGCGACTGGCGGCTCGCCTGCTCGAGCTGCGCGTACGAGGCTTCGAGCTCGTTGCGGAGCAGGGCGACCTTGATCGCGGGCGCCAGGTGCTCGGCGATCGACGCGAGCACCGCCAGGTTGTTCTCGTCGAAGAAGTCAGGTTGCCGGCTCACGGCGCCCATGAACCCCAGCAACCGGCCGTCGAACCGGATCGGGCAAATCGCCGCGGACGTAATTCCGGCAAGAGCGAGGACTTTACGCTCATCCTCGGGGATGCGACGGTCGTTCGCCGGGTCGCGAATGATGGAAGGGCCGATGGCGCCGAGCTCCTGAATGAAGCGCTGCGCCTCCGGCGTTGCGCGAGCTGCGCGCCATCGCGCGAGGAAGTCCTCGCTCACGCCCGAGGCGATGCTGAACGGCGGGGTGCCACGATCGGTGAGGAGCCCTTCGATCGACACCGATGTGGCGCCGATGAAGTCACTTATCATTGCAGTGACGTTCGCGACACGCTTCTCGAGCGAACCTGCGGACGCGAGCTCGCGGGCCAGGTCGATGTGGATGTCGCGCTCACGTCCGGCGCGTACAGCATCAACGTATGCGCGGCCGTTCGCAACGATGGCATGGACAAGGTCGGCGACGGCAACGACGGTCAGCGCATCGGGCCGCACCGACGTCGAAGCGTGGCCTACAAGCACGATGATGCCCGGCTTGCCGTCTGCGTCGGGCACAGCCTCGTCGAGGACCCACAGGTCTCGCGGGAGCCGCTCCGTAAGCGCGGCGGCCGTCATCGTGCCGGTGGCGGCGACTGCGGCGAACCGCTCCGCGTACGCGGGCGAAGAGGCCGCGGTGGACACTATCGGCTGGTGATGTTCGCGACCCGGCATAACGATGCCGCACAACGACAGGGCGAACTCGTCACGTGTGGCCTGGGCAACCTCGCGTAAAATCTCCGCCGTGCTGCGTTCCGAACGCATGGCGCGCCCGACGCGGACGAAGAGGTTCCGGGCGGCGGCCGCGAGCGTCGAGACGGACGTGGCCTTGCGCCGGTGCTTTTCGCTATACATGCGGCCATCCGCACTGGAGAACAACTGCTGCACACTCTCCCCGTCTTCGGGGAACGTCGCGATGCCGAAGCTTCCGAGCGCGGCAGGGGCGCCTTCGTCGAAGCGGAGCGCGGCGAGGCGATCGTTGATCGCGCGCGTCAGGCGTTGTGCGTCACCCGTCGTAGCGCCGGGGAGGATGAGCGCGAACTCGTCGCCGCCAAGGCGCGCGGCGCAGGCCGACTCACCCGCGGCTTCGACGAACGCCTTCGCGGCGGCACGCAGGACGGTGTCCCCGAACTGATGGCCAAAGGCGTCGTTGAGCTGCTTGAAGTTGTCGAGATCAGCGACGACAAGGCTCACGGGTGCGCCGTCGCGGCGCGCTTCGACCAGCGCCGTCTCAAGCTTCGTCTGGAACGCGCGGAGGTTGGAGAGTCCCGTGAGCGGGTCGGTCTCGGCGATGTGCTGTAGCTCGTCAGTGAGCCGCCGGACCTCATGCAGCGTGCGTTCGATGACGCGGCTATGCCCGAGCCGGGCGAGCGTGGAGAGCGAGAAGAAGGCAAGCGCGCCGACCCAGACCGTGGCGAGCTGTGAGGTGGCTTCGACGGTCCCGAGGTAGCCCCAATGGACGACGAGTGCCAGAACGAGCAGCGCGAGCACGACCGTCGCGCCGGCCAGGCGCGTAAGCAGGACGATGCGACGGATCTCGCGCCGAGACTCGGCCGGAAGGTCGGCCAGTTCACTCACGTATGAATGGTCGGCAGTCTCCGGGCGCGGGGTTATCGCACGGCGGGAATCTGCTGACCGATGAAGGAGCGGACCTCGGCCGACAGGAAGTCGAGGCCAGGAAACCAGAAGTGGTCGACGCCGGGTGCGGTGACGAGGCGGGCGTCGGCGCTCAGGAGCGACGCCAGCTTCGCGGGAGGGGCAATCTCGTCCCGGTCGCCCGTTATGACGAGTACCGGGATGCCGGCGGGAAGCGCCCTGACGCTCGACATGCCGGGAGGCAGCGATACGAGCACGAGGGCGTCCGGGCGGGCTTCGCCGGCGATGCCGGCGGCCACTCCGGCGCCAAACGAATAGCCAGCGAGGACGGATCGGGCACCCGGGCGTTGCTGGCGAAGGTATGTGAGCGCGGCAAGCGCGTCACGGCCTTCGCCTTCGCCGCCGTCGAAGTCGCCGTCGCTCGCGCCGGCGCCGCGGAAATTGAAGCGGAGAGTCGTCGCGCCAACTTCAGCGAGCACGCGGCACAGCGTGATGACCACGTGGTTGTCCAAGTCGCCGCCGTAGAGCGGGTGCGGGTGGAGCACGACGGCCACCACATCCGCGCTGCCCTCGTGGATCGCGCCCTCAAGGCGCAGGCCGTCGCTCTCGATCGAACAGCGGGTCTCGACGAATTGGCTCATCCGACCGCACCGCGTTCGCGCGGGCTTCGATCACGCGCGCGGCTGAAGATCCTGCGCCAGAGCGGCAGGCGCACGGTTTCGGGCGGGATCGACGCCTCGACGGCCTTCCAGCCACCGTTCCGGCGCTCCCATCGCTGCCGCAGCACGAAGCGTCCGGCGCCGCGATACATGACGGCGCTGGTTCCCGATGCATCGCGTTCTTCGAGCGAGAGGAGGTCGAAGGAACGGGGACGGAAGGGGGCGCCGCCACGGAGCTGGAGGAGCGCCTGCGGCGTCATCCAGGACGCGAAGGCGGCGTCGTCTCCGGCGACGTGCGCCCGTGCTGCGGCCTCAACGGCATCACGAAGTGACTCACCCAACCCGTCCCCTTTCCGCGCGTATCACAAGCACACGATCCCTGCCTGCGAAGTCCTTCATAACGTACGCCTGCGCTTCGGGGAAGGAGCGCCGGGCGACCTCGAGCAGCGCGGCACCCTGCGTCTCACCGATCTCCGCGGCGAGCATGCCTGCGGGCGCAATGTGGTCCGGCGCGTCAGCGAGGAGCCGTTCGATCACCTCCGTACCGCGCTCCCCGCCGAGGAGACTGGTGCGCGGCTCATGCTCCCGGATCTCAGGTTCGAGAGTGAGCCACTCGTCGCTGCTTATGTATGGAAGATTCGCCAGGATCAGATCGAACACGCCCTGACCGGCGAGCAGGTCGGCCTGCTGGAGGCGCACGCGGTCCACAACGCCGTGGTGGCGAATGTTGCGCTCGGCGACACGCAACGCGTCCTCGCTCGCCTCGATGGCGAGGATGCGCACGCGCGGCCGGTTGACCGCAACGGCAACGGCGATCGCGCCGCTCCCCGTGCCGACATCGACGATCGAGATCGCATCGCCTCGCTCGTCGATGAAGTCCAGGGCGAGATCGACGAGCATCTCCGTCTCGGGGCGCGGGATGAGCGCGCCGGGCTCGCAGAGGATGTCGATGCCGTAGAACTCGCGGTGGCCAACGATGTACGCGAGTGGCTCCCGGGCGAGGCGGCGCGCAAGCGCCGCTTCAAACGTTACCTGCGCCTCGGCGGGCATGTCATCGTGCAGCGCGGCGAGTACGTGCGCGCGGTCGGTGCTGAGGGCGTGGGCGAGCAGGACTTCCGCCTCGATGCGAGCATCCTCGCCAGCGATGGGCGCCAACCGCCGGGAGGCATCGTGGAGGGCGTCGCCGACCGATGGCATCGCGATCAGTGCCGGGGCGGGGTCGGCGGGCGTCCGCTGGCCGCGAGGACGGCCTCGCGGACTTCCTTCGGCTCGGGGAAGTGGCCGGCCTGCTTGTAGTCGAAGACGACCTGACCGTTGTACCGCACGGTAAAGGCGCCGCCCGATGAGGGGATGAGCACCCACTCGTCGGCGAGATCGGGCCGCTGATCGTAGAGCTCGCGCGCGAGAAAGAACGCGCGGCCCTGGAACTTGCACACCCGGCAGAACTCGATCTCGATGCGGTGTCGCTCAGCCATGGCGTTCAGCGCGTCAGCGCGCCCTCGCGGCCTTCCTGCGCGGCCTCGAGCAGGCGCGCCTGTTCCTGGGCGGCGACGGCGTCGAGGATGTCATCGATCTCGCCGTCGAGGATGCGCGGGAGGTTGTGTATGGTCAACCCGATGCGGTGGTCGGTCAGGCGGTCTTGCGGGAAGTTGTATGTGCGGATCTTCTCCGAGCGCTCGCCGGTGCCCACTTGCGACTTGCGCGCGCCCGCGATCTCCTCCTCTTGCGCCCTGCGCTCGAGCTCGAGCAAGCGCGCGCGCAGGACGGACATGGCCTTCACGCGGTTTTTGAGTTGCGAGCGCTCGTCCTGGCAGACGACGACGATGCCTGTCGGTTTGTGCGTGATGCGGACGGCCGTGGCGACCTTGTTGACGTTCTGTCCGCCGGCGCCACCGGAGTGAAAGATGTCAATGCGGAGATCCGACTCGTTGATACTCACCTCGACCTCCTCGGCCTCCGGAAGGACAGCGACGGTGGCGGTGGAGGTATGCACGCGGCCTTGCGCCTCGGTGGCCGGGACGCGCTGGACGCGATGGACGCCACTCTCGTACTTGAGGCGTGAATATGCGCCGCGACCATGGACTTCGAAGACGATCTCCTTCAGTCCGCCGATGCCGATCTCGTTCGCCGAGAGGACTTCCACCTTCCAGCCTTTGCGATCGGCGTAGCGCGAATACATGCGGTACAGGTCGGCCGCAAAGAGTGCGGCTTCGTCGCCGCCCGTGCCGGCACGGATCTCGACGATAACGTCACGCTCGTCGCGCGGATCCTTGGGCAGCAGAGCGCGCTTGAGGTCCTCTTCGAGCCGCGCGCGCTGCCGGGTGAGTGACTCGAGCTCTTCTTTCCCGAGCGCGGACATTTCGGGATCGGTATCGCCGGCGAGGATGCGCGCGTCCTCGAGCGCCTTCGCGTTCGCCTTCCACTCCCGGTAGAGGCGAACGACGTCCTCGATCGCCGCGCGCTCCTTCGCGAGCGCCTGCAGGCGTTCGTAGTCGCCGCTGACCTCGGGACGCGCCATCTCGACGGTCAGGTCTTCGTAGCGTCGTTCGGTTGCCTCTAAGCGGTCAAACATGGCTCAAACGTGCGAAAACCCCCTCGCGGAGGGGGTTCGTCCTCTCGCCGCATTCTACCATCTAGGTCACGACGGCGAGGCGCGCGACCGTCGTTCGGCCATCTCGCGATACAGCTCGCGGTAGATGCCGGGCTCGCTGCCGTCGATCACCGTGGCGCCGCAGACCTTTTCGTAGAAGCCGTCCGGTCCCGCGCCACCGATGATGGCGTAAGCGAAGCCGAGATCGCGCAGGCCGTGGAGGCAGCGAAACAGGAGCGCGGCGCCCGCTCCGTGACCGCGCAGATCCTCGCGGACGCCGGTGGGGCCGAAGAAGCCGCGGCGCGTGCAGTCGTAGACGGCGAAGCCCACGATCTCGCCATCCTTCACCGCCGCGAAGCCACGGATGGGGTGGCCCCCTGTGAAGGCGACGTCTGCCTCGGCGGCCCAGTTCTCGCCGAAGTGCTCCGTGATGAACCGGCGCAGCGCGAAGCGATCCCAGGGCTCGAACCTGCGAATGGTGATGCCCGCCGCGGCGACGCGGTCGTCGTAGGGCTGCGAGGGAGGGAGCGCGTAGAGGCGGACGAGCATGTCGGGCATCACGCGTGAAGGATAGCCGGGGAGGGCGCGACCGTCACCGGCGGTAGCGGGCGAGCTTGCGCGTGAGCCGCGCCAGACGGTGCTCGAGCGCCGCGCGCTCGATGTCGGGCGCGGGATCCAGCAGGGCACGCGTGGTGGCGTGCGCCGAGTGGAGATCGCGTTCGTGGTGCTCGTGGTGCTTCGCGAGCTCGAGTCCGGCCGCGCGATCGCCACGGTCCCAGAGCTCGCGCCAAACCGCGACGGCGTCCTGGCGCCGCCCGGCGCGCTTGCACAGCCGCGCGTAGCGGCGGGCGACCCAGTGCCAGTCGTCGCCGCCCTCCAGCCACGGCAGGGCTCTTCCGTAGAGGGCGAGGGCGCGCGCCTCGTCGCCGTCGCGCTCCCACCAGTTGCCGGCTGCGATCGCGTCGTCGGGATCGGGAGCTTCGGCTCCAAGGATGGTCGCGACCGCGGCGAGCACGCCTGCAAGCGACATCACGTCGTCGGCGTTGTGGCGAAAGACCGCACGCAGCGGCGCGGCGCGGCCGGCCCGCACGTAGTCGAAGTACAGCGACGGGATCAGCCACCCGGGGATGTCGTCGGGACGGTCGATCCGCAGAAGGTGACGCTCGGCCTCGGCGAGGCGGCACGTCGGCAGGCGGTGGCGGTAGAGACGACGCACGGCATGCAGCAGGTCGACGTGCGGGAGGCGATCGAACGACGACGGGAGGCGCGCGAGCGTCACGCGCGTCTGCAGGACGGGCAGGTCGAAGGCGCGGCCGTTGTACGTGACGAGCGCCTCGGCTGCGGCGAGGTCCTGCATGAGCAGCCAGAGCATCGCGCGCTCGGCCGCGAGGTCGGCGAGGAAGTACTGGCACACGCGAAATGCGCCGTCCTCGTACGAGCCGAGCCCGGCGAGCACGATGTACGTGCCGGTGCCCCCCGCCAGTCCGGTCGTTTCGATGTCGAAGAATGCGAGGCGCGTCGCGGCGGCATCAGCGGCGCCGAGCAGCGCGCGGAGCCCACCTCCGGGCGCTGTGAGCGGCGCGGACAGTGGCAGCTTCCCATGGCGATGGTCGGACGGGAACCATTCATCCCGCACGAACGCCGCACCAAACGGCGTCTCGTGGCGGTCGACGCCGAGGATGCGATCGATCGGTGGGGGATCGGGCCGCGGGGGCTGCGCTGGCATCGCCGCGGCATGCGCCGCGACGGCGTGGCGTAGGCGATCGAGCGTGCGCTCAGCGACCATGCTCGCTCGTCACCGCGCCTGCGACGCCAGCCGTTTCATCGAGGAGCCGCTGCAGCAACAGCGCAGCGGCGCGCTTGTTCGTGCCGTGCTCGCCGATCGATGGGCCGACGCAGCCCGGGCAACCGCCCTTGCACGCGCAGTCGCGGACGATGTCGTGCGCGGCGCGCATCAGATCGCCGTGGATCTCGAAGAGGCGGCGGGCCATGCCCACGCCGCCGGGCTGGTTCTCGTACAGGAAGAGGGTCGGGCGCTCGGTGAAGGGCGAGCGAATCTGTGCGACGGCCTGCAGATCGCGCGGATCGCACATGACGAAGATCGGCGCGAGGTGGCGGAGCAGATGCGCGAGGCCCCAGAGGCCGTCCTGCAACTCCGTCCGCGTGAGGCCCTCACACGCCTCTTCGCTCAGCGCAAACCAGTATCCCGTGGTGTGGCGCGACTCCTCCGGCAGGCTGATGCGGCCCCAGCCGACGTTCTCGTTCGTGTCGAGCTTGAGCTTCTTGAAGATGGTCGCCACCTCACGCACGGCAACCTCGCCGTGATTGACATGACAGCCGGGCGCGGAGGCGCTCTCGAATGACTCCAGCACCTCGAGGTCAACGGCCAGGTTGGCGTCGGTGTAGTAGTCCACATCGACGGCGCGCACGTACGCCTTCTTCTCGTGCCAGTCCAGCCGGTCGACGTGGTACTGGCGCCCGCCGTGCATGTAGATCGCCTCGTCGTGGATGAGGAGCGGTGCGGCGGCACGGTCGACCTCGCCGATGACGCGTGGCTTTGGTCCCTGCTCGATGACGACGAAGTTGTCGATGGCGGCGGACCGAAGGCTGACGGACTCGGCCGGGTAGACCTCGGTCATCCAGTGGTAGCGTCCGCCAGCCTTCACGAGGATGCCGTCGCCGGCGAGCAACTCGAGCAACTCGCCAGTGGACGGTCCAAACTCCTCGCCCTCGGCGAACGGCACCTCGAACGCCGCGCACTTGATGTGACTGATGCGGACGAGGAGATTGTCTGGATCGATGAGGCCGGCCTCCGGCGGCGTCTCGAACAAGTACTCGGGATGGCTCGCGACGTACTGGTTGAGCGGCGACGACGACGTCACGATCACCGAGAACGCGAGGCTGTGGCGGCGGCCGGCGCGCCCCATCTGCTGCCAGGCGCTGGCGAGCGTGCCCGGATAGCCGGTGAGCACGGCCGCTTCAAGGGAGCCAATGTCGATGCCCAGTTCGAGCGCGTTCGTGGCGACGACGCCGCGGACGCGCCCCTCGCGCAATCCGCGCTCGATCGCGCGCCGCTCGTTCGGCAAATAGCCGCTCCGGTATCCCTCGACCTTCGGCGGCTCGCCGATGCGGTGCTTCAGTGAATCGCGCAGGTGACGGAGGAGAAGCTCGACGCGCACGCGCGACGGCGCGAACACGATCGTCTGGACGCCCGCTTGCAGGAGGCGGCGGCCAATCTCCTGCGCGGCCGAGACGGCGCTCCCGCGGATGCCGAGTTCGCTGTTCACAACGGGCGGGTTGTAGACGGCGATGACCCTCGGGCCAGCGGGCGCGCCGTTGTCGTCGACGACGTGCATGGGACGGCCCACAAGGTTCTCGGCGAGCTCCTTGGGGTTGGCGATGGTCGCCGAGCAGCAGATGAAGATCGGGTCCGAGCCGTAGAAGCGGCAGACGCGATGGAGGCGGCGGATGACGTTGCCTACGTGGCTGCCGAAGACGCCGCGGTATTGGTGCAACTCGTCGATGACGACGAAACGGAGGTTCTCGAAGAGCTTCATCCACTTTGTGTGATGGGGGAGGATGCCGGAATGGAGCATGTCGGGATTGGTGACGACGATGTGGCCGGCATCGCGCACCTTGCGTCTCGCGTCGCCGGGCGTGTCGCCATCGTAGGTGAATGTCCTTATGTCGACATTCAGCGCGCCGACGAGGTCGTGCAGCTCCTGCATCTGGTCCTGCGCGAGCGCTTTGGTGGGAAAGAGGTAGAGCGCGCGACCCTCCGGGTCGTCGAGGAGGCTCTGGAGGACCGGCAGGTTGTAGCAGAGGGTCTTCCCCGAGGCGGTGGGCGTCACCACGACCACATGCTCGCCCTGAGCGACGGCGCCGAAGGCGTGTGCCTGGTGTGAATAAAGGGCTTCGATGCCCCGGCTTCGGAGCGCCTCGAGCAAGCGAGCCGAGGTCACCGGCGGGAAGGGACCGAATCTGGGTGGACGCGCCGGGATCTCGCGCCAGGCGGCGAGCTCGCCGGGCAGCGCGTTGGCTGCGCGAAGCTGCTGTAGCGCGTCATCGAGCGGCATCCTGCCCCCTCGCCCTGCCTGGCTGTCGAGGGCCGAGTATACGTTCGGAACGGACGTTCGTCAAGCGAACGTGCGGTGCAAGAATCAGGGGTTTCGCCCCTGCCCGGGGAGGGTGCTACCACCGACGATAGCTTCGAACGATATGGGAGCCGGCTCTGCTCCTTCGAGGTCGCAAGGAGGCGACGTAGCTTCCCGCGCGGATGCGGGTCTGCCTCTCATCGCCCGAGACAGCCGGCTCCGCGGCCGCCTCCGACCTTCCCCGTTCGTGCTCGGCGTGCTTGCGGTGGTCGCGGCGGTTGGCCTGGTGGCGCTCGTCACGTACCTGGGCGCCCGAGAGTTCACGAGGCGCGCCGCGGACGCGCGGGCGGCCGAGGAGGCGCGGTCGTTTGCGCAGCACAGCTCGCTGCTTGCGACCGGCGACGCGTTCAACGGCTACCTGCAGATCCTCCGCTACGCGGACGACGACATCGTCCGCTCGCCGGCGTCGACACTCGACGAACGGCGAGGCGCGCTGCAGCAGCTCCTGTGGTTGAACACGAACCGGATGAAGTCGCTGGCAATCGTCGACCGAAACGGCCGCGTGCTCGCGACCAGCGACCCGGCGATCAAAGACGTGAGCACGAGCGACGCGTTCAAGACGTCGCGCGCAAACCAGGGTCCGGCGAACTCCGACATCATCCTTCCCCGGGAAGGGCAGCGCGGGTACGTGGAGTTCACGGCGGCGTTGCGCGACGACGAGCGGCGTGCCTGGGGCTTCATCTACGGACGTGCTGAGCCGCAGGACCTCTGGCGAGACACGCTGAACGCGACTATCGACGGCGGACGGAACGTCATCATCAACAGCGCCGGCGCGTTCGCGACGGGCGTGCCCGACTCGATGCTGGGCACGCCGTGGCGCGGCGTCCCGCTCGAGAACGGCAGCGTGCGCGCGCAGATCGGCGGGAACGAGTACATCTGCGGGCTGGGAGGCATCGGCAAGGAAACACAGATCGACTATGGGTGGAACGTGGCGTCGTGTCTGCCGACATCGCTCATCCAGGCCGAGGCGTCGTCGGCGCTGGGCGATCAGTGGAAGGTGACGCTCGCGGCGGCGATCCTCGCGGTCGTGCTCGCGGGGGGAGCGTTACGCCTCACGATGCACCATTCGCCCGCTGCCGAGGCTGCGTCTCCAGAGCCTGCAGCCAACGAGGCGGACACCAGCGAGTCATTCGGCGCCAGAGCTGTCACTGAGGCGCCGGATGCCGAGTCGCTGGCGCCGCCCGACGAGCAGCCTCCGGCCGGATCGGACGGCCGCGTCGACGCGCACGATGGTGTCGCTGCGGAGCCTCCTCCCACGCCGTTGATCGCCGCGGACGTGGATGCGCTGGCGCTCATTGAGGCGTACGAGCGCCGGAACGCGCTGCTCGCGGAGCGCATGCGCGAACTGATCCAGGCGCGCATCATGATCGCGGCGACGCAGGCCGACGAGGCGTACCGGCTCTCGGCGGAGGACGAGGATCGCGCCGCGGCGATGCACCGGCATGCGATCGACCAGTTGGAGGAGCTGCGGGAGCGCGAGCTGCGGCTGATGGCGCAGGAGCTGCACCCGAGCATCGTGCGGCTGGGCCTCCCTGCCGCGCTCCGCGCGCTCGCGAAAGACCTGGCGCGGACGGTGGACGTCGAGATGGAGATCGATCCGGCGGCGGATGCGGCTTCGAGCCGGGGCGGACGCATCACGATCGATCCGCAGTTGAGGCTGCTCTTGTATCGGCTGGTGCGGGACGCGATCGATGCGCGTCCGCTCGATGCGGACTCGCAGTTGGTGACTGTGCGGCTGACCCGCGAGGCGGATGAGCTCGTCCTCGATGTCGCGCTGGGTCAGGGCACCGTGTTCGACGAAGGACTCCTGGACGCCGCGAAGATCTCCATCGAGGCGTACGGTGGCGCCTTCAGCGCCCGCGGGCAGCGAGTCTCGGCCCGGGTGTATGCGCCGCACGTCGAGCAGCCGGAACCGGAGCTGCCAGAGGCTGCAGTCGACAGCGATCACGGCGGCTGGGATGCCGCCGAACCGGATGATGATGCAGCCGAATCAGGAAGCGCCGAGATGCCTCCAGTCGAACAAGTCGAACAAGGCGTGGGCGATGACGTCGAAGATGACGTCGCCCGTGTCGACGCCTCGTCAGCGCCCATCGTGCACACGTTCACGCCGCCGGAGGGGCCGCCCGAGGTGGTGAAGGAGAACGACGAGCAGGATGCCGATGAAGAACAGTCGCTCCGGGTGACGACGTTCGTGCTCGAAGAAGACGAGATTACCGTCGCGCCGGCGCCCCGGCTCGAAGGGGAGGCTGGGCTGGGCGCGGACACGCATACGGCGCCGGCGAGCGGGGACGTCGACGCAGCGTAGCGCTCGGGGCTAACGCTCCGGCCGGTGGTCGGACCGGCATGCCGATGCGCACATGTCAGAGAGTGGAACGAACTTGAGCGAGGGCTTGGAGGATCTACGCAGCCTTGCCGCGGGCGCGTTCCCGCGGCGCTTCGTCATCGCCGTCGGGCGACGAGCCCTGCGTCTCGCGCAGGTACAGGAGGACCGCCTTCACGCGCGGGTGGGCGGCGTTGTCGCGGCTGAGGTTGAGCTGCCCGAAGATGGCGTTGATGTGGTTCTCGACGGACTTCTCTTCGAGCACGAGCGCGCGCGCGATCGCGGCGTTGTTGTATCCCTTGGCCATCAGTGAGAGTACCTCGAGCTGGCGGCGCGTGAGGGCCGAGAGGCGGCTCTCGCGGCGGCCGAGGCTCTCCATCACGGCGGGATCGAGCACCACGAGGCCCGTGGCAGCGCCGTCGATGGCGCGCACGAGGGTCGCCACGTCAGTTATGGACTGGCGCAGCAGATACGACCAGCCGGCCGCCCGGAACGCCGGCAGCGCGGCGAGCGTGCGGCGGTCAGGGCGTTCTCCCAGGAAAACGACGCGCGTGCCGCTCTTCGCGGCCGAGATGGTCTGGGCGAGAGCGAGCGCAGCCTGCTCGCTTTCGGCGTCGAGGCCGATGAGCGCGACGTCAGGCTTCTCGATGGCGGCGATACGCACGGCGCCGGCGGCGTCGCCCGTGGCGCCGACGAGCTTCAGCCTGTGCTCGTTGGCGAGGACGGTGCGCAGCATATCGCGGAGCAGGTTGTCCGCTTCGACCACCAGGACGCGGATGTCGCCGTTTGTGTTGTCCATGCGTTCCGGAGTGATTGTCGGCCTGCCCGACTCCCGCCATATCAGGGTGTGCGCTGATTCTCCCGGCTTCGGCGGCGTGCGGCACAAACCGCGCGTCCTGGGTGTGACCACCCGTCCGGCGCAGGGTACGGGCACCATGGGCGCGGTAGGTGCTGGCGTCGATGCTGATCCAGCGCATGCAGCGCCAGTCCGCACGATGGAGGCGGCAAGGATGCAGCCAGAACGTACTCGACATACTTCTCCCTCCGAGCGAGGCATCACGGGCATCGAGACGGCGATCGTGCTCATCGCGTTCGTCGTCGTGTCGGCGGTGTTTGCGTTCGTTGTCCTCAGCACCGGACTCTTCAGCGCGGAGCGGGGACGCGAGGCGGTGTTCGCCGGCCTCGCCAAGACGCGCGGGTCGGTGACGCTGAGCGGCGGCATCATTGCGACGTCGGACGGGACGCAGATCACCGACCTCAGCCTGGCGGTCGTCCTCGCCGCAGGCGGCGATTCGGTGAACCTGGCGGCGAGCGGCAACGGCCGCACTGTCCTCACCTATATCGACGCCGGCGTCACAGACCCGGACCTCGCGTACACAGTCACGCCGCTGGTGGGCGATGCGGACGATGTGCTCGAACACGGCGAGCTGTTCGAGATCGCCGTCGACCTGACACAGAACGCGCAGATCGATCTGTCGGCGAACGAGACGTTCACGCTCGAGCTAAAGCCGCCGGCAGGCTCGTACCTCGTCGTGCGGCGTACGATCCCCGCCTCGATCGACGACACCGTCATCGACCTCAACTAAACCTCACGGGCCCTACGCGGGTGCTGCCACCTGCTCAACTCGGGTGTGCGCTCCGTAGCCGGACTGCCTTAGGGGAACGACCCTCCATGCGTAAGGGAATGACCTAGGGGCGAGCGCTCGTCGTGGGCGCCGCTCCCTGCCACGGAGGTGTTGGACATGAAGCGGCTAATGAACCTGGTACGGCGGCTGCGAAACGAACGAGGCATCACGGGCCTGGAGACGGCCATCATCCTCATCGCGTTCGTCGTCGTCGCGGCGGTGTTCGCCTTCGTCGTGCTGAGCACGGGGCTGTTCAGCTCCGAGCGCGGCAAGGAAGCGGTGTACGCCGGCCTGGCGAAGACGCGTGGCTCGATGGAGCTGACCGGCGGCGTCATCGCGGACTCGAACGGCTCGCAGGTGACGGGGCTGACGTTCGGGCTGACGCTCGCGGCGGGCGGCGACGCGGTGAACCTGGACGCGACGGACCTGACGAACCGCATGGTCGTCGCTTATGTCGACGACACGGTGTACACGCCGGACATGGTCTACACGACGACCGAGATCGTCGGGGACGGCGACGCGCTCCTGGAGCAGGGCGAGCTGGCGGAAGTGTTCATCGACATGGCGGCGCAGTGCGGCTGCACGATCACGGAGAACTACACGTTCACGCTCGAGCTGAAGCCGCCGACGGGCTCGTACTTGGTGATCCAGCGGCTGACGCCGGCCTCGATCAACGAGACGGTGATCAACCTGAACTAACCCTCCGAAAGGATCTCGGTTGCGGGAGGCGTCGCTCACGGGGCGCCTCCCGCGAACACCCTCCGGGTGCGGGCACCCGTCATACAGGGGTGCGCCTACCGTTTCAAGTGAACTCTCCTGACACGACCCTAACGACGTACAGGACGCAACCGTGAGGCGCATGGAGTGCCGCATCTTTAGGCCGCGGGGCCATTCAGGAGGGTTTGGAATGAAGCGGATCAGGGAGTACATCCGCCGCGTGCGTGAGGAGCGCGGCATCACCGGGCTGGAAACAGCCATCGTCCTCATCGCGTTCGTGGTCGTCGCGGCCGTGTTCGCGTTCGTGGTCTTGAGCACCGGTCTCTTCAGCGCCGAGAGGGGCAAGGAGACGGTGTACGCGGGCCTGCAGAAGACCCGTGGCTCGATGGAGCTGACCGGCGGCGTCATCGCAACGTCCGACGGCACGGCGGTCACGGACCTGACCTTCGGCCTGACGCTGGCCGCGGGCGGCGACGCCGTCAACCTGGACTCGACGGACACGACGAACGTGACCGTGATGTCCTACATCGACACGTCGGTCAGCACGCCGGACATGGACTACACGACGACGGAGATCGTGGGTGACGGCGACCTTCTGCTGGAGCCGGGCGAGCTGGCCCAGGTGACGATCGACATGACGGCCGAGTGCGGGTGTACGATCGGCGCGAACGAGACGTTCACCCTGGAAGTGAAGCCGCCGTCGGGCTCGTACCTGGTGGTGACGCGGACGACGCCGGCGTCGATGGCCGAGACGGTCATCAACCTCAACTAAACGCACAACGCACGAGAGATGATGAGAGCCCCGGCAGTGCGCCGGGGCTCTCGCATTTTCCACGTTCGCGCTGCCCTTACATGCGGCGCACCCCAGGAAGTCAGGGAGTACCACGATACGAGCGCGCGCCCGCCCTCACGACCCTTTACACGGTACATGGACGTACCCCGGGCCACCCGACATGGAGCGTCGGGCTCGGTGTGCCGCCGCGCGGATGAAATGCGCGGCGTCGGATGGGGCGCGCCGGCACCGCGCGGCCAAGGAGGTGGCGAGCGTCGGAAACGCACTGAGTGTGGAGACTCGTCCCGGGAAGGGACATCGCAAGGAACAACGTTTGTCATGGAGGAACGCATGAAGCGATTGATCAACTCAGTCATCCGCGCTCGCGAGGAGCGCGGGATTACGGGCCTGGAGACGGCGATCGTCCTGATCGCGTTCGTGGTCGTCGCGGCCGTGTTCGCCTTCGTCGTCTTGAGCACCGGTCTCTTCAGCGCCGAGCGGGGCAAGGAGACGGTCTACGCGGGCCTGCAGAAAACGCGCGGCTCGATGGAGCTGACGGGTGGCGTGATCGCTACGTCAGACGGCACAGCGCTGACCGACGTCTCGTTCGGCCTCACGCTGGCCGCCGGTGGCGACGCCGTCAACCTCGACTCCACCGACACAAGCAACACGACGGTCATCTCGTACATCGACTCGGCCGTGAACACCGCGGACATGGATTACACGACGACGGAGGTCGTTGGCGACGGCGACGGCCTGCTCGAGGCCGGCGAGCTTGCGCAGGTGTCGATCGACATGACGGCCGAATGCGGCTGTACGCTCGGCGCCAACGAGACGTTCACGATCGAGATCAAGCCGCCGAGCGGCTCGTACCTGGTGCTGACGCGGACGACGCCCGCGTCGATCGCGGAGACGATTGTCAACCTGAACTAAGGGCGCGCGAGACGCCGCGGGGCGGCCGCCGGGTGGCGGCCGCCCATCTCGCAGAACGAAAGGCAGGAACGCCAGGTGGAAGCGCAACAGCTCGCAGCGAAGGTCTCGCAACTCGAATCGCGCGTATCCACGCTCGAAGATGAGGGCAAGATCATCAAGGGTGAGGTGAAGCAGATCCTCACCGAGATCCGGAGCGCGATCCTCGTGCGCGACAACCCGTTCGAGGTGGAGTCGCGCGTTGCGCCGGCTGGGGCAACCACCCACGTCGTGTCGACAGCAGCATCCGAGCCTGCAAAGGTCGAGCTGATGATGCCGCGCGCGCCGGAGCCCGAGCCGGAACCTGAGCCCGAGCCTGAGCCGGCACCTCCGCCGCCGCCACCGGCCGCCTACGCACATGAGCCGGTGATGCTGCGGCCGGCCGCCCACGAGCCGCACAAGCCTGACTGGAGCCTGCTGACCATCGCCGGGCTCTCGGCGTGGGCAGAGGACGCGATGCGACGGCTGGGCTCGCTGCGACTCGAGATCCTGCTCGACCTCTGCGAAGCGGCGGGCCACCTGACGCCCGAAGCACGCGCCGCCCTCTCGCGGATCACCGATCTGGACGTCGCGGAGCCGGAGCAGGCGCCGTCGTCAAACGACACGGTCGTGATCCTCCGGCAGCTCGAGGCGCTGGTGAACGACGAAGACGACGCGTACGGAACGCTGCGAGGCCGCCGGGGCGCCTGAGCGCGGCCTGCAGACGCTGAAGGAGTGGCGTCATCGACAAGGCAATTACGACGATCATGCTCACCGTCGCCGCGATCGTGGCCATCGTCGCCGTCGTGAACGCCGTGCTGCCCTCCGTCAGCCGCACGAGCGGCGCGCTGATCTCGGCGTCGAACGTGGTCGAGGACCGCATCGCGAGCCAGATCGAGATTGTGCACGCGACGGGCCAGGACGCCGACCCCGACGCGGAGGTGTGGGTCAAGAACACCGGCGCGGCCACAATCGGCGCGCTCGACCGCGTTGACGTGTTCTTCGGCGAGGACGGCAACTTCCAGCGCATCCCGCAGGGTGGCCCGGGCTGCGCGGCGCCGTGCTGGGAGTACACGATCGAGAACGCCACGGCGTGGGAGCCGACGGCGACGCTGCACATCACGATCCACGCGAGCGCGAACCTCGCGACGGGCACGACGTACTACGTGAAAGTCGTGACGCCGAACGGCATCGCGAACTCGAAATTCTTCACGGTTTGAGGCGGCGACGTGGAGAACGGACTTCCCGCCCTGATGGTCGCCGCGATCATGATGCTCGCCACCGTGCTGATGGCGCGAGGCGGGTTCCTGGGCGCCGACGCGATCGGGCAGTCGTTGCGGGAGTCGGAGGCGCGCTACGCGGAGCAGAACCGGACCGGGCTGACGGTCACGGGCACGTCGATCGACGGGGCCGGCGCGAACGTGACGATCACCGTGCGTAACGACGGACAGACGCCGGTCGCAGACTTCGCCGGCATGGACGTCGTGGTGCAGTTCTTCGACGAGCTCGGCGGGCGCCACGACACGTGGATCGCATACACGTCCGGGGCACTTGCCTCGAACACGTGGACGGCCTCGAACTTCCAGAACGACGTGTTCGACCCGGGCATCCTCAACGCCGGCGAGTCGATGGACATCACGATCCGGCTGAACCCGGTCGTCGGCGCGGGCACGACCAACCGCGCTGTCATCGGCACGGAGCGCGGCGTCACCGTTGAAACCTACTTCTCAGGGCCGTAGGAGCGTAGATGGCGATCAATACGCGCTTCATGCCCGCGTTCCTGAAGAAAGATCCACGGCGGAGCGAGGCTGTCGAGCAGGCTGCGAACTGGCAGCCTGCAACTTCGCTGTTCAGGCCGTCGCCGACGGAGTATGACCTCGTCACGCAGTTGACGTACATGTCGGCGCTTGCGACGGCAAACGTGAGCCGCGAGCAACTGTTCGAGCAGACGGCAGCGCTAGGCTATTCGACGTCCGGGTACTTCCACCGCGTGCACCTTGTGGCACAGCGGCTCAACTACGACTACGCGCGCGCGTGCGAGCTGGTCGCGGAGGCGACGGACAACGAGCAGATCAACTCCCTGCTGCTGCGCTTCGCGAGTTCGCTCTCGTCCGGCGAGCCAGAGTCGGTGTTCCTGGCGCGCGAGACGGAGATCCAGCTCGAGCAGTACTCGCGCAAATACGAGCGCGACCTCGAGTCGCTGCGAAAGTGGACGGACGCGTACGTCGCGCTAATGGTCTCGGTGACGCTCGTGGTCGTCGTGTCGATGGTCTCGATGATGATCTACAGCGTCGGGACGGTCTTCATTCTGGGGCTGGCGACGATGATGATCGGCATCGCGTGCATCGGCGACTGGATCATCTACCGGACGTCGCCGGTGGAACCGAAGACCCACCGGCGGTTCGAACGGTCACGCACGCAGGAGCAGTTGCTCCTGATGGCGAAGATCCTGCTGCCGGCAGGCGCCGTGCTCGGGGCCGTAGTGGCGCTGGTGTTCAACATCGGCGCGGGGATGGTGGCGGCAGGTGTGGCCGTCTTCCCGGTCGGGCTCCTGGCGTTCATCGACGACCGCCACGTCGACCAGTTCGACCGAGACGTCTCGACGTTCCTGCGCTCGCTGGGGTCGGTCGTGGGGGCAATCGGCACGACCGTGACCGAGGGGATGGACCGCTTGAACCAGCGGTCCCTGGCGTCGCTCGAGCAGGGCGTCCGGCGGCTGCACGTGCGTCTGCGGACGGGGATCAAGCCCGACTACTGCTGGGACCGTTTCGTGGCGGAGACCGGCAGCGAGCTCGTCGACCGCTCGGTGAGCACGTTTTGGGACACGACGAAGGTGGGCGGCGACCCCGACCAGATCGGCTACGTGTCCTCGCTCTTCGCGCTGAAGATCTCGCTGATGCGTGAGAACCGGCGGCTGGTGTCGCAGACGTTTATGTACCTGATGGTGCCATTGCACGCAGTGCTGGTGGCGATCCTGCTGTTCGTCACGGAGGTCATGGTCGTGTTCGCGACGCAGCTCAATAACATCCAGACGCAGGCGCTCTCGCAGACGGACCCGACGACAACCGGCGGCATCGATGTCACGAACGTGCTTGCGTTCGCGGCGCCGAACGTGGCGTTTCTGCGCGGGTTCGCGCTGGTCGTGACGATCTTCCTCACCGTCGTCAACACGTGGTCACCGCACTGCACGGCGGGCGGTCACCACCACAAGGTGTGGGCGTACGCGGCGGTGATGCTCATCATCTCCGGGATCGCGCTCATGGGCGTGCCGGCGATGGTGCAGGGGCTATTCGAAAGCGTATCGGGCGGGCTCGAGGATACAACCGTGGTGCCTGGGAGCTAGGAGGGGCGTGATGAATCCATTCAGAAGGTCGCGGGCGCTGGAGAAGCAACTCGGCCTCGATGCCGTGGATGTGGACGTCTACGTGCCGGCATCGGCGAAATCGCCGGAGTTGCAGCGGTTCACTCCGGTGAACATCGATGAGGTCGACGAAGCCGACCAGGACATCGAGTTCCTGACGTCGCTTTCGGCGCAGATCGAACGGGGGGAGTTGGATGTGGGAAAGCCCCTCGACGAGCTCACGAGTCGCCTGCGAGCGGACTCACCACCGGCGAAGCCGCGGCGGCCCGAGGATGATCTCGAGATGTTCCGGGCGTTCGCACACGAGATGGCGCCGGAGACGATCCTGTCGCACGTGCGCGTGCCCGACGTAGAGCTCGTCGAGCTGCTCGACGAGCTGCACACGATGCGCGCGGCGCTCAGGCAGAAGCGGGCCGCATAGCGATGGCCGCCTGGTCGCGCGCGCTGCTGACCGCGACGATGCTGACGTGGACGGTGCTGACCGGTGCGTCGGGGTGGTACGCGTTTCGCGGCGAGCCGGGAGAGTCGTCGGCGGCGCCTGCGGCGTTCGCCGTCCATGACGTCGTGACCACGGACGGCGAGCGTCTCGTCGCGCCCATCGAGCCCGGGGAGCTGGAGTCGATCGAGCGGGGCGAGCACATCGCGGCCCCGCGGCTCTCGCCCGCGTACAGCCGGCCGCAGCCCGCGCCGCGCTACGCCGAGAGCGCCGGGTTCGACGCGCGCGTACGGCCCGCGGATGAGTCGCACCAGCGGACGAAGCCGGAGGCGCGTTCAGCGAGGGGGGTGATCGTGCTCGATCCCGGGCACGGGCGCGGCGATCCGGGGGCGGTGCATTACCTTCCGAACCGGCGTGTGCTGATCACCGAGGCCGAGTCGAACCTGATGAACGCCGAACTGATCCGCGACGAGCTGGTCGCGCTCGGGTACGAGGTGTACCTGACGCGCGAAGGCGAAGGGCGCGGGCCGGGGCGTCCGTTGCCGCTGCAGTTCATCGTCTCGGACCTGTACTGGCGTGCGGGCCTGGCCGATGCCGTCGATGCGGACGTGTATCTCGCGATCCACGGAAATGGTGCGCGGGTGACGTCGATCAGCGGGCCGGAGACGTGGTACTGCGGGAAGCACGAGGAGGGAGCGGCGAACGAGCGTCTCGCGACGCTCGTGCAGCGGGCGATGATGGACGCGCTGCACGAATACGGCTACTTCCCGCCCGACCGCGGCATCAAGGAGGACGCCGAGTCGCACCACTCGGGAGACTTTTGCCAGTTCGTGGTCACGCGCGAGACGGAGGTGCCGGCAGCGCTCATGGAGTTCCTGTTCCTGACGAACGCCGAGGACGCGCGGGTGCTCGCCGATCCGCGCTCGCACGAAATCCTCGCCAGGCACGTGGCGCGGGCGATCGACCGGTTTATGATCGAGCGCGGCGGAGAGTGAGATATGGCGAAGATCGTCGTGCTCGGGAGCTTCAACATGGACCTCGTCATGCGCGCGGAGCGGCAGCCGGCGCGCGGCGAGACGCTGCAGGGCGAGTTCGCCATGTTCCGGGGCGGCAAGGGCTACAACCAGGCGGTGGCGGCAGCGCGGCTGGGCGCTGAAGTGAGCGTCATCGGACGCGTGGGCGACGACGAGTTCGGGCGCGACTTCCTCGAAGGGCTCGCTGCGCACGGCATTGAACACGGCAACGTCTCGCTGGACGCTGATACGGGCACCGGCGTCGCTGCGATCGTGGTGGATGCGAGCGGCGAGAACGCGATTATCCAGGCGCCGCGCGCGAACAGGGCGCTCACCGCAACGCACGTCTGCGCGGCGTCGAGCGCGCTCGCCGGTGCCGAGGCGGCGCTCTTGCAGCTCGAAACGTCGGACGCGGCGGCCATCGCCTTCGCGCAGGCGGCGCGGAAGGCGAACGCACGCGTTGTGCTGAACCCCGCGCCGGCGGGCGCCGTCCCGGTCGAGCTTCTGGCGCTTGCGGACGTCGTGGTCCCGAACGCGACAGAGGCGCGTGCGCTGACGGGCATCCAGGTCGAGGATGTCGAGAGCGCATTCGAGGCTGCAGGATGGTTGCGCGAGCGCTTCGGCTGCACAGCCGTGGTGACCCTGGGCGAGCGTGGCGCGGTCGCTGTCACGAGCGAAGGGCGCTTCCACGAACACGCACATCAGGTAGAGGCGATCGACACGGTGGGCGCAGGCGATGCGTTCTGCGCGGCGCTGACCGTCGCACTGGCGGAAGGGCGTGAGCTGCGCGAAGCGGTGCGATTCGGCGCGGCTGCGGGCGCGCTCGCCGTCACACGGGCCGGCGCGGAGCCGTCGATGCCCGCGCGCGCAGAGATCGAGCAGCTGCTGGAGAAGGAGCGTGGATCATGAGCTTCGACCGTGACCATGAACGGCACATCCTGCTGGCGCGCCAGCTCATCCGCAACGAGGCGCGGGCGCTGGAAGAGGCAGCCGCGCGCATAGGGCACGAGTTCGTCGAATCGGTCGAGATGATCGCATCTATGAAGGGACGGCTCGGTGTCATCGGCGTGGGAAAGTCGGGGCACGTCGCGCGCAAACTCGCCGCGACCTTCTCATCGACGGGAACGCCGGCGTTCTTCCTGCACGCGTCCGAGGCCGTGCATGGCGATCTCGGCGCGCTGAGCAAGGGCGACCTCGCGCTCATCGTCTCCCACAGCGGCGAGACGCCGGAGGTGGTGGCGCTGCTGCCTATGATTAAGCGGCTCGCGCTGCCGGTGATCGCGATCACGGACAACGCGCGCTCGACGCTGGCGCTCGTCGCGAACGTGGTGATAGCGCCAGGGGATGTCGCGGGCTCGGATCCCATTGGCCTTGCGCCGACGGCGAGCGCGGCGGCGGCGATGGCGATCGGCGACGCGCTGGCGCTGGCTGTGGCGCAGCACCGGGGGCTGACGCCGGCAGACTTCGAGCACAAGCCAGGCGGGGCGCTCGGGCAGCTGCTCGAGTCGGTGTACCGGCACGACGGGTCGAAGGACGTCGCCTAGATCCCGTTGTCGCGCAGGAATTCCAGGACGATGCGGTTGAACTCGCCAGGCTTGTAGAGGTTGACGGCGTGCCCCGCTCCCTCGACGACGGCGAGCGTGGCGTTCGGGATCTTGGCGGCGAGATACTCGCAACCGGACTTGTACCGCTGATCGTCGGCGCCCCAGACGACAAGCACGGGCACGTCGATCTTGTCGAGCGCATCCATCACCTTCGCATCGCGCTGCGTCAGGATGCCGCGACCGGCGAAGGCGAGCCCCTCTGCGGCGCGCTGGTAGGCCCGCGTGGCGTCGATCTCGATGCCGCGCCCGAAGCCATCGAGCCCGCGCTCCTCGAAGCGCTTTGCGTAGCCGATGGCGAAATCGTTCCAGGCCGCGCGGGCGTCATCCTTGCGGTAGCCGGGGCCGGTGTTGCAGAGGACGAGTGCGCGCACCATGTCGGGGTGCGCGACATAGAACTCGAGCGAGAGGTAGCCGCCAAGGGAGAGGCCGCCGATGACGGACTTCTCGATGCCGAGGTGCCGTAGAAGCGCGGCCATGTCCTCGACCGTGAGCTTCTCGGTGTACTGGTCCTGGGTTGGGGGGCTGTCCGTGCCGCCGTGGCCGCGCATGTCCCAGGCGATGACGCGATAGTCGCGCCATGCCTCGAACTGCGGCTGCCACATTTGCAGCGTGGCGGCGTAGGCGTGCGTGAGGAGGATTGGCGCGCCGGCGGGCGACCCGTGCTCTTCAAAGTTAATGTTGATCCCGTTCAGCTCGACGACCGGCATGCGCCCCCCCGTGGCTACGGACCAGACCCGCCGCATCTTCGCGGACGCGCTCACGAGGCTCAACTCGGCGGACGCCTCCGCCCTGCTCCGCTACCATTTCCGCGTGGCGATCCCCACCCCTGACGAATTCGACTCGCTGACAGAGAGCACGCCCCTCGTGGCGGCGCTGCGGGACCGCATCGCGCGCGAGGGACCGATCACGTTCCGCGACTTCATGGAGGCAGCGCTCTACGACCCGCGGCACGGCTACTACGCCACGCAGGACGCATCGACGTCCCGCGCCTGGGATTATGTCACTTCCCCGGAAGTGCATCCCATCTTCGGGACGCTCGTCGCGAAGCAGATCATCGAACTCTGGCGCGCGCTCGGGAGCCCGGCGCGCTTCGACGTGGTGGAGCCGGGCGCCGGGCGCGGGCTGCTGGCGCGCGACATTCTGCGGCGGGCGGCCCGCGAGCCTGGTTTCGCGGATGCGGTCAGGTATCACATCGTTGAGCGATTCGGCCGCCTGCAAAGATTACAGGAGGCGAGCTTAATCGAAGCGGAAATCGAACCCGCGCGTGTAACGTGGCACGACGCTCTGCCCCGCATGGGGGATGGCTGCGTGGTATCGAACGAGCTCTTCGACTCGTTCCCGGTGCATCGGGTGGCTAACCACAACGGCAGGTTGCGCGAGCTATACGTCGACTTGCATGGCGGGCGGTTCGTCGACCGCCTGGGCCCACCCTCGACCGACGAGCTCCGGGCGTACTTCGATCAGTTGGGTCTTCTGCCGGGCGACGGCTGTATCGCCGAGGTGAACCTCGCCGCGGCGGCGTGGATGCAGGAGGCCGCCGCCTCGGTCGGGCGGGGGTATGTGCTGACGTTCGACTACGGTTATGAGGCGCCGGAGCTGTACGCGCCGTGGCGACGCGACGGCACCCTGCTCTGCTTCTACCGGCAATCGGCCAGCAGCGATCCCTACCAGCGTGTGGGGCGGCAGGACATCACGTCGAGCGTCGACTTCACGACCCTCCGACGCGCGGGCGAAGAGGCGGGGATGCGCACGGCCGGATACACCGACCAGGCGGACTTCCTGACGCGTCTCGGCATCGCCGAGGGCGTGGCGACAATCGCGCGAGAGCGGCCGGCCGAGATGGAGGAGTACTTCGCGCGTCGCGACGTCGTGCTTGCGCTCATCGACCCGGCGCGCCTCGGGCGCATCAGGGTGCTGCTGCAGGCGAAAGACGCGCCGTCCGGGCCGTTTACGGGGTTCGTCGGTGAGTGAGCCGCCGCGGGCCGGCGCGCCGGCGCCTGCGTTCACGCTGCCTTCGACACAGGGGACGGTGTCACTGGAGGATGCGCTCGCATCGGGCGACAGGCTCGTGCTGGCGTTCTACTTCGAGGACGAGACCCCGACGTGCGAGACCGAGGTGAGCGTGCTGAAGGATTCGCACGAGATGCTGCGCGAGTTCCGAGCGCGCGCCATCGCCATCAGCGCGGACACGGTGGAGTCGCACGAGCGGTTCGCCCAGCGGCTGGGCGGCGTACCGTTCCCGCTTGCGTCGGACGAGTCGCTCGATGTCGCGCGGGCGTACGGCGTGGTCGACGAGGGCGATCCGCGGCGGTCACGGCGGGCGGTGTTCGTGATCGACACGGACGCGACGATCCTTCTCGCGATCGTGCCGTTCCAGCCGGGCAATCTCGCCCACGTCGAGGCGATCTTCAACACACTCGGCGCTGAGACGTGACTGCGCTGCGTGAGGATGCGGCCTGGTCCCGCCGACCGAGCGATTTGAGCCTTCGGCTACGACGTGCCCTTCGACAGAGACTCCCCCGCTGATACAATGCGTCGCCCGCGCGACATCAAACGGAAGGCCGCGCGGGGGCAGGCGGAGGCGTTCAGATCGACGGCATCACCGTCCGTCCCATCGACTTCATCCGTGACGAAGCGCCACTCAAGTCGTTCCTCGGCGAGCGCGACCGCATGCGGTTCGACCACCTCGAGCAAGCCGTGAAGGACGGCGACGCGTTCGTCTACGTCGCTGACGAGGACGGCCGTGCCGTTGGGTGGGCATGCGTGCACCTGAACTTTCGCGAGGACCAGGACTGGGACCCGCCGGACGAAGACACGCGTCGCTTCCAGTCGGGCGAGAACGCCTACCTTGAGAACATCGAGGTTGCGCCGCGGATGCGCGGCAAGGGCGCGGGCACGGCGCTGCTGAAGGCGATCGAGAGCGAGGCGAAAGAGCGCGGCAAGCGTGTGCTCTGGCTGCACACGAACGAGAACAACGTGAAGGCGCACAAGGTGTTCGACCGCGAGGGATGGAAACACGAACGCAGCGTGTACCCACCGTGGCGGCCGAACTCGATGACGCGCATCTACCGAAAGGATCTGTGACCCGATGAAGAAGCTCTTCGTCCGCGCACTTATCATCTCGGCGCTGCTCCAGTTCATCGTCACCCGCGCGCGTGCAGGACGCGTGGAGGAAGAAGGTGAGGCGGAGCTGCTCTGGGTGCGATACCCGTTCGTCGTTGTGATGAACGCGCTCATGTGGTCGCTCATCCTCGCGGGCGCCGGCAGAGCTATCCGCGTGCTGCGACCGGGGCCATGATCGCCCGGGCGATCCGGCACGTCGATGCGTTCACGGCCGTGCCGCTCGAGGGCAATCCGGCGGCCGTCGTCGACGGCGACGGTCTCAGCACGGAGACGATGCAGCGGATCGCGCTCAACCAGCACCTGTCCGAGACGGTCTTTCTCTTTCCTCCCAAGGACGGCGCGAATCACGCGCAGCTCCGCATCTTCACGCCGGGCAGCGAACTGCCCTTTGCCGGCCACCCAACACTGGCGGCGGCGCACGTGCTCGTCAGTGAGAGTCGGGTGCAGCTCGCCGAGGGTGAGGAACTGCGGCTTGAAACCGGCGCCGGCGTCATCCCACTGACGGTGACGCCGGGCGCGCAACCGATGTACACGATGACGCAGGCGCGGCCGCAGTTCCGCGAGGCGGAGGAATCGCGAGCGGAGGTCGCGTCGTGGCTCGGGCTGGATGTCGCGGACATCGCGGATCTTGAGCGGGTGTCGACGGGCCTCTGGTGGCTGGTCGCGAGGATCTCGTCGCTCGACGCGATGATGCGGGTACAGCCGGACTTCACACGTCTCGAGGGCAAGGAGATCTCGGTGTTCTGCATCGGCGCGCAGTCCTCAGACGCCGACGTGCACGTGCGCACCTTCGCGCCGGGCGCGGGCATCACGGAAGACCCGGTGACGGGAAGCTCCAATGGTTGCATCGCGGCATTGATCGCGCGGGACGGGCTGCTGCGCGAACGTAAGGGCGCCATCTCCTATGTGGCGGAGCAGGGACTCGAGATGGGGCAGCCGGGGCGCGTGTACGTGCGGGTCACCGGCATCCCGGACCATCTCAGCGTGCAGGTGGGCGGTAACGCCGTCACCGTCCTGCGCGGCGAGCTTCTCCTCCCCGACTGATGGCCGCCGCGGCGATCGTCATCGCGACGCAGCGGGCGCCGTGGTCGAATGCGCCGCTGGCGCTCGTCCCGTGGTCAGACGATGCCACGCTGATCGAGTTCACGGTCAGGCAGCTTCAGCGAGCGGGTGTACGCGACATCGAGGTGGTGCTGGGCGAGGATGCCGATGAGATCATCCCGTTGATCTCGATCGACAACGTCGAGCCGATCATCGATCCGCGGTGGCGAAGCGGGCGGGCGTCATCGCTGCGGGTGGGCGCATCCGCGGTGCCGCGGGGGACTGAGCATGGCCTGCTTGCCAACGTTGACGAGCCGCGTCCGGCATGGGTGTACGAGCGGATGATCGACGAGCACGTTTCACGTGGATCGGCGGTCACGCGCCCGGCATATCGCGAAACAGCGGGCGCACCGATCGTCGTGAACGATCGCGTGCTCGCCGAGCTGCGGAACGTTGTCGATGATGCGGCTGCGGATGCCATCATCAACGGGAGTGAAGGCGTGAACACGATCCCCTTCGACGATGAGATCGTCGTCCTTCGCCTTGATTCGAAGGCCGCGTACGAGAGGGCCCGCGCGTTGATGGCTGGTTAGACCGCGGCGGTCAGGCGGTGGCGGGTTCCGGCAGCAGCCGCTGGAACAACTCGTTGCTCAGGAGCCGCCCGCGTCGGGTGAGGCGTACATGCGTGTCCGTGCGCTCGACGATCCCGTACGCGACGAACTCATCGAACAGCGAGCGATGGCGCTCGTACGAATCGACGCCATAGCGTGCCGCGAACGCAGTGGTGTCGATCCCATCGATGAGCCGCAGGCCAAGGATGAGCGCGTCGGCGGCAGCCAGCTCGGGCGTGATCGTTTCTGCGGTTGCGATGTGGCGCATCCTGGCGCGCTCTCCAGTCATCTCCGCCGCTGACTCATCGACGAGTTCGGCGTAGCGATTCGGGAGCAGGACGGTCGAGAAGCGCGTGCCATCGAGGAATGAGTGGGCGCCTGCGCCGAGGCCCAGATACTCGGAGTGCTGCCAGTAGAGAAGGTTGTGACGGCACTCGCGGCCCGGCAGCGCCCAGTTCGAGATTTCGTAGTGGCGGTACGCAGTGCGCGCGAGGCGATCTTGCGTCCACTCGTATTGCTCCGCCTGGGCATCGGGATCGGGCGCCGGTGTGCGGCCGCGCGCAACGTCGCGGGCGAGCGGCGTGCCTTCCTCGACGGTGAGCGCGTAGAGCGATAGGTGCTCGGGCGCGAGCGCGAGCGCCTCCTCAAGGGTGCGCTGCCAGTTCGCGAGCGGCTGCTCCGGCAGGCCGTAGATGAAGTCGAGATTGATGTTGTCAAAGCCGGCAGCCCGCGCGTCCGCGTAGGCGGCGCGCGCGTCGGCGGCGGTATGGATGCGGTCGAGGACAACGAGCTCCTCGTCGTCGAACGACTGCACGCCGATCGAGATGCGATTGAAGCCGATGTCATGCAGGCCGCAGAGGTACTCGACGGAGAGGCTGCCTGGGTTGGCCTCGAGCGAAATCTCTGCGTCGATTGCGATGTTGAACGTCTCCTGGAGGCCGCTGAGGATGTGCTCCATCTCCTCCAGCGGCGCGAGGCTTGGCGTGCCACCGCCGAAGAAGACGCTGGTGATGGAACGGTCGCGCACCGCGCGCTTCCAGAGCGCGGCGTCGGTGAGCAGCGTGCGGCTGTACGACGGGATCATGTGCTCATGGCCCGCGTAGGAGTTGAAGTCGCAGTAGCCGCACTTCGCGGTGCAAAAGGGGATGTGCACGTAGAGGCCCAGCGGCTCGTTGGATGAGTCGGTCACGCTACATCGTAGCTGGGCGCGCGTGCTTACGTCATCGCGCCCAGCCAGCCGGCCGCGACAACGACGGTGCCGGCGGCGATGGCGCCGAAGCCGAACTGGAGCGCGGCGTCGTCGCGCTTCAGCGCGAATAACAGGACGCTCGCGGCGAGACAGGCCACGCCAACGAGCGCCGCAGGTGCGTACACGGAGGGGTCGTAATCGAGAAGGGGGCCAAGTGCGAGGGTGAGCGCGAGCGCCAGTGCGAACGAGGACCATGCGACCGCGGCGGCGCGCCGAGCGCCGAGGCGATGGGCTAACCCGCGGATGCCGTGCCTCGCGTCGGCATGGAGATCGGGAAGCGTGTTGGCCAGGTGGAGCGACAACCCGGCTAGGGCGCCGATGGGGACGATCCACCACAGATCGCGCTCCCACTCGCCGGTGGTCACCCACACCCACGCGGGCAGGGTCGGGATCGCGACCATAAACGGCAGGGCGCTCCACGGCGTGCGTTTCAAACGGACGTCATAGGCCAGCCCGCAGGCGAGGCCGAGCATCAGCAAGACGAACGACCCGGCACCGAGCGTCGCGCCCAACACGACGGACGTGATGATGAGCATGGCGATGACGGCTACGCTGATCGATGGCGAGACGGCGCCGGAGACGAGCGGCTTCCACGGCTTCGTGGCGGCGTCAAGCTCGCGGTCGAAGAGGTCGTTCGTGGCGCCGATAGCGGCCTGGACGCAGAACATGGCGAGCAGCATGCGCACGAGCACCGACGCATCGGGCGAGCCATCTGTGGCGACGAACGCGAGGGCGGCCGTCGCGGCGACGTTCAGCAGCGTCGGGAACGGATGGATCAGACGGAGGACACGCAGCCCGGACGGTGGGGCTTGACGGGCACGCGTCAGGGGAGGGGCATCCTGCTCCATGGAGCCTCCACGGTAGGCGCATCATACGCGCTCCGGGCACAGCCGGCGTGCGGGTGGCCGGGTCGTACGCCCTTTTGTGAGATGGCCCCGCGACGCGACGCTTGACAGCCTTCAGCGAAGCGCAATATCGTAGATCATGCCCGATCCGGACGGGCGAACATGAGCACTAACTGGAACAAGGAGGTGTCTCATGAACAACCGCATCCGCTGGGGTGTTTGGCAAGTCGACGGGTAAGCCCTGCTGGTGAGGCAGGGCGTGCCAACCAAGGCAGGCTCCAACGATTGACAGGCCGTCGGGATACCTTGTACGGGATGTTCCCAGCCTGGCTGGGGGTTACCCAGCATGGGGCTTGCTGAAGACGCACAATAGAATACCCACCGAAAAAGGCTTTCCGGGATGGAAGGCCTTTTCGCTACCCCAATGAGCGATGAATCACTGAGCAATCAGGCCAACCTCTGGCTCGCGGACACGCTCTGGCGACTGGGAGCCGTGCAGTTCGGTGACTTCACGCTCGGCCGCACGACGGTCAACTCGCCGATCTACGTCAACTTGCGGCTGCTCATTGCCCATCCGACGGCGCTATCCAAGGCGGCACACATCCTCCAGCACGAGATCCTCGCGCTCCAGGCGATGCGCCATCCGCAGATCGACCCGTTCGACGTCGTCTGCGGTGTGCCGTTTGGAGGGCTGACGATCGGGCAGGCGTATTCGCTGGCGTCGAAGGTCCCGCTGATCTACCTCCACCCCCACAAGGACGACCTGGAGTTCGACGTCGAGGGCATTTATCACCCGAGCCAGACCGCGCTGATCATGGACGACCTGATCACGGGCGGCGGCAGCATCATCCTGACGGCGAACCGGCTCCGTGACGAGGGGCTGTTCGTGCGCGACGCCGTCGTCTTGTTCGATAGGCAGTCGGGCGGACGGAGCAAGCTGGAGGAGATCGGCATCCGGCTCGTCTCGATTCTCACGCTCGAAGTGCTGCTGACGTACCTGCGGTCGAGCGGCAAGATCGGGGACGACTGGTACCGCAAGAGCATGCAGTACCTCGACGCGACGCGAGAGGACTAAAGCAGGCGGCGGATCGGCTTGCGGCCGGGGCGCGGGTCGTAGTTCGACTTGAACATCTCAAGCTTGTCACGCTCGATGAGGTACTTCCCCGCGAAGAGGACGGCCGGCACCTTCTTCTGCTTGATGAGCCGGCGCAGGCTCTGCGGGTGGATTCCCAACAGGCGCGCCGCCTCGACGAGGTCGAGGTAGTTCTCAAACGGGCTAGTAACCATCGAGCCAATCCGGATCACTAAGCCGCTATATCAGATGAGTGGATTGTAACACGAAGGGTCAAGTGAGAGCAGCGGCTACCGCGAGAATGGCCAGCGCAACCAGCGGCGTCCCCGCGTCGCCTCAGAGACTGCGGCCAGCGGCGCGCCAGTGCCCGCGCGGGCGACGGCGCGCTCCATGCGCCTGTGCAGCATCATGAGCGACTCCGCGACGGTGAGCGCTTCCTCCGGGTCGTGCGCAATCTGCGGGAAGAGATCCTCCGCCGTCTCGTTGAAGCGCTTGACGGTGCTGGGGGCGCCGCCGCGCATGTGGTAGACGCGCAGCTCGTTCACGGCGCCGTAGATGGCTGAGAGCAGCCGGCGGTACTGGTAATCGTCCAGTTCGATCACGGCCGACTCGTCGAGCAGATGATTGCCGAGATCGACCTTCACCTCACGCAATCCGTGCTCGACGGGCAGCGCGGTCTCGCGATCGAGCTCCGACCCGGGGCGGCCCAGGTGGTAGACGAGCGCGAGAAAGACGAGCTTTGGCTCGTCATGCGTGAGCTTGAGGGCGAATCTCATCGATCCAGTTTACGTCAGGCTCGATCGTGCGTCGTCCCACGGCGCAGGAAAGGGACTCCGTGGGAGCCCCTTTCAGACGTCAACAGAAGCCGTAATGTCCGGAGTCTACTTGTGCTTGCGCTGCCAGCGGGTCTTCTTGAGCATCTTGCGGTGCTTGTGTTTGCGCATCTTCTTGCGGCGCTTCTTTACGACTGAACTCACCTGCTCCTCCTCGAGCGCCGCGCCAAAGGACGCGCCGGCGCGGCGACACATGGCGTACCCGTTACGTACGGGCGCGAGTATACCGCAGGCGCCGATGAGGAACGAGCGCGGAGCCCTTCTTGCTTTGGCGGTTGACATGCCTGTGATAGACTTGATTCAAGCCGACCGGTCGCGCCGCAATGCAGGCTGCGGGTCTGCACGGAACAACCGGGTGGCTCATTTTGTCATAGGGAGGAAGCAGATCGTTGAGCGAATTCAGTAGCGGTGGCGTCGCCGATCCGGCCGTGGAGGGCACGGACGACGAGGTCACCATGCAGTCGTGGATGGAGTCGCAGTCCGACTTCAAGACGTTGCGCCGGGGCGAGGTCGTGGAGGGCACGATCATGGGGATCCAGCGCGACGGCGTCCTCGTCGATCTCGGCGCGAAGTCGGAAGGCTTGATCCCGCCACACGAGATGCACTCCCTGGGCGCCGACCCGCTAAGCAAAGTGAGCGTCGGCGAGAAGGTGCTGGTCTACGTCGTGCAGCCGGAGGCCGAGCAGGGCCAGATCATGCTCTCGATCGACCGGGCGCGCGGCGAGCGAGGCTGGCGCGTGCTGCAGCAGCGCTTCGAAGAAGGTGAGGCGTTCGAGGCAGAGGTCACGGGCTACAACAAGGGCGGCCTGCTCGTGAACGTCGAGGGCGTGCACGCGTTCGTGCCGCTGTCGCAGGTCGTCGGCGTGCGCCCGGACCAGGAGGGCGAGGGTGGACTCAGCTCGGTCGTCGGCAAGCAGCTGCGGCTGAAGGTGATCGAGATCAACCGGCGGCGCAACCGCGTGATCCTCTCGGAGCGCGCTGCGCTCCAGGAGTGGCGCTCGCAGCAGAAGGACCGCTTGCTGTCGGAGTTGCGCGAGGGTGAGGTCCGCAAGGGCCGCGTCTCGAGCGTCCGCAGTTTCGGCGTGTTCATCGACCTCGGCGGAGCCGACGGGCTGGCGCACCTGAGCGAAGTCTCGTGGGACCGCAACAAGTCGCCCGAGGAGATGTACAAGATCGGCGACGAGGTCGACGTTTACGTGATGAAGGTCGACCCGGAGACGAAGAAGATCGCGCTGAGCCTGCGGCGGGCGCAGCCGGAGGCGTGGGACGACATCGTCGACAAGTACCAGGTCGGCCGCGTGGTGCCCGGCATGGTGACGAAGCTTGTGACGTTCGGTGCGTTCGCGCGGATCGAGGGGCCGGTCGAGGGCCTCATTCACGTGTCGGAACTGGTCGACCGGCGCATCCAGCATCCGAAGGAAGTGGTGCGCGAGGGCGACCTGCTGCCGCTGAAGATCGTGCGCATCGAACGCGATCGCCATCGCCTCGGGCTGAGCCTGCGCGAGGCGCGCGAAGAAGGCGAGCGGATGGGCTTCCGGTTCACGGACGCCGGCGAGGTGATGGAAGTACCGGAGGACGTCCGTCGCGAGTTCGAGGAGCGCGAAGGGATCACGGTCTCGCAGCGGGCGCCGTCAGAGCACGCTGAGGCGATCGTGTCGGAGGATGGCGCAGCGGCATCCGCTCCGGAGGAAGATGTTACGAATGAAGCGCCAGGGGCAACTTCTCCCGCGCCTGAGGCGTTGAAACAAGGAGAGGAAGAGCCGCCGACCGCGATGGCGGAGGCCTTCAAAGCAGCCGGTGGCGACGTCGATGCGATCGGTTCGAGCGCGGACGACGTATCACCGGGAGCGGGAGAAGAAGAAGTAACGACAGCAGAATAGCTACCGCACGCAGCGGATTCTCGGGCAGGACCGGGCTGCGGGGCGGCCCGACGGAGATAAGGGTGATCGCCGGTCGAGACGCATCTGCAAGAGTCCGATCCTCGGTGTACGAGATGGCTAGCAAGCCTATCGTAACGCCGTCCTACTAGACTCGGCGCTTCCGTTGTGTTAGAATCGTTAGGGAAAGTTAGCAATTATTCGGGTGGAGCGCTGCGATGGCTGACCGGTTTGACAAATTCACAGAACGCGCCCGCCGAGTCCTGACTCTTGCCCAGGAGGAAGCTCAGCGGTTCAATCACAATTACATCGGAACCGAGCATCTCCTGCTGGGCCTCGTCCGCGAGGGCGATGGCGTCGCCGCGAAGGTGCTCGCCAACCTCGGCGTTGAGCTGAACAAGGTCCGCTCCGCAGTCGAGTTCATCATTGGCCGCGGCGACCGCGCCGTCCTCGGCGAGATCGGCCTGACGCCGCGCGCGAAGAAGGTCATCGAGCTGGCCGTCGACGAGGCGCGCCGGCTGAACCACCACTACATCGGCACCGAGCACCTGCTGCTGGGCCTGGTGCGCGAAGGCGAGGGCATCGCGGCGGGCGTGCTCGAGAGCCTGGGCGTGAACCTCGAGCGCGTGCGCGCGGAAACGACGCGCATCCTCTCGCAGAGCATGCCGCAGAGCGCCGGCGCCGGCGCGCGCTCATCGACGCGTACGCCGACGGTCGACCAGCTCGGCATGGACCTGACGGCGGCCGCGCGGGCCGGCAAGCTCGACCCGGTGATCGGCCGGACGAAGGAGATCGAGCGCGTCATCCAGATCCTGTCGCGGCGCACGAAGAACAACCCGGTGCTGATCGGCGAGCCCGGCGTCGGCAAGACGGCGATCGCCGAGGGGCTGGCGCACCGCATCGTCGCGGGCGACGTGCCGGAGACGCTGCAGGGCAAGCGCCTGCTGACGCTCGACATCGGCTCGCTCGTCGCGGGGACGAAGTACCGCGGTGAGTTCGAGGAGCGCCTGAAGAAGGTCATCGAGGAGATCAAGACGAGCGGCAACTGCGTGCTGTTCGTCGATGAGCTG
>Ga0073934_10002610_pt1 | contig 36644 bp, 38 predicted proteins | sample LarsenN4metaG_FD_76834 | JGI IMG/M metagenome (GOLD analysis project Ga0073934, IMG submission 76834) | Hot spring sediment bacterial and archeal communities from British Columbia, Canada, to study Microbial Dark Matter (Phase II) - Larsen... ... | reverse complement strand
GGGTGAAGAAAAGTTCGTAGTGACGCCTTTAGGCGTGCTGAGTCACAAATGAACCGAAGCGTTTTTATTGGAATGGTCGTTGCAATAAAATGCCCAATAACAAAAATCAACCTCGCTTTGCATTCTTATTAGGGGCAGGCGCTTCTTTTGAGGCAGGCTTGCCAACTTTAACGATATTGACAGAGAAGTTTGCCAAACATCTCGAAACGACCAATAAATATCTTTTTCAAAGCCTAAAAGATATTTTGAATGGTAAGGATTTCAGCGATGCGCTAAAGTTGCCAGATGTCGAGACGCTGCTTGGACATTTAGAGCGTATCATAGATCTGCGTCATCATCTTCTTTGCCGGCGGTTTTGCGGAGGAAGTGCATCGCAGTCTCAACACCAATACGGCGCGCTTGGTGGATGCGCCGCAAACGTCTGCGGCGCCGGCACAGCGCTTTCTGTGACCGAGGTTTGTTATACAGTTGGATTTGCCAGTTTAGGTTCTTTTAGCTGGCTGTTCAAACGACGCTTTGGCATTTCTCCGGAGGCGTATCGCCAAAGAAAGATGCAAAAAGCGACATCTCAAGAAAGGTGATTTTGAAGAAGCGCCGGATTTCGCACGATTCGTATATTGCAAGGGAGCGCGGACTTTCCTGTCCGCGACAAACTCGTGGACTGAAAGTCCACGCTCCCTTAAAAACTCAAAGAAAAGGAGAATCATCATGCCAAATTCGCCTGAAGCTGCGCTTTCGCAAATCGGCCAGATTTCCGTAAACGCTCACGACCTCGAGCGCGCCGTCGCCTTCTATCGCGACAAGCTGGGGATGAAGCATTTATTCACCGTGCCGCACATGGCCTTTTTCGATTGCAACGGCATCCGTTTGATGCTCGGCATTCCCGAAAAGCCGGAGTTCGATCATCCCAGCTCGATAATTTATTTTAAAGTCGATGACATTCAGAACGCCCACAAAGTTTTTTCCGAGCGCGGCGTGCAATTCGAGGGGCAACCGCATTTGGTTGCCAAGCTGGAAACGCATGATCTGTGGCTGGCATTTTTCCGCGACTCCGAAAACAACCTGCATGCCTTGATGAGCGAGGTGGCGCGAAAATAGCCCGGTTTCAGTGAAGTCGGACTTGCGCAAAAAGTCCGACTTCATTTACATTTGCGGCACATACTTTTTGAGAATAATCCGATATGCCGGTGAGTATTTCTCTGCATAAGCATCTGAGTGATGTACTGCCGGATATTCTTTTTCACGCATCTCATGAAAGAACGATTGCACGGCATCAGCTTCAAAAGGGATCGCGCTGGCAGCGGCCATCTTTTCCAAGTCATGCAAGTGCTGTTCCAATTGTTCTTGAGATTTTTGAAACGTTCGCGCCGTCTGCATCATGGCTTGAAACAAGGCGCGATGTTCACCGTGCCGTGCTTTGAACGGACGGAGATTGAGACGCACGACCGCACCGTCGGGAGAAATTTCTTCCAGCAACGGCTCGCTGGAATCAGCTTGAACACTTTCCAACTCTTGGATGAGATAATCGTGAACCATCGTGCTATCCGTCATGAGATGCTCGTTGCCCAGCGCGGCTTGATAAACGAGCTTGTACAAATCTTCGATTTGCATGGCGGGGTGGCGCTGCAACTGCGCGGTGATGACGGCGCGAAAGGCAGATTGTTCATTTGCGCACGAGGCGATAAACCATGCTGCAACCAAAGATATAATTTTTCTTTTAGGCATGTTTTAGTTTACGCATTTGCTGCATGAATATCAAGAGAGCAGGCGAAATTCGGCTTGTACATCGAGGTTTTTCAAATGAAAATTCTTTTCCTCTTCATTCTTTATGCCATCGCACTTTCGGCAAGCCTGGCGCGTGCCGGCTTCCGTTCGCCAGTCAAAGTCTCCTCTCGGATTTCGCAAAAGCGTCCCCACCGGCTGTTAATCGTTGGCGCGACTGGCGGAACCGGCCGCCAGCTCGTCGCGCAGGCATTGGCGCGAGGCTATACGGTGACGGCGTTGGTTCGACATCCGGCAAAGCTGAAGATCGAGCATTCGCAGCTAACCGTTATTCAGGGTGATGTGCTCGATTACGATTCTGTCGAGGCGGCGATGCGCGGCCAGGAAGCGGTGCTTTCCGCGCTTGGCCACAAGCAGTATTTTTATCCAACGCGTATTCTGTCGGCAGGAACGCAGAACCTCCTCCGTGCAATGGAGACGCACGGCGTGCAGCGCTTTGTCTGTGAAACTTCTCTCGGCATCGGCAACAGCACGGGGCGCATGGGGCTTTACTACACACTCTTCATCATTCCGGTGATACTGCCGTTCTACTTCTGGGATAAAACGCGGCAGGAGAAATTAATAGCAGCCAGCGAGGTGGACTGGGTGATCGTCCGGCCCGGCGTCCTGACCAATCGGGCAAAACGAGGTACATATCGTCATGGCTTAAATGTTGGCAGCTTCATTTGGACAGTGAATATTTCGCGCGCTGACGTTGCGGATTTTATGCTGGATCAGATTACCGATGACACCTATCTGCAAACCGCAACGGGCGTGTGTTGATGCAATGCGACAAAATTAGATCGCAACCTATTGAAGCTGACGGCATCCTCGCAACTGCTGATAAAAAGGAAACAAGCAACTTTGTATAGAACATGTGAATTCTTATAAGAAAGGTTGAGCGCAATGAAAAAATTACTGGCCTTGGTAGCAATCATGTTGCTCACTGCGGCAATCTCTATCGCCCTGTTTGATTACTTCACTGGAGAGCCTGATTATCCTGAGAGTGTCATACAAACAAAACTCCACTCCACTATTTTGGGTGAAGAACGGGAAGTTATTATCCACCTTCCACGAAATCACGATTCCACAAAAAAGTATCCTGTTATGTATGTGTTGGATGGCAGCTCGGAGGATGGGCACGTTGCCAATAAATTTGACATTTTATCAACGGCGGGTTACACGCCGCCGGTAATTGTTGTGGGCATTCCCAATATGAGTGGAGAAAACCGGCAGCGCGACATGACCCCTCCGTATATGAGGATGGATATAGATAAAAAAGACAGCCCGCTGGGAGGCGCCGATAAATTTTTGTCTTTCATGGAATCCGAGTTATTTCCTTTTATTGAGAGCAAATATCCGGCGTCGCCGGCCCGTTTATTCTATGGAAATTCAAGAGGCGGCCTTTTGGTGATGTATTCTTTGTTGCACAAGCCGGACCTTTTCCAGGCAAGATTTTGCTTCAGTCCCGCCTTTTGGCGGGATGATAATATGATCGTTTCCAAAACTGTCGATTTCTTAAGCGCGAAGGATACGTTGCATACCTTCCTTTATATGAGCATGGGAGAAAAAGAAGTTGATAAAATGAAAAACGGATTTGATAGCATGACGAGAGTGTTTAAAGAAAAAGCTCCAATTGGATTAGCTTGGTACTCGGAATATACTGCAAACGCCGACCACCAGGATAATGCTCAAATTTCGGCTTCCAGTGGAATCGGAAGATGGAGTGAATATTTAAAGACCAGGTGAAAAGTTTTTATTGAGGGAAACGTAAAAGTTTAGCGATCTGAACCGGAGTGCAATGCTTTAGCATTGCAAAACTAAAGTTTTGCACTCCGAGTTCACTTGGCTAAATTCATTCAGAGAAACAAAATGTTACCGACGCCCATCACCATCGCCGACGTATTCAAAGCGCGGCAAGTTATTGCGCCATATTTGCAGCCGACGCCGCTCCATCACTATCACGGCTTGAGCCAACTGCTCGGCGCCAAAGTTTACGTGAAGCACGAAAACCATCAGCCGGTCGGCGCGTTCAAAGTGCGCGGCGGCATCAATCTCATCGCCAATCTCTCGCCGGAAGAGCGCCAGCGCGGCGTGATCACCGCCAGCAGCGGCAATCACGGACAATCCATTGCTTACGCCTCACGGCTCTTCGGCGTGCGCGCCACGATCATGCTACCCGAGAACGCCAATCCGGTCAAAGCCGAAGCCATCCGCGCGATGGGCGCTGAGATCGTATTCCATGGCCGCGATTTTGATGATGCCCGTGAGTTTGCGGCATTGCAAGCGCAGCAAACCGGCGCACGGTTCATCAGTTCCGGCGATGAGCCGTTGCTGATTTCCGGAGTCGGGACTTATACGCTCGAAATCATCGAGAGGCTGCCGGCAGTCGAAACGATCATCGTTCCGGTCGGCGGCGGCAGCGGTGTGGCGGGATGTTGCATTGTAGCCAAAGCCATCAATCCCAACATCCGCGTCATTGGCGTGCAAGCGGAGAAAGCTCCGTCCGCCTATCTCTCGTGGAAAGCCGGCAAACGTGTCGAAGCGAAAATGGAGACCTTTGCCGAAGGCCTTGCCACCCGCGCGCCGTTTGATCTGCCGCAGTCGATCATACGCGAGTTGCTGGATGATTTTATCTTGGTGAGCGAGGATGCGATGCGCGAGGCCATCCGGCTGTTGATCGAGCACACGCGCAATCTGCCGGAAGCCGCCGGCGCCGCGTCGTTGGCTGCAGCGCTCAAATTGAAAACGAGTCTCGCTGGAGAAACGGTGGCGTTGGTGATGAGCGGCGGCAATATTACACTCAAACAGTTGAGCGAGGTATTGATGCAGGTGAACCAATAATAGAACACAATCGTAATCCGTGAACGTTTTGCATATTGTAGGCAAAACAAAAATATTGCGATTGCTTTTGTAGAGCATTATATTAACCGTATGAAGTTACCGGAAAGCACTTTGATCGCGCCTGAGAAACTCTCACGCTATCTTATGGAAGAGTATAAATTTGAGCTTTTTCACCGTGTCGCGCTCGCGCGTGATTTCCCTGAAAAGCATCTGCGTCGCGGTGATGTAGCAACCATCGTGGATCGTCATCCTGCTCCGGATGATGGCGAGCCTGGTTATTCGCTCGAAGTATTCAATGCAATCGGAGAGACTATCGATGTGATCATTGTCGCCGAATCCGAACTGCAAGAACTGCATGCCGATGAAGTGCTGAGTGCTCGCCCCTTGGCCATTGCCGCATAGTTTGGCAACACAATGAAAATAAAGAAAGGGTTCGAGTTATGCAAATCTCGACGCTTCCTGAATTAGTCCAACGCGAAGGCATTCCTGATGATCGCCCGATTTTTCATTTTCGCCGAGAAAATGGAAAGGGCATTATTGAGTTTGATATGCCTGCTGTTGAAGCAAAACCGCCAATGAGTCCCGCCGAAGCATTGAAAAGATTGCAGGCACTGCAATTTGATCTTGGCCGCCCCACCAATTCTGTAAAAATCGTTCGGGCGCTGCGCCGTGATCGATACCCACGCCGGTCGAAATTACGAGCGCAAAAAGGGAGGAAAAAGTAGTATGCCTACAGCGCTTCTTGATACCGGCGTATGGTTCGGCTATTTTCATACAAACGATCTTTTTCACCATGATGCCAATGCGCTGGTGAACGAACTGATCGTTGGTGGAAAAACAATCTTGCTATCGGAAGTTGAACGATTTGAATTGCAAAACGTTTTGACGCATGAGCTTTTGAATCATGAAAAGGTGCGACAGATCAACAGCGAATTGCGTGGCATGTCACCCCATGTCGAAATCCGGTATACCGAAATAAAATTCTGGGACGAAATTTTGCCAGCAAATTTTCCTCGACTGTTTTTAAAATCTATGGATTTTATTGTCGCTTCTTGTGCGCTCTACTGGGAGGTCGATAAGTTTTATTCATTTGATGAAAAATTGAACAAAGCGCTTCGCCGTATTAAACCGGACATCGTCAAGCTGAAAATCAAACAAAGCCGCGTCATCCGTCTGTGAGGATATAAAAAACTCCAACTGCGCGTTGCCCTCCAAATCTTTTTCGCCTTTTTATCCTTTTATCTTTTTTCCAACCCATGACCTCCTTCGCCCTCAAACGCCCCGTCACCATCTTGATGATCGCCCTCGGCTTGTGCTTGCTGGGCGTCATCTCCTGGCAGCGCTTGCCGGTGCAATTGCTGCCGCAATTCATTTTGCCGGAAGTGTACGTCGGCACCGGCATGCCTGGCGCTTCGCCGGAGAAGATTGAGCGTGATCTGGTGTTTCCGATTGAAGAGGAGCTGGCCACGCTCGAGGGCGTGCACGACATCGAGAGCAATGTCTTTGCCGATTATGCCACCACCAAAGTTTCCTTCAATCACGGCACGGACATGAAATTCGCGCTGCTGAAATTGCAGCAAAAGATGAACGCGCTCGAAAATCGCTTGCCCGCCGGCACCCGCATCGAAGTCAACCGCTTCGACACCGCCGATCTTTCCACCTATCTCATGGAACTGAGCATTCGCGGCGAGGCCAGCCTCGATGAGCTGCGGGAAACTGCCGAGCGTCGCGTGCGCCCGAAATTGGAGCAAGTCGATGGCGTCGTGAATGTCAACATCGGCGGCGGGCAGCGCAGCACGGTTGGTATCATCATCGATGAAGATCGGTGCGCGGCGCTGGGCATTCCGGTGCCGCTCGTGCAGCAAAAGATCAACGCCTTTCATCGCCAGCCGGAGCATCTCGGGCGCGTCATTTCCGCCGGACAAATTCTCGATGTCAATTTGCTGGGTCGCGTCGATGAGCTGCGCGAGCTGCGCGATCTCGTCATCGACCCGCGCGGGCCGGTGCGGTTGGCCGATGTCGCGCAAGTTGGCTACAGCCAGGCCGAACGCACGCAATTGTATCGCGTCAACGGCAAATCCGGCGTCGGCATTTTCGTGCAGAAAGACAACACCAGCAACATGCTCGCCGTCGCCAACGACGTACTGGCGCAAATCGACAAGCTCAACGCCGATCTCGCGCCGCAAGGCTTCGAGCTGGCGGTGAATTTCAGCCAGGCCGCGCTGATTCAACTCGCCATCGACCGCGTGGAAAACCTCGCGCTCACCGGCGCCTTGCTGGCGTTGCTGGTGCTCTATCTGTTTCTGCGCAAAATGCGGTTCGTCATCATTCTGATGATCGCCATTCCGGTATCGTTGCTCGTCACCTTCAATCTCATGTACGGCTTCAACCTGTCGGTGAACATTCTTTCGTTGTGCGGTTTGGCGCTTGCCGTCGGCATGTTGGTGGACAATGGCATCGTGGTGATGGAGAATGTTTTTGCGCACTATCAGCGCGGCAAAAGCGCGTTTGCGGCGGTCTACGATGGCACCCGCGAAGTGAGCCGCTCGATCTTTGCCGCCACCGGCACCACCGTGCTGGTGTTTTTGCCGGTTCTGTTTGTGGAGAGCGAAGCCAAACTATTCGTGCGCGAGCTGGCGCTCTCCGTCATTTTTCCACTGCTCGCTTCCCTCATCGTTGCCGTGACGTTGATTCCATTGTTCGCCAGCCGCACTTTGAAGGGCAAACCATTGCGGCAATTTGGCAGCGGCAGAATTTTGGAAATTTATCGCCTGCTGCTCAAATCTTGCATTCGCCACCGTATTCGCACCATCGCCACCGTCGTAGTGTTTCTGCTCATCAGCTTGTTCATCGGCGTCGTCTACGTGCTCGGCACCGCCTCGGCGCCGCCGCCGGATCGTCTCGACGTTTATCTCAATTTGCCGCGCGGCGCGACGCTTGATGCCACCGACGAGATCGTGCGCCGTCTCGAAGGCCAGATTCTCGAATTGCCGGACCTCAAAGAAACACGCGCCAGCGTGCGCGCGGAGGAAGCGAATATCGCCGTTTCTTTCGTCGAGCCGGCCAAGCGCACCGAAGAATTGAAGCTGGACAAAATCAAAGAGAAGTTGAAGCGGCAGAATGAGCGCCTCGAACACGTTGATATCAATTTCGACCGGCCACGGCAGAGCAGCGCGGCGCCACGAGGGGACGACGTCGCCGCTTTTCTCGGCAACGAAAAAGCTTTGCGGCTGCGCGGCTATGATCTCGAATCGCTGCGGCAGTTGAGCGAGCAAATCGTGCAAACCCTGCGCGCCATGCCGGATATCGAAAAAGAATCCGTGCAATCCGAATTGCGCGGCGGTGCGCCGGAGCTGCAAATTCGCGGCGACCGCTTGCGGCTGGCGCTGTGGGGATTGGACATGCAGCAAGTGATGAATGCGATTTGGGCGACGCGCGCGGAAGGCAGCAACGCAGCGACGCCGTTTTATGCCGGTCCCGCCGGGCGGGATGAAATGGACGTACAATTGCAATTAAAAGACGTTGAGCACCGCCGGCTTGACGACGTGCAGAACACCAAAGTCACCAACGCCGCCGGACAACCGATCCCGCTGCGCGAGGTGGCCGACATCCGCATTGACGAAGGCGCGGGCAACATCGTGCGCTACAATCAGGAACGGCAGATCAAAATCACTTACGATTTTCTGGCCGAAGCGCAAAATTCCAAATCACGCCTGGAGCTGGCCGAAGCGCAAATCGACAAAGTGCTCCGCGAGCTGCGGCTGCCGCGCGGCTTCACCATCGAAAAAGTCGAGCCGGAAAACAAGCAGACGGTTTACTATTGGATGCTCGGCATCGGCGCGATTCTCATTTATATGCTGCTCGCGGCGCAATTTGAATCATTCACCAGCCCGCTGGTGATTCTCGGCACGGTGCCGACGGCCATTATCGGCGCGTTGTTCACGCTGGCGTTGAGCGGCACGCCGCTGTCTCTCGGCGAAGGCGCGCCGATGGCGCTGCTCGGCTTCATCGTGCTGCTCGGCATCGTCGTCAACAACGGCATTTTTCTCATCGACCGCATTGCGATTTTGCGCAACCAACATGGCTATCGCTGGCAGCGCGCGGTGATTACCGCCGTGCAAAGCCGCGTGCGCCCGATTCTCATGACTTCCGGCACGACGGTGCTCGGCGTCTTTCCGCTGGCGTTGAAACAAGGCACCGAGTTGGAACTGTGGCCGCCGTTTGCCATCACCGTGCTCGGCGGCCTCGCGGTCTCAACCGTCTCGACGCTCGTATTTATTCCGGTGCTTTATGTTGGCCTCGAACAAATCAAAGAGTGGTTGCAAAAAATAGGCTGGCCGGCGGTGATCGGCGGCACGCTCGTCGCTGCGGCAGGCGTTTTCTGGTTTCATGAAAACTATCAGAGCACGCTTTACACCTGTTTGATTGCCCTGCCGGTTTGGTTCAGCATTCTCGGTTTGATTTACGGCGTGCAGCAATTTTTCTCGATCCGCAAGGAAAAAGCGCAGTTGGCGGAAGAGACACTGCGCATTCGCATCAAAAATTTGACAAAAATTTACGGCGCGCCAGGCCGTGTCATGCGTGAATGGAATAAACAAAAACGACGGCTCCATCGCCTGATGGTGAACCATCAGGCTGAAAATGGGAAGACGGCTGAAGCCGCCTTTGGACCGCTTTCACATTATAGCGATGGGATTCATTCCATCGCGAATTTGCCGTGGGATAAAGAAAACATCCGTGAATCAACCATTTGGATGGCCGCCATCGGCGCGCTGTTGGTTTATCTGCACACGTTTTTCACCAACGGTATCTGGCTGACGATTTTGAGCTTGATCACATTGGCGTGGCTCTTCGGCGCGCGCGCGCTGTGGTATCGTTGGCGTTTTGTGATAGGTAAACCGCCGCAGTTTCGCCGAAAAAAGCGGCGGTGGAAATTTTGGCCGAAAAAGAAGAAGTCTTCCAACGACGAGGCAATGACCTCCACTGACCCAGTGACGATCTTGAATTTCCGACGACGCGGCGGCATTTGGCTGGTTTTGCTTTTCCTGGCGTATTTGCAATTGCGCATCCAATCGCCGGCGTTAACCAGTGTCGCGATTGTGATTGCACTGCTGCTGTTTCAACTCCGCCGTATTGCGCGCAAGATCGAGCAAGGTGTGGTCGATCCGGAGCTGCCCACCGGCAAATTGCGCAAAATAAAGCGCATGGTTTACTCGGTGGTGCGCGCCATCCCGTTTATACGGCCACCGCGTCCGCAAGTGCGCGCGCTGCACGGCGTGAATTTGGAAATCGGCCAGGGCATGTTCGGCCTGCTCGGCCCGAACGGCGCCGGCAAAACGACGCTCATGCGCATCATCGTCGGCGTGCTGGAAACTGATCGCGGCAGCATCAAAATCAACGAGCGCCATTTGGCAGAGCATCGCGAGGCGTTTCATGGCGCCATCGGGTATTTGCCGCAGGATTTTGGATTGTACGAAAACATGACGCCGCTGGAGTATCTCAATTATCACGCGCTGACGAATGGCATCTATGAACAATCAAAACGGCACGAGTTGATCGAAAAACTTTTGGAGGGCGTCGGTTTGTGGGAGCGGCGCGACGACAAAATCAAAACCTTTTCCGGCGGCATGAAGCAGCGCGTCGGCATCGCGCAAACCCTGCTGCACCTGCCGCAAATCATCGTCGTGGATGAGCCGACCGCCGGCCTCGATCCGCGCGAGCGCATTCGCTTCCGCAATCTGCTCGCCGAGTTGGCGAAAGAGCGCATCATCATTTTCAGCACGCACATCGTCGAGGATATTTCGAGCACCTGCCACGACCTCGCCGTGCTCAGCGGCGGGCGTGTGGTTTACCGCGGCTCACCGGAAACCATGCAACAAAAAGCGCAGGGCAAGGTGTTTGAAGCCGTTATCCCCGAAGAGGAATTCTCAAATTGGCGAGAGACCTTGCAGATTGTTCAGCATAGCAAATCAGATCATGATATTCGCGTGCGCTTTTTGAGTGAAGCGCCGGTGGCTGGACTGGAGGCGTCAACGGTGGAGCCGACGTTGGAGGATGCGTATGTGTATTTGCTGCAAAATAAAAAGAACAAAGTATAGAGAAGTTTTTGCTTGCTTCTTTCTGCGCCAACGCATACATTTTATCAAATAAAAGAAGGATGAGTATGATGGTTGAAGTGACCCTTTCAATACCAGAAAATATTTTTCAACATGCTGCACGCCTTTCCCAAGCGACTCAATTGAATGTCTCTCATATTTTGGCCGATGCCCTGGCTTTTACTTTGCCAACACTGGATGACGCTTTAGCGACTGAGCCGGTCAATCAGTTGGATAATGAAAAAGTTTTGGCCTTGGCAGAGTCGCAAATGCCAAGCGAGCATGATGAGCGCCTTGGTGAGCTTGTCGATAAACAGCGTGAAAAAAAATTGACCGTGACTGAAGCTGCTGAGCTTCTGTCTCTGATGCTTTTATATCGCAGCGGCTGGTGGCGCAAGACTGAAGCTTTGGTTGAAGCCGTGAAACGAGGACTGCGACCGCCATTGCAACCATGAGCCGCAAAGATATTCCCACAGAAGTACGCGAGCGTGTGTACCAACAAGCTGGCGGCCGGTGTGGCTACTGCCGTAGCCGTCAAGAATATGTTTGGGGCAAGCTCGAAATTGAACACATCATTCCAGTAGCGCTTGGTGGGACAGATGATGAGGAAAATTTGTGGTTAGCTTGCCGGCCGTGCAATTTGCACAAGAGCGATCAAACTAAAGCGCAAGATCCGTTAACAGGTCAAATCGTCTCACTCATTAATCCTCGAGCGCAATCTTGGGGTGACCACTTCTCGTGGAGCCATGACGGCACTCAGGTCATCGGTTTGACTTCTATTGGTCGCGCTACTGTCGTGGCCTTGCAGCTCAATGACTCTCTTTTCGTTGCGATTCGACGACGCTGGATCGAAGTTGGATGGCACCCACCGAAAGTATAGATGAATTTTCAAACACGAGAATGTATACAAGTCAAACTCACATCCAACGAAATGCCTGTTAATTTGATTTTGTCATGATCAAATTAACAGCAAAATTCGCCAGCAAATAGACAATTTATTTGATTTAGGCATAATATTTATCTCAAAACCAAAGAGAGCAGTACCCATGTCCGGCACGCCAACAATCCAACAATCCATTACTCCAACAATCCACCACTCCAGTTCCAGCCACTCCCGCTTCGCCGAGCTTCCCGCACGCGCGCAACTTTCCATCACGTGGGAGATTTTCCGTTTGCAGGCGCGGATCATTTTCTCGCACAAGTTCGTCTGGTTCATGGCCGGCATTCTGGCCTACTTCGGCGTGGCGTATATCATCAACTACAACCAGCCGGTTATCGAGCGCATGTCGATGGAAGATGTGTTGCCGTCACTGTTGGAATTTCCACTCTCGGCGCTGGCGGTGTATTTGAGCATGCAAGTCATCACCTCCGAAAAAGACAATCGCACGCTGGAAGTGATGTTTACCACGGCCGGCTCGCGCTACAAAGTTTGGCTGCTGCGATTGGGCACACTCAACGCTATTCTGTTGATTTTGGCATTTGTGCTGAGCGCGCTGGCATTTTTCACTTTCACGGATATTCCGGTAATCGGCATGGCGTTGCATGCCTTCGTGCCCACATTTTTTGCCGGCAGCATGACGCTCTATTTTGCCGTGCGCTTTCGCAGCGGTCTCGCCGCCGGCATGATCGCCGCCGGTTTGTTGGTGTTGATTTTAATGTTCTCCGAATTGCTCAATGAGACGCGATATTTTCTCTACTTCAATCCCTATCACGTGCCGCGCCGTCTCGATCCCGCAACGTGGAACTTGTGGATGTGGCAAAATCGGATCGGCGTGTTGGTTTTGGGCGGTCTGCTGCTGTTTGCCGCGCTGCGGGGAATGGAGGTGAGGGAGAGGTTGCTGCGGTAAGAAAATTTTTTGACCACCATTTTCATCGATTTTTCCTCGATCCCTTGACGCTCTTCATCCTCTGAAGAGAATTCCGGAACCTCTTTTTAAATTCGAGCACCCTGCCCATACAACCTTTTTGCGATTGATCCTGTATCTAATAAAAAAGGGAATCGGATCTCGGCATGGAAAAAAGCACTGATCAAGAGCTGATGAGTATGGTTCTCAAGAAGAACACCCGTGCTCTGAAGATTCTGTATTCCCGCTATGAAAAGCCCATTTACAATTTCATTTTGCGCTATACGGGAAACAAGGAAATCGCGCAAGATTTGTTGCAAGAGACTTTTACCCGCGTGTGGTTTGCCGCGCATTCGTTCAATTACGACAGCGGAAATTTTAAAGGGTGGCTTTATACCATCGCCTTGAACATCAGCCGGAGTGAGATGTCGAAAAAGCGCTATGCTTATCACTATTGCGAGATTTCTGAAATACCCTATCAGGATGAGCCGGCCGGTCCCCGTTCCCAAGAGCCGGATGCCGCAATGGAGCAAGCCGATTTAAAAAATGTAGTGGAAAAAGCTTTGGGAAAACTCAGTCCATTGCTGCGAGAGATTATCATTTTGAAGCATTATCAACAGTTGAAATTTTCGGAAATAGCTGAAATGACCCAAACCCCCGAAGGAACGTTAAAAGCCAGATTTCATCGCGCCATGGCGCAATTGAAGGAATTGTTGGATCCGAGGGAGTTCTGAAAATGCCACACGAAAATAAAGATACGCTGCTGAGCCTGTTTTATCAAGAAGCCTCGCCTCAGGAAGAGCAAAGAGCGCGGCAGCATCTCGCCTCCTGCGAGGATTGCCGAGAATACATGCAGGTTTTGAGCCGGATGAATTCGGCGTTGAACCACTGGCAGGATGAAAGGCCTGCGGCCGACACGTTGGATCGCATCCTGGCCAATATTCCGCCGGAGCAACCAAGAACGATGTACGTGCAGCCGGGCATTTCAGTCCGGCCTATCTTCAACATTGCTTTCGCGCTGATATCCATTCTGTTGCTGATTTATTTCGTGCAAAGCCAGATCAGCGCGCTTCCTCTCTGGCAGTCTTTGGCGCAATATTGGATCGTTCAAGCCCTCGGCAGCTTTGGTTTTGTAGCGCTGGCATTTCTCGGTATCGGAACATTTATCACGTTGTCATTGGCCCCCATTCTGTATTTTGATGTGAACAAAAGAACGTTGCATATTTAGGAGAAACCCATGAACAAAAAAAAGCTGATTCGAAAAATGGCCATCCCGGCGGCGGCCATTTTTGTAATTTCAATTATCGTGTTGTCGCTCGAGAATCCGCTCGAGAGCAATATGTATCAAAAGCACGTTGCCAGATTGAATGAGCACGTCACGGCGCTGACGCAAGAAAATCAAAAATATCTTGCCGAAATCGCCGGAAAAATCGCCGCACTCGCCGCCGGAGAAATCAGCGCCAGCCGTTTCGTTGCCGAACTGCAATCCGAGTTTCTGCTCGAAAATCAAAAGATCAACCAAGCCAAGAAGTATCTGTGGATGTCAACTCAGCCTGGTGAATTCATCTTCGGTGTGCCCGCTCAGGTATTTGCCAGATTGAATGAAGGCTTTGACCAAAATAGAGATATCATCAGCAAAGATGGAAATTACAAAGATCGCAATGATTTTCTCATGAGACTGGTGGATCAGTATGACCACATTGATTTCTCCGGCGAGGGGCAAACCAACTGGCGGCTCTATAAGGAGCAAAAAAAAGACTATCAGTATTCGAGACCACGTACGTTTGTTTTGTCTGCGCCCGTAACCAATAAAGCCGGTACTGTAGACGGAATCTTATTTTTAAAGGTTGATGATTCTGTCAATGACGAATTGTATTACAGTCGCCACCGCGCAGCGCGCTCGGAAATCTATAATCGGCTTCTTGCACCATTATTTGGTACTTTCGCCTTTATTTCCGGATTATTTCTGTGGTTTCTGCTGCCCAGTTGGGTCTACATCGACGCCCAGCAGCGCGCGGTGAGCAATCCGGCGGTTTGGGCTTTTATCTCGCTCATCTCGCTCATTTTTGGCCTGGCCATTTATCTCATCACCAGGCCTTCGACGATGAAATCGCTGCATTGCCCCAAATGCGAAAATCAACTCAACGGCGCCGGGATGTTTTGCCCGCATTGCGGTTTTGATCTTTCCAGCACCTATTGCCCGCAATGCCAGTATCCAATCAAGCCGGAGTGGTCGTTTTGTCCCAACTGCCGGGCTGAGATGACGCAGCGAAAATCTCTTGAAACGCCGCCGGAGCCATTCAAACCGCCGGAATCGTCACTTGAAAAGGCTACGCCCGTGGGGGATTAGTTCCGAGCGATAATATAAATACAAAAATCCGGCGGCAATGGTGCCAAGAAGATGCCAAAGCGCGTGACCTTGCAGCCAACTGTTCGGATTGCAGAGAATTTTAGTGAGGTCAAGAACCCAGATGATGAAAGCCGCGACCAGCGTCCACCAGGCGGCATGCAGGAAGAAGCCGTTTATTTTGAGCTGCTTTTGCGTGCGCACGCGATATTCCGGCCATAAGGAAAAAAGAACCAGCGCGGCAAAAATGTAGCGCCGTAGGGCGGGCCATTCCAGCAAAATAAACGCAAGAATCAAATTGAGCAAAACATAAATCAGCACGAACCGGCGCGCGCTGAGGGCGGACACGCGAGAGAAATTGTACAAGAGAATGAAGACAGCCGCGAGATACATCCCCATCACATCAAAGAACTGGCCGGCGAAGGTTAATGAAGCATGATAGAACGCGCTTCCCAGGCCGATGATTATAAGTGCTGTTCCAAACACGACGGGATAGGCGCGCTGGCTCGTCATCAAATTCGTTCCTCGCCGGCGAACATCCTCACCGGACTGGCGAATGACCAGCAGGCCGACTAAAACAAAGCCGAATGATGACCAGGCGTTAGCCGGTTGGGCAATCGCGCCGGGATGAATGATTTCGCAAAAGCAATTATCCGGCATGCAGGAGGCCGGCTTCCAGTTCGACCAGGAATAATCGATGGAACTCAAGGCCGCGGCGATGGCGAGGATAATGAAAAAAACGCTGAAAGGTGTGATAAAAAACCTTATCTTTTCCACGCAATTTTTGCCTCGATTTAAACCCGTGACGGCGATGCGGCATCATATCAACAAAATCTGATGCAAATCAACGGAGAATTTTATGAAAACAAAATTCATAACGTCTGGTCATTCAAGAGTATCTTTCTTGGCACGGAGGATTATATGAAGCCACAACGACTCGCCGTCATGCTTACACTTTTCAACCTTGCGCTGCTGCTTCTTCTCGTTGCGCAGGCCGGTTTCACGACGCCACAAACGGCTGCTACGGCGGCCATAAAAACGAGTCTTCTCGAGTTGGTGGACGATCGTGGTTTGGTTCGCGCGCAACTCACGGTGGAATCGGATGGAGAAGTTGTATTTCGGCTGCGAGACACGAAGGGAACGATTCGCGTCAAGCTCGGCGCCGGTGACACTGGCTCGGGATTATTGTTGCTCGACGAAGCAACGGAACCCGCGATACAGATGATCGCCAGACGGACCGGCACCACCGACAGGCCAACGACCACGAGCATTACATTGAAAGGTGCGAACAGCCAGCCGCGAGTGATCAAGCCAGAGTGACTTTGAGACGAGCAACGATGAGAATTGACCGGGCTTTGGCCTCAGCGAGCTCGGTCGAGCCAAACGACCGAGCACTCATTTTCCTCAAACTTCCATTTTAAACTGCGCTGATTCTGCATCGGCGCCCTCAGTGGCCCTGCGCTTTTCGGCCACATATCAAGAACGATGTTTGAAACGCCAAACATTTCACCGCTTCAACTCCTGCCGCAAGCGTTTTTTCAAAAGCGCTGCGATGGGTGATGCCGGCGTTGTTGATCAACACGTCGATGCCGCCAAACTTTTCGACGATTTGTCGCATGGCGGCTTGACAGGCTTGCTCATCCGTGACATCGCATGGCAACCCGCGTGCGTGAATACCCGCGTTGCTCAACTCATGCGCAAAAGTTTCCAACGTTTCTTGATGCAAATCAAGCAGGGCGATTTTAGCGGACGCGGCGCCAAAGCGCCGGCACAACGCCCGGCCCATGCCGCCGGTTGCGCCGGTGACGACCACGACTTTATCACGAAATGCCATCTTTTTCTCCGGTCAAGTCAACGCTCATTTCCCCATAAAATAATTTTAAAAACGTTGACACGCAAACGTTTTTTGTTTTTCACCTTCCAAATAAAAGCAACATTCTCTCGACATCTGTAACACCAACGCGACAAACAAAATAGAGCTTCCCTGTATTTTCTTGCCCCTTGCAATTTGCCCTTTGCTGCACCTGTCATGCGGACATACAGATGTTCCACACTGGAACAAAAGTTTGAAAAACTGAAAGAAATATAAACGCAACGACATATCGTGTACTTCGCTGAAATGTCTACAGTTAGCGTGAGGCATTTCTGTCGCACGTGAGTGGCATCATATTTGTTTTTGCGACACCTATAATTTCCACCATAACTGCGTTTGCATCAATAGAATACACAACCTCTTTTGAGGTGGAGAGAATGCCGCACACTCTTGAGGACGTCGTTGAGACCCCCAATTCATCGGGTTCACAAAATTTTTCCGGCAGTAATTTGCCCGGAACCGCTTTGGAAAATAAGTCGCTGAGCGGTTTGGCGCTGGCGGGCGAAAAAAAATCGCCGGCAACTTCCGCTGAAAGCAATAATGCAACGAGCGCGGCCAAACAAAAGCGCCGCGTTTTGTTGATCGACGACGATCCGAATATGCACGATCTTTGTCGGCATTATATCGAAAAAGCCGGCTATGAATTTTTTGCCGCCTTCAACGGCGCGCAGGGGTTGGAGCTGATTCTGCAGGAAACGCTCGACGTCGTTTTGCTCGATTTTATGATGCCCGGGCAGGACGGCTACGCCGTTTTCAAAGACTTCATGACGCGAGACAAGTATCGCCACGTACGCCACGTGCCGTTGGTGATGCTCACGGCCTACAACGACCACGACCGCAAGCGCGCGATGATCGAGATGGGTTTGAAGATGTATATCGTCAAACCTTTCGGCGGCCAGGAGTTGATCAAGGTCATTGAAAATGTCTGCGCCACCAACCAGGCCGATCAGCGCCTGCGCGAGCAAGTCGAGCAAGCCAACGAAGAAACCTTGCTGCTGCGCACGCTGTTGCGCGACACCTACACGTTCGATAATATCGTCGGCACCAATCCGCAGATGAAAGAAATTTTCGAAAGGGTTGTGAAGGTGGCGCGCACCGAGGCCAATATTCTGATCTACGGCGAAAGCGGCACCGGCAAGGAATTGATTGCGCGCAGCATTCATGCGCACAGCGGCCGCGCCAAGGGGCCGTTCGTGCCGGTGGATTGCGTCGCGCTGCCGGGCAATTTGCTGGAAAGCGAGTTGTTTGGCTACGAGAGGGGCGCGTTCACCGGCGCCGTAAACTCGAAGCGCGGCTTGCTCGAGCTCGCCAACGACGGCACGTTTTTTTTCGATGAAATTTGCGAGCTGAATCTGGATTTGCAGGCGAAGCTGCTGCGGGTTTTGCAGGAGCGCCAATTCCGCCACCTCGGCGGCAAGGATTTGATCAGCGTCAACATTCGGGTGATTTCCGCCACCAATCGCGATCCGGGCCTGGCGGTCAAGGAAAAAATCTTGCGGCACGATTTGTATTACCGCCTCAATGTGATTCCGATCCATTTGCCGCCGCTGCGCGAGCGCCGCGATGATATTCCGCTGTTGTCGCAATTTTTTCTGCGCAAATTTTCCGGCGAGGGTGAAAAGCCCAACATGCGGTTCAGCGAGGAGGCGATGAAACGGCTGATTCGGTATTCGTGGCCGGGCAACGTTCGTGAATTGCAAAACGTCGTCGAACGCATGGTGTCGCTGGCGACTGGCCGGGTGATGGGCGTCGAAGATTTGCCGGATTATCTGCGCGAAGAGCCGGAGCCGGCCGCCAACGGCGTGATCGTTCCAACCGATTTGACGCTGCGCGAGGCGCGCCAGCATTGGATGGAAGCGTTTGAGAAAAAGTATTTGATCGAGCTGATCAACAAATATAATGGCAACATTAGCCGCGTTGCCCGCAAAGCCGGCGTGCATCGCATGACGATTTATCGCATGCTCAAGCAGTATAACATCACGCTGCGCACCGCCATTGAAAAAACTTGACGCGACTTTCGCCGTCCGGACGATGCTGTTGGCTGGAAATTTCGAGCCGATCATCACACAGCTCGTCCGGACGGAGGTTATCAGGCAACAAATGTCGCATCGTCGTTACAGTCTTTATGTTGTTGGGTTTTCATAAATTGCGTTCTTTGCTGTGATTTGTGTCTCAGGGTTTGAGCGTTTTTCGGTTGGCTGTTCTTGGTTTTGGCTGCATCTTCGAAAAAAATCTTTAAATACTGTGATTTCGTGCGGGAAATTCTTCCGGCATGAAGACGCTTTTCCTCACTCACGGCACGATTTTAGCCTTCATGTGGGCTGAGGACACCTTAGTTAACCAGGTATGGTAAACTCATTCTTCGGAAGATCGATTCAACGGACGAATTGATCGGAGGAAGAGACTTCATCGACTACGGAGGGCCGTATGTGGTCAAATCGTTCTTTTAACACGACGCAAGAAGCGTCGCCATTCTCTCATTCCGCCGCCATGCCGGCGCCGTCGTTCGGCTACGATGCGGCGCTGTCGCAAGATGATCGCGACAATTTCAAAGAAGAAATGATCAAAGACATCTTGTGCCAGATCGATTATCGCGCCGCCTGGCGACAGGGCATCGTCGATTTGCGTTACGACGAGTTGGCGGAAGAAATGCGCCGGCTATCGACCCGCGCGCTGGTCGCGTGGTACGAAGCCTTTTTGTACATCCGCAGCGAGCTGATGTTTTCCGGCTACGAGCTGAACGGCTTCAAAATTCTCGACCGCCCGTATGACGCCATTCGCAAGCTGATCGAGACCGATCCGAATTTCGATATTAAGCAGTACATTTTCTGATCGGCTTGTGGAAGTCGAGGAAATGTCATGGCGAGCGGAGCAATTTGTCGCCATCATTATCAAGCCGCCTTCGGTTGATCGCCAAACTTCAACACCTCCATCGGGCACACCGCGATGCAAATCCCGTACTGGATGCAGGAGGTGTTTTTGTTTGAAAATTCCTGCTGGTTCCTGGCAAATTGCATGACGTTGACTGCGTCCGTCGGGATGCCGACCTCGCCGTAGCGCGAGCATTCGCCGCAAGTTCCGCTTACGGCAAAATGCCAGCAGTTCTGAAACGGGGCTCAATTTCGTTCAATACCTCGTCAATTGAAACGCGAGGGCTTTCATGAACTGTGCCGCCTTCGTGGCGATGGTGGGGGAAAGAAGGGAGGTGACGATGGTGTGGAACATTGTCCCAGCGGATGATCAGTTGATTTTGTGCATCCTGCCAATGGTAGGAGTATTTATTGCTTCCCAACACGGATGATTCGTTAATATGAAGGGTTGAACCATCCAATAGATCTGCACGGCATTTCAAGTATTTTACAGTAGCTTCGTCAATCAGATCAATAACCTGTACTTGCTTGACTGCCGGACTGCGTTGCAACGCATTTACGATATCAAGCATGCCCGTAGTTCCTCATAACGAGCCTTCCACTCTTGCGAAGCTGCGTCAAACGCTTCCCAGGCAATCAGATCATCCCATTCTGTGAACGATTCGCCATTTGCTTCCTCAACGCTTTTTTTGAAAGTCGCATAATCACAACCATATTTCGTTGCGAAGGTCCGGGCGCGACTGGCGAAGTATTCATATTTGGTTGTTGCATGAGAAAGCAACAACGCCAGCAGCTCATTCTCTTCGAGCCAATCGGGTGCATTTATCGTTCTTTGCGCGACCATGGCTTTGCTCCATTGAACAAGTTGATTTTAGTTTCCGTTAGCGTTACGCTAAAGTATACAAAAATCCAACTTCAAAAGCAAGAATACACCCGCTTATAAAAAGGCTTCCAGTCTATGTCAGGCCTGTTCTCCAAATTTCAACACCTCCATCGGACAAACCGCAATGCAAATTCCGCACTGGATGCACGAGGTGTTTTTGTTTGAAAATTCTTGCTGGTTCCTGGCGAACTGCATCACGTTGACTGCGTCCGTCGGGATGCCGACCTCGCAGTAGCGCGAGCATTCGCCGCATTGGATGCATTTCTCATCGCTGGTGATTTTGAGCTTGCCGAACCAATGCGAGAGCAGCTCCATGTATTTCGCCAGCGGGCACCAGTAGCGGCACCACACTTTTCCCCCGAAAAACGGATACAGCGTGATCGCGATAATTCCCACCAGCCACGTATCCGCAAAAAGGCTGTACCAGCTTTTCAATTTCCACGGTTCGATCAAAAAATTTTTGATGTCGAGCACGATCAAGAGTGTAATGCCGGCAGAGGCGATGAGAATCGGCCAGTTCATGATTTCCCATTTCCGCGCGCGCACGCCTTTCGGCGTAAGATGGCGCCAGCGGTCGCCGAAGGTTTCGGCAAGCCCGCCGCAAGAGCAAATCCACGTGCAATAGCGCTTGCCGTGATAGCGCACGAAAATCGGCATCGCTACGAATGCCAGAAAGATTCCCCACATCACAAAAAAGAGCGGCGGGTTGTCGAAGAACGTGTTGAAGAACAGCGGCCACGCAAAAGTCAAGCCGTACCAGCGCCAATAATTCGGATCGTTGAAGATGAGATAATAAATCAACTCCGGCAGCGCGTAAAGCAAGACGACTTGCACGCTGATCAGCGAGAGAAAACGATAGCGCTGGTATTTGTTGTTCTTGCCCCATTTGATCATCGCGGGAATTCCGAAGCCGAGCATCAGCAGCGTGTAAACCGAGCCGTACCAAAAACTCGGCGACACGCCCCAGAGTTGATACGTTTCCTGCGGCTGCAAATTGAACGGCCAGAAATGCCCTTTGATCGCATAAACGGAATAAACGATCAAAAACGACAGCGCCAACATCAGCCAGCGGCTTGCATCCCATTGCGCTTCGAGCTTGATGCCGGTGTCTTTAAAAAATTTCGTCGGCAGCTCCTGGCCGATCATCACGAAGACGTGATCGTTGGCGACTTCCAGGCGTTGTCCGCCTTGCTCGAAGATGACTTTGTCGTCGGTGATCTCTTTGGTGACGGCGTTGAAATGAATTGTTAGTTTGCCTTCCCGCCGGGCCTGCGACATGCGCTCGACGTATTCTTTATTGGGAAAAATAAATTCGTTTTCCCAAACCAGCATTGTCACCTCGTTATGCTCGAAGAGCGCCAACACCGCCTCCGCCGCCACGTTGCCGCCGCCAACGACGGCGATTTTCTTGCCGCGAAATTCGCCGGGATTGTTGAGATAGTTGGAGACTTTGCTTTTGTTTTCTCCCGGCACGTTCAACCGCCGCGGGTTGCCGAATTTGCCGATGGCGAGCACGACGTTCTTGGCTTGCAACTGCGCTTTATCGGTGTGAACCGTGAACACGCCGTTCTTCTCGATCTTCTTCAGTGATTCGCGCGTGCGCAGGCTCAAGCCGGTTTCCTGCACTTGGCTGTTCCAATTTTCCAACAACTCTTCCTTCGTGCTTTTCGCCGGCAGCCACAGCGGCCCTCGACTCTCATTATTAAAGTTTAAGGATGGTCGGGGCTCGCCATAAATAATTTTGCCGGTCGGAAAAATGCCGATGGTGTTGGCGACCTCACCTTGCTCGAGCAGCGTGTACTTCAAACCTTTTTCGTGCGCCGCAAAAGCCGCCGCCAGCCCCGCAGCGCCGGCGCCGGCAATGACGACGTCGAAAATTTCTTGCCGCCCATTTACCTGCTCGCCCTCTGTTCCATTCGCAAGATGCGCAACGACTTTCGCGCCCTGCTCCGCCGCCGTTTTGATCAGCGGCGCGCCGGCCAGATCGCCGATGATGTAAAGACCTTCGATGTTGGATTGAAAATTTTTATCCAGCACCGGGCGCGGCAAAACTCCAGGCTCGGGTTTGCCTTTGATCAGCTCAACGAAAAACTCGCGGATGCTTCCCATATTTTCACTCACACAAAAATACGATGTTAAAAATTTTTCCGTACTAAATGAAATGAAACGAGACGAATTGTCCTGAAATTCCTCATGTCAATAGTTTATTGCTGTATTGTAACTTCGAGATCGCCGTCAAAAAGCAGGCCACGCCGTCACATTTTAGTTACAAATAGATGTTGACTATTTTGCAGAAGCTTTGTATATTTTCCTACTCTTGCATTTTCTCCAAATCATGGAAGATGGGGCAGGTCAGGGTAGGCCTCGGAGAAAATGCGCTGCGCGAAAGAGCAAGAGGAGATCTTAGCTCTCCTTCCTAATTTTTATTGCCGATTTTGACGGCCATCCTTAAATGGGAGCGCCATCAAAAAAAGCAAGCCTCCATTTTATCTCCGGAACTCAGCGAGCCGCCGTTGCCTGGCTCGAGGTCGTGTTCAGCTTTGCCATCCGGGAATGTTGTCATTGACCGTAGCCTGCGAGAAAGGCGTTCTTTTCTTGGTGACGTTTTTATTTTACCGGTCTATTGAAAGCTTAAGCGTAATGGCTTGGTAGGTTCATTTTAGGGATGGAAGCTTGAAAAAGTTTATCGAATTCATTCTTAGCCTGGCGGCTATACCTTTTCTGATACCGTGGTATATATCGGAAAAAATTTTTGAGTATTTGGTGCAGCCGCTGGTTTTTCGCAAGTACCGTATCGAGATCGACAAGCGCAAGAAGATCATTTCACGGCTTCTGGCCGCGGCGCTGCCGGTTCTGTTTCTTGTCTACCTGGCCAAAACCTCGTATGACTTCTATCTGAGCAAAGGCACAGTCCGGTTGGCGGCGCAACATGGTGTTGATTTGCTGATTATGATTTACAACGATTTCGCCAGGCTGCTGCTGAAACTGCTAACGCCGCTCAACACCGTGCTGGTTTTCCGGCAGGGCGGCGACGTGAGCTGGCCGTTGCTCTTCTTTTCGTTTTACGTTTTATTGCTGCCGCTGCTTTTCGTTTGCAATATCGGTTTTCGTTGGTTTACCACGACGCGTTCGCTGCGGCAGGCCGTCAAGCTTCGCAATCAAGCCATTCGCGACGTCAACATCGTGCGTTTCGCCGAGATCGCCAAAGACGACGAAATCTTTTTCGGCATCGATATCAACCGCAAGGGCGCGCCGTTTTATGCGAAAACGAAATGGCTGCAAGGGCACATGCAGGTGATCGGCTCGCCGGGCAGCGGCAAAACCGAGAGCATCATTCAGCCGTTGTGGTTTCAATCGGTGCGGCGCAATGCGCCGACGATGGTGTTGGACGGCAAGGCCTCCGGGCAGAATATCGACAAGCTTTATACGATTGCCAGCTCGCTGGCGCAGGGACACGAGATCATCTATTTCAATCCCGCTGATCCCGACCGCTCCGCCACTTATAATCCGCTGCGCCGCGGCACGGCGGCTGAAATCAAGAATCGAATTCTGGCCAGCTTGTGTGTCACACAAATTTCCGCCGCGACGCGTGAGCGGCTGGATTATTATCTCAATCTGGCCCTGCGCGCGATCAAGGAGACCGGCGCGGTTTTGACGCTGCACGAGCTGGCGCAATATTTTTTGTCGAAGACCCATGTGCACGGTCTGCTTCGCAACATCAACGATCGCTACGTGCACGACGGTTTGTCGGATTGGCTGCGAAACTATCCGGCTTTTCAAACCGAAACCGCGCTTTTCGCCGAATTGCTGCGCGAGATCGACCAATCGGAATATGCCTGGCTGCTCGATACCAACGAGCCGGAGCTGGATATTCTCGAGATTTATAAGCAGAAAAGAGATTGCTATTTCACGCTGCCGATCGGTCCCGGCGATACAGCGATGAATTTTCTCGGCCAGCTTATTCTCGGCGATATTTTGGCAACGTTTCATCATCTCGGCATGCAGGGCAACGGCGCGAATATAAAAACCGGCGAAGGCTTGCTTGTGATCGATGAACTGGTTAAATTTATCAATCCGCAATTCATCGAGCTGCTGCGCGCCAGCCGGAATGCCGGCGTCAGCGTCTGCTACACGAATCAATCGTTGGCGGAATTGGAAAATCCGAGTCTGCATCTGACCAAAGCGTTTGTCGACCAGCTTGCCGATCACACCAACGTGATGTTTTGTTTTCATCTCGGCAGCTCGGAGAGCATCGAGGCCATTTTGAACCGCATCGGCCCGGAGAGGAATATCGAAGAACCAGGCAAGCCGCCCGATAAAACCGGCAAAACAGGAGAGGCGAAAACGGTAAAAGAAATCGTGATCGACCCCAAATTTCTCCGGCATCTCGAGGTTGGCCGCTGCATCGCTTTTGTGCGCCAGCCGCGCGTGCTGGGAATTTTGAAAACCGGCTATTTCAAATTCGACAAGCTGCTGCCGTACGCGCGGCGGGAGATCGCTGAAAAATTCACGCGTTCTTAACCGCTAATTTGCGCGAATGCACGCTAATTTTTTATTCGCGTTGATTAGCGTTAATTCGCGGTTGCCGGATTTATCTGCGGCAAGTTTCCGCGTTAAAGCATTAAACCATTATCACCATTTTCACGGAGGAAAATATGCAAACCATTTTGCAAGCTTTGAACAACGTCATCAATGTGGTGGTTTTGATCGCCTCGTTGATTCTTGTCATCGCGCTGATCAACGCCGGCCTCAACATGGCGAGCGCCGACGGCGGCCGGCAGGAGAAAGCCAAAAAACAACTCATCGGCATCGTCATCGCCGCCATCCTCATTTTCGGCGCGAAGTTCATCGTGCCGGCGATCATCAACCTCGTGCCCGGCGCCACCGGCGTGTCGTTTTAATTTTGTAGTCGTGCCTTTAGGCACTCACTTTTCAATCGCTTAACACCCGGCCCCTGAAGGGGCTACTACGAAAACTATGGAAGAAAAATGCTATCGTGACTTGCAGGGCCGGGGCGAGATTGCCGGCGTCGGCCTCTTTGCCTTGTTTGCGCTGCTCGCCGTGCCGATTCTGCTTTTTCCGATTTTCACTTTGCTGGACGTGAGCTTCTTTTATATTCTCGTGCTCGACTTGATTTTGTTTCTCTTGTTCCGGCTGGGCAATCGCGTTTCGCCCTTCGAGCACGGCTTGATCTCGTATGCCTGTTTCAATTTTATCTGGCCGAGGCGATTATCCGCATTTAAGTTGGAGGAGCGGGATTATTTGGTGAAACAAAAATAGACGAATTAGTTAGACAAACTCAGAAAAATTCTACGAACGCAGTCTGAAAGTTTTAGTCAAAAAAGACTTTCCCACAGATTAAAGAATCCCGCGGATAAAGCACTTCATCGATGGGTTTCTTCAATCCGCGGGGGAGAATTTAAAGCTGCCCGTAGAGCTTTGGTTTCCTCTTTGTTTAAAAATGTGTGGCAGCCTTTTGTTTGCTATTATTTGCTCAATAATCTTATGTCCTACACCAAACTAACCGAACGTACCGCATACCAAGATCGGCCGGCGTTGGCGAAGGCGCTGCCGTATTTGGATCTGCTCGACGATTTCGTCATCAAGAAAAACGGCAACTTCGTCGCCGGGTTCGAGATTCTGCCGCTCGACAACATGGGCCTGTCGGCGGATGATTATCTCGCGCTCGCCACGCGCTTGGAAAACGTGTTGAACCAGGTGGCCGAGGGCGTCAATCTGCAATTCCTCTACGAGTTCGAGTATTATCCTTATAAAAACGATTTCGTTTATACCGACGATCACGTTTTGGATTTTTTCAAATTCCGCCGGCATCAATATTACTCGTTCTACAAATATCTCTGCTGCCGGATGCATCTGTTCGTTGATTTCGACGCCGGCCACACGCTGCGCATGCCGTACAACATCTTGATGAACGCCGGCGCCGTGACGCAACGGCTTCAGCAAGAGCACGAGAAGCTCGTCATCGAAAAAAACAACGATCTCAAAACCCTCAAAGCCAATTTTGAGAATACCGGCGTTGGCTTGCGGCGCTTGAAAGACGCCGAGCTGGCGGACATGCTGTACAAATCCGTCAATTTAACCGCCGAAGCTTTTACCGGACAACTAACCGGCAAAGCCATCAACAATGAGCTGGCGAGCAGGGATTATCAAGTCGAAAAAGGCTATTTGAAAATCGGCCAGCAATACGTCGCGTGCCTCTCGCTCAGCCTGTTGCCGGAGGTGACGCGGCCGCATTCGAATTTCAACGGCATTCCGCTGCCGTATATTTTTCCGCTGCTGCACAATCTGCCGTTTCCGCACCGTGTCGCGCTGTCGACGCAGAATATGAATATGGATCAGGAAACCGCCCGGCTCTCGCGGCAGTTGAATTTCACACGCTTCATCATGGGCTTCTCGCGCAACCGCGAAGGCCGCAGGAGCGAAGTGAAATACCGTCAGCTCAACGAGCTGCTGGATGAAATTTACCATCAGCACAAAAAGCTCGCGAGTCTCAGCCTGAATGTGATCATTTACGACACCGACATCGAACGGCTGAATCAGAAAATCAATCATGCGAATCTTGCTTTTAGCGCAATTGACAAGTCGCAGGCAGTTTTGGAAACACTCGACGTGCTGCCGATCTTCGTCAGTTGTTTGCCGGGAAATTCTTCGGAAAACTATCACCGGCTGATCGTCAAGACATCGAATGCGGCGCAGTTCGTCAACCTCACCAATTTCAATCGCGGCTATCATCACGGCATCGTTTTGAAGAACCGCAACAGCGAGCCGATTTTGTTCGACTATTTCGAGCCGCAGCTCAATTCGTGGAACAGCATCATCATCGGCCCGACCGGCACCGGCAAGAGTTATTTGATGCAGGCGCTGCTGCTGCAAATGCTCGAGCAGGGCGTCAAAGTTTTCGGCCTCGACGTCGGCGGCGTCGGCGACACCGGCGGCTCGTACAAAAAAATGATCACGCTGCTCAAAGGCCGCTACGTCGAGCTGAACATCGACGCGCCGATCCCGCTGAATCCGTTCGCGCTCATCGGCCAGAATTTTGACACGAAAAAACAGCTCTTTCTGAGAGCGTTTATTGAGAAATTGATTCTCGAACGCGAACAAACGTCAATTTCCAAAGTCGAGCAGGGATTCATCAGCAAGGCGTTGGAGAAATACGTGGCGGAATATCGCGGCAAGCGCAATCTCAAAACTTTTGTCGATTTTTTTGCACAATTGACGGATCCCGAAGGTTACGTCGATGTCAAGCTGTTGGCGCGGAAAATGTATATGTACACCCACGGCGAGTACAGCCGCTTTCTCTGCGCCGACGAGATGATCGATATTCGCGAAGACCTGGTGTGCTTCGATCTCAAAGGCCTGGAATCGCATCCCGACTTGCAGGGCATCATCGCCATCATCATCACCGGCCTGCTGTGGGAGTTGATGGAGCGCCACATTGCAGAACATAAAGTCATTTTCGCCGACGAGTTGTGGAAAGTTTTGGGCGACAACACCACCATCGGCCATCTTGTGGTTGAGCTTTTCCGCACGGCGCGAAAAATGGGCGCCGGCATCTTTGCGATCTCGCAGTCGATCGACGACATTGAGAAAGTCAGCTTCTCGTCGCCGATCAAAGACAACGCGCTGAATCATTTCATTCTTGCGCACAAGCCGAAGCAGATGGACTCGCTCAGCCGCGCCTTCGGTTATGGCGAGCGGGAACTTTCGCTTATCTCGAGCTTACAACGAGGCGAGTTCTTTCTCGACCGCGACGGCCGCATCACCGTGATGAAAGCCGATATGAGCATTTTCGATCATTATCTTTTTACCACCAACCGTCAGGAGAACAATTGGCTGGAGGCGAAGCTGGATCAAAACAACGGGGACTTGTTGAAAGCCATCACCGAGATGGCGCGAGAGAAGGAGAAAGAGCATGAATTGTCGCCGTATTTGCTCTGATATGAAGCAAAAAGAAAAAAGCAAAAAGAAAAAAGTAACTTGTCAGTTGCTTTTTGCCGTTTGCTTTTTGCTGTTTGCTTTTCCAGCCCGTGCCCAATTCATCGATCCGCAAGGCGGCATGATCATCAACGTGCTGCGCGAGATTTCGCTGAAGCATCAGTTGGGTTTGGAAGAGCAGCGTATGCAGACGGCCAAAATGGTGCAGCAGCTCAAGCAGTTTTACGACACCTACACGCTGTTGCGCCAGGACGTCGAGTTTACGCAAAGTTTGTATCGCGATTTCAAAGCCATCGATAACATGCGCCTGAACAATTCATTTGCGATTTCGAATTTCATTCTCAACGCCGACCGCATGAATTACTGGCTTCCCGGGACGTCGCAGGACATCAACCGCTCGGTGATGGACACGCAGGCGTTGTTGAACAATGCGGACGAGCTGCGGCGCACTTACGAAAGTTTTGCGCTTTCGACGCAGGATAACGGCGCGCCGCAGGATGCCGAGACCCGGCGCGCGAACGCGATTATCGGGCAGGAGGCGTTTTCAAAAGCGTTGTTCGAGCAGTCCCTGCGCAGCCAGCAGATGGCCAAGACTTACGACTCAATGGCGGTCGAATTGTACCGGCAGGTGAAAGATTCGCGCAACAAATTCACCGAAGCGGAGCGGACGCAATTGCTTTTGGAAAGCGTCAAGCTGCGCGAGCTGTCGAATTCCTACTATGAAAAATATCTCAAGCTGGCGCAGGACGCGCACAACACCGAATTAAATATGTTCGATCAAAAATTGGATTTGCTGCGCTCGAAGACGAATTGGAAGGCGATGAAGAATCAGGTGAATCGAACCTCGAAGATACGCTACGGATTTTTTGACATTACGCCGGCGGTGATTGAATGACATGTTAGAAATCTTCTTCAGCCCGACTTTTTTCAACTCGGTTCATCAAACGGTGAACGAGATCATCCGCATCGCGACGGTTTTTTTGACGCTGGGCGTGGTGGTTTATTTCATCTCGCTGGTGCTGCGGCTGACGACGAAGGATTCCGATGACACCACCTATCGCATCTTTTTCGTGGTGTTCGCGGCGATCGGGCTGGCGACGTATCGGATTTGGGCGGTCTGGCTGGGAAAAATTTTCGTGCTGCTGGCGAGCGCGATTTTCGATTTGGACGGCGGGAACATCATGACGGATTATCTCGGGAAATTTTTTGCTAACGAAGACGGCAGCGGCCTGCGGCTGTCAGTTTTCAATTTGATGAGCCTCGAAACGTTGTCCTCGCTTTCATACATGCTGGTCATGATCGTTTACGAGTTGTTCGTTCTGATTCAGGTGATCGTGCAAATCTTTTTTTACCTGCTCGGCCCGATTTCGATTGTCATCTCGCTGTTCCCGGGCTTTCATGATATTTTTAAAATCTGGCTGTCCAATTTTTGCGCGGTGAATTTCTGGTCGGTGCTGGCGGCGATTCTTTTCCGCCTCGTCAAAACGCTGACCGGTTCCGCCGCGTTTCAAACCGCGGTGCAAAATGGCGACAAGGGCATTCTCTGGGATTCGTTCATTCTTGGCGTGATTATCAGCATCTGTCTCGTTCTCATTCCCAAAGTGTCCGCGGGATTTTTCAAGCTGGCTTCGGCGAGCGCAGATTTGGGAACGTACGGCACGGGTATCACCGCCGGCGTCGTGGTGTCAACGGTGTGGAAACGGTTAAAATCGTATAGCACGAACATTACGCAAAACGTGACGACGAAGACGGCCAGCACGGTGATTTCCGGGGCGCGCGCGCTTTCCGCCAGTCCCGCGGCGGCGGCGGCCAATACGGCGGCGGATTCCATCGCACGCGCCGAAACGCCGATGGCGAATTGGCCGTTCGGCGGATCAGCGCAAGCAGCGGGGAATGTGAATAATTAGCTGCGGAATGAATCCCGCAGCTAAAAGATGAAAGCCCCATAAATGGGGCTAAAACCGAAATAGGCGGCTTTAGCCGTCTTCCATATTTGAGCCTGATGATTTATCATCAGCAGGAGTAAATATGAACAACAAACCCGAATACTACGAATTTTACGGCGAGCTGATTAAAAGCAATATTTTTCTCAAGCGGCTGGTGATTTTTCTCGTCGTGGTGAATATTGCGCTGGCTTATCTCGGTTTTCTCGGCTTCACGCGGCCGGCGGAAACGTATGTCGTCAAAGACGGCTATGCCTACGCGACGGAGCCGGCGAAGGAAAGACGCACGGTGCACGAGGTGAGAAAATTCACCTCCGAGTTCGCCCAAAATTTTTTGGAATACAATCGCGAGAATTTCAACGCGCATTTCCGCGCGGCGATGAAGATGTGCACCAGCGAGCTGGAATATTTCATGTTCGATGCGATCAAAAACTCGGACATTCCCAGGATCGTGCAAAACACCTCGGGCAATATTCAGTTTGAAATTGCCGACATTCAAGTTCGCGAAGCCAGCGACTTCGAGGCCAACGTGACCGGGCGCCAGATTTTCCCGGGATCCTCATCGATTCCAATCAAATTCACCCTGCAGATCACCATCGTGCCGCGAACGCAGGACAATCCGTTTGGGTTGCGAATCATTAACTACACGCAAGAAAAGGCATGAAAAAAATTTTATTCTTTTTCGCCGCCGCGACTTTGCTTGCCGGCTGGAGCGCGCAGGCGCAACAACGCACGGTTCGCGTCAAACCCGGTTTCGCCACGGTGATCGTGTGTCCGGTGCCGCCGGAGCTGGTGTCGGTCGGCAACTCTCAACAGTTCACGGTGCAAAATTCCGGCAATTATATTTTGGTCAAGCCGACGGTGAGCAGCGGCTCAACCAACATGTTCATCAAAGCCGGAGCGGATTCGTACAACCTCGTTCTGCAAGTTTCCGATTCGCCGGATTTGGAAATTCGTTTGCTGCCCACGGCACAAAACCGCGCCTTGCCGGCCGCGCCCGAGAAGGGAACGAAAAGCGATGGGCGCAATTACACCGGTGTTCCGAAAAAAAATGGCGCGGCGAATAAGGCCAAAGATTTAGCCGAAATCAGCCCCAAAGCGCGGTCGATTCTCACCTCATATATGAAGACGCCGCGGCGCTATACCTACAGCGTCAAAAATTCCAACGTCATTCTCGCGGTCGATCACATGGTGCAGATCGAAGACAAATTTTACATGATCTGCACGTTGGTCAACAACTCGAGGATTCCTTATGACATCGGGTATGTCCGCTTCAAGCTGATCGATCAAAACCGCTCGCTGCTGCTGTTCAAAAAGAAGGTCAAGGAAACCGAGATCGAGCCGGTCAGAGAGTTTTACAATCCCAACATCAAGCCCGATACCGCGGGCCGGCTGCTTTTTGTTTTCGACAAACAGGGTTTTTCCGACAAGAGCACGATTGAAATCAAATGCAGCGAGGAGAGCGGCCGGCGCGATCTGGTGTTGACGGTGTCGGGGTCGTCCGTGCAATAAGATTGTTTTTAAATTTTCAATTGAAAATTTAAAATTCAAAATCAATAAAAGGTGAAAGCATGAATATAACCGATTTTGTCTACGACATGATCAACGGCCGAAAGCGGATGAAGCCGCAGATGATCATGCTGGGAATTGTCGCGCTGTTCGTGGTTTTTGTGTTCTTTTTTGTTTTCGCGCAGCGCCAAACCGCCTCGGGTCGAAAAAAACCGGGGCCGTTTGTGATGCACAAAGCGCCGCCGCCCAAAGACTTGGATTATCAAATTGTGAAAGTCGATACCATTCCGTTCAGCCATCCGGCGCTGCCGGCGACCTCGTCGCCGGGCACGAGCGGCAGCCCGCGAACGATTTCGCCATCGGAACGCAGCGCCGCAACGGGCAGCCGCGAGTATGTTGCCCCGTCGCCTTCTTCAACACCTATTCGCGTTGGCGGAGCGAGTGATGGCGGCAGCATGATCGTCGTCAGCTCGCTCAATCAACAGTCAAGCGCCGGCACGATCGGCAGCTTGACGGGTTTGCACACGGTTCGTCTCAAAGTCATTCTTCCCGATCGCACGCCGGTGACGAACGGCAGCCTGGTTGAAGCGCGGGTGATGAAAGACGAAGCCTGGGGCAACATCGAAATTCCCCGGCGTTCGTCCTTGCTCGGCGTTTGCAATTTGCAAAGCAACCGCGTGCAGATCGATTTCCGCGAGATTCGCATTCAGGGCGTCACCTATACGTGCAGCGGCCGCGCGTACGATTTGAAATCGCTGCCGGGCCTGCCTTATTTGCCGCTCGATGCCAAAGCCAAGCAAATCGTCGTCGAAGAATTGAAAAGCGCCGCCGCCGGCGTGCCAATCGTCGGCCGTTACTTGAATCAATCGGATGTGAATCCGTTCAATGATGAAGTCACGACTCTCGACGAGGGCCTCGAGTTCTATGCTTTGATTACGAACATTTTTTAACAACGGATTATACGGATTGCGCCGATTAACAGGAAAGTGAAAAATGAAACGCCTCATTTTGTTGTTGATTTCCATTTTGGCTGTCATGATTGGAATTTTGATGGTCGCTTGCGAAAAGCACAAAGATCCTTTTTCCGCCCAAAACGTCAAGCCGGTGATTGCCGATTTCCGTTTTAAACCGGATCCCAATTTGCCGAATATCCGTCCGGATTCGCTGAAATTCAAGGCTGGAACGGCTTACGCTTTACATTTGGAGTATGAGGATCGGGAATTCAGCAGCGCGACGGCGAGAAAGCTGCAAGCCCGCTTCTCATTTGAGAGCGGCGGCGGCAAAATCAGCCACGATCAATTCAGCAAACCGAGCGCCGACGGGCTTACGTTTGAAGAAGTGCCGGGAAAATTCAACGGGGATCTGCTGTTTACGCCAAACACCTCCGGCGTCGTGCGTTTGAAATTGCAGCTTTCGGACGGCGTCAAATCTTCGGAAACGCAGCAGGCTTCCGTGACTTTCTTTGAAAATTTGAAGCCGGTTCCCGCTTTCACCGTCCGCCTGTTGACACAAACCAATCCCTATCGTGTTGAATTCAATCCGGAGCGCAGCCAGGATCGCGACGGCGACATTACCAAAGCAAAGTTTATCTGGAGTTTTGGCGATAATTCGAAGGCGGATACGGTTTTGGGGAGATCGATTATTACGCACGAATACGGCCGCGCCGGCCAGTATCGAGTCCGGCTGCGAATTGTGGATGACGAAAGCAAAGCCGACAGCACGGAACAGTTGGTGACGACCGCCAATCAACCGCCGGTGGCGGCGCTGACCGTTTTTCCTCAGAGCGGCAAAGTGCCGTTGGAAATCGACTATAACGCCAGCGGCAGCTTTGATCCGGATGGCAGTATCTCTTCGTATCAAGTTCTCTTTGGTGACGGCGGCACTTCACAAACGGCTACAGGAAAACACACCTACACGACGGATTTGAATTATCAAGTCATCCTGATCGTCAAAGACAATTTGGGTCTGGCCGACACCGCCAATGTTCCGGTGCGCGTGTCGACGCCGCCGGTTGCCGTGCTAAAAGTCACGCCGGAAACCGGCGGGCCCTATCCGCTGACTGTTACGATCAACGGCAAGGGTTCTTACGATCCGCATCCCGGTGGAAAAGTCAGCTCCTACAATATTATTGTGACCAATCTCGCAACCAACAGCCAGAACAATTTTCCGCAGGATTCGATTACGACGATTTTAACGGCGCCGGCGAATTACTTGGTGAGCTTGGAAGTGCGCAGCGCCCGCAACGCCACGCTGCTTGATCGCGCGCAAATCGTGGTGGCGGCGACCAACCTGCCGCCGGCTGCCAATTTTATTTATGCGCCGCTGAATCCGCAGCCGACAGTGAGAATCACCTTTACGTCGACGAGCACCGATCCGAATGCGACGGATCGCATCACCAATTACACTTGGACTTGGGGAGACGGCAGCGCGGTCGAGTCGGGGAGTAATTTGGCGACCATCACACATTCCTATAACACAGCCGGAACCTATCGGGTGAAATTAATTGTGACCGACAGCAACGGCGCGACCGGAGAAAAGGAAATTTCGCTGGTGGTGCAATAACGCGAATTATTTCATTCCAATCACCGATTTTCATTTTTCGCCACAAGATTCGTCATGAAAAAAACGTTCGTTATTTTGCTTTTATTGGCGCCCGTCTATCTCGCGGCGCAGGATCCCTATTATTATCATACGATTCATTCCAGCTCGCTGGGGGCGACATACGGCCGAACCTATAAAGGCCATTACGCTTATCAATTGTCCCGTCTCCGGCAATTGAAACTCTCCGGAATTTACGTTTTTGACGAGTACACGCAAAGCGACGGCAATCGCATCAAGGCGGATGTTTACAATCTCGGCTTGCAGTTTCAATACAACGTGATACATGCCGGCAATCTTTTTTTCAGCATCAATATTGGCGCCGGCGCGTATCAAATCCGGGCCGGCGATTTGATCGGCGTCAAGTTTAAGGAAACAAAAGTGAATTTCTTGGGCGGGGCGCAGATTGAATATTATTTGAAGAAGAATCGGCTGGCGCTGCTGGTCGATTACGACGCGCTGTATTTTCCGTTCAGCAAGCTCTACGAAGTTTTGCACGTGCCGACGGCGGGGTTGGGAGTGTTTTTTTGAGGGCAGGTTTGTCGCGCGGGTCTAAAGACGCCGCGCTAAGATATGGAAGCACGCTGAAGCGCGCTTGCTTATTCGATTGTCGTAATCTCTTGTAACAGCCGATTCAACATGAAATTGCTTCTAATGGCATCGCGTGCGGCTTCCTTATCAAAATAAAAATTCTTTCTCAGGACTGACGCAAACTTTTCGAGACTCGATTCGCCGATTTCAACAATCACATCAGCATCGTGCGTTGTGCGGGGCATGCCATGGACATTTATCGTTAGTCGAATCGCAGCAAGCCGTGCTTGCTCGTCATCGTAATCCGAATGACGACGACGCACACCGGGGGTGAGCAGTTTGCGAGAGGTTTGCGTTAACTCGACAGCTAACTGTAAACGCCTCGCCGGCGTCATCTTGCGAAAAATCTCGGCTGAACACGCTCGGCTTCCGGCGAAGTGTCTAATGGGCGGCTCTGCTTCATAATTTATGTAATTCGTAAAGCGTAAAACGTAATCCGTAAAAATCAAACATTACGGATTACCTTTTACGCATTAGATTTTCTCCATCATCCGCTCAATAGCAAAATAATATTTCTCCGCCATTTCCGCAAGCGAAATTTCCAACAGATCAGGAATTTTCAATGAGATCCAGCTCGCAGGCTTTCTTATTCAAAAATTGCCGTCGCGAAAAAATTCTCCGGCAGTAATTTCGCGCCGCTCTTTGAAAAAAACAAGCCACGTTTCGAACGGCACATGCTTTCTTACTCTTTCGGCTCGGAGCCTCTTCTCTTTTCATACCAATAGTAGCCTTGACCTGCCGGAGCGCCAAGATCACCTCCATGCATTCTTGCGAAGTCTGGTGGAGGTTGGATATTGGAATTTGCCGGATCATAAGTCACACCGGGTTCGGATAATTTTGCTCCAGTCCAAGATTATCGCTTATAGGCGTAAGAGCTCTCACTAGCCTTCTGCTTGCGGCTCGTTGCCTCAGGGTGGAGCACCCATTGGATGCTTTTGGTTTCCGGTTGGCTATAGAGTTCCGGGTGCAAATAGGAGCCCCGCTCGGCCTCGGGCTTGTCTTCTTCCACCGGAATCCGATGGGCGTTGGCCCAGGCGTCCTGCCGAATGCCCGTCACCTGCCAGGAGACTTCACTGCCCGGCTCGCCACCCGCAATCTTGAAGCGGTTGCCGGAGACTTTCTGGGCGATGTACAGGTTCGGTCCGGGCGCGCCGACGGCGGTAAGTTGGTAGCGAAAGTCGCGGTTCAACGCCTCGAACCACCCTGGCAACTCCACCCAGGCCTCGCCGTTGGCGTCGAGGGTGATGTTGCCATTGTAGATGTTCATCATGTCCGGGCTTTCGACGAAGGAGTGGGAAAGATACTTATTGGCTGGATCCAGCGGATGGTCGATCTTGAACTGGCCACTGGTTTTGCTCAAGTTGCCGTGAACGGCAACCTGGCCATAAAAATCCCCCGCACAGCAGCGCCGTAGTGTCAAAAGTTTTTAGCTTGATTTTGGGTTAAGTGCATAGCGATTAAGAATTTTCTTGCCTTGTAAGCTTTCTCCCCCTATCTTAACGGCATCAACATCCACTTTTCTTCGAGGCC
>Ga0073934_10002608_pt1 | contig 36657 bp, 46 predicted proteins | sample LarsenN4metaG_FD_76834 | JGI IMG/M metagenome (GOLD analysis project Ga0073934, IMG submission 76834) | Hot spring sediment bacterial and archeal communities from British Columbia, Canada, to study Microbial Dark Matter (Phase II) - Larsen... ... | reverse complement strand
TTTTCACCGAAATCATTTGTATGTTCAATTATAGAATCACCAAAGATATCTCTTCCATATAATACAAGTTCCTCAGCATGTTCGTTAACCATTATTTTCTTATAATTACTATGTTTGCCAATTATGGATGCACCTTCTATGCTCAGCCAGACTGTTTTCTTAAGTTCCCCTAGTTTTATGCCAGCAAGTGTAGGATCATGGTTTAACGCTAGTTGTTTCGCTGCATCATCCATGAGGTAAACTTCTCTAACATTATACTCTTTAATCAGGAGATTCTTGTCCTTAAAATATTCGAATACACCCCATTTATCAAAGAATCTGTTGAGCAATGTTCTTTCCTCACGTGTTAACTCTCTATACATCACTTCACCCTTATCTTAGCAATATAGAACCCTAATGTGTTATGCAAATGTGGATAGAATCTTCGCGTGTTTCTGATTCGTACATCAAATTTTTTATCAGCAAATTGCGTTAGACCTTCACTTCCATATTTTATCGGTAAAATATCAAGATCATATCTTTGCAAGATGTGATCGATGATCATCTCATTTTCCTCGGGTGCAAAAGAACATGTAGCATAAACCAGTAAACCTCCAGGTTTTGTTAAGCCTATAGCGGTATCAATTAGTTTAACTTGATTTATACTGCAATACTCTATATCTGCTGGCATATGGCTCCTCTTTCTATTCACATCCTTAGGTATTACACCTTCGCAGGTGCAGGGAGCATCCAACAGAATTTTATCATACTGCAAACCCAGTTTCTGTGCCTTCAGCGCATCAAGATGGTAAACACAAGTATTAGTTACACCACAACGACTAAGGTTGAAAATTATTGAATTGATCCTCTTTTTATTAGATTCCAGTGCTACCAACAAGCCAGTATTATTCATCTTTTGAGCGATGTATGTTGTTTTGCCTCCTGGTGCTGCACACATATCCAGATCGGTTTCATTCTCTTCTGGTTTCATAGCAACAACTGAAATGCAAGAACTTAGATCTTGTATGTAGTAGTATCCAAGCAAGTATTCTGGTGTTGCACCTATTGGATGTGGGGATTTTTTAACCAAAAGAACATCATCAACAACACTATCTTCAAGTTTGAAACCTCTATCAACAAGTCTTTCCTTAAGCTCCTTTTTATCCGTCTTTATAGAATTGACGCGTATGTATTGCTGTGGAGGCCTGTCCATAGTTTCTAGAAACTTGTAAACATCAGGAACATATTGCAGGAATCTGGAAATTATCCACTCTTTGTAGGCATGCTTTTTAGCCAATTCTTTAGATTCCCTGGTAGCGGTGAATGTTACGGCTTTCATTTCAAAGAAAAATTTTGTTACAGTGGTAACTAAATCTTACTTGTTACTTCTTCCCTATATCTCTCGATATCTGTTCAATCTTCTGTCTCAGTGTCTGCTTAACCTTCGTGTTATCAACCATATTTAACAATCCTTTGCAGTTGGAGCATTTGAAGAACAGCTCTACAGCTTGCTCAAACGTCACTCTTGGGCACTCCTGATTACCGCAATGGTAGAACTCTGTAGATTCCTCATATTGCAACCTTTTTCGTAACCTATCAAGTATCTTCTTCTTCTGATTCTCTATGAAACTATCAACCTGATCGCGTTTGGCTCTCCATCTGTAAACAAACCATCCTTTCTTCTCATCCTTTACCCTAACACCTGTAATCAATGCCTTGCCAAATGTATCATAAAGCACTTTCCTTACTATGTTGATCCTCAAACCAGTGGCGCTGGCAATTTCTTCATCAGTAGCATCTTCTGTATTAAGCAGAGCACGGGCAACTTTGAGATACTCTTCCCCCCCAATTAAACCGGCTATTTTTACAAAAGAATCTTCATAATCTATGCGCATTTACAAGTCTAATCACTTGTCGTGGATATATATTTAACTTGCTTCGCCGGTCTTCACAACCTTGTCTTTTGCACTTGGTATTATTTTCATCTTTCCTTGAAATTCAAGTTTCAACTGTCTACCTGCAAACAATCTATCTAGAAAAATTGCTAGCGCTGCTATCTCCGAATGAGGCTGATTTCCTATCGATACGTTGTAATCACTTAGATCATAAACTTCCCTAGGTACCTTTTCAGCCCCCACAACTATCATCAGCTGTTTATCATGTTTGATCTTTCCAATAATATCGTCAACACTGATCCCATACATTGTAAGATGCGCAACTTTTCCACCATCGCCCTTCCATTCCCTTATGACGTTTCTCCAATTAGCAATCTCCTCAACCTCAAAACTGCCACCCCATCTATCGTTAACTTCACTGATCGTCTTTTTGATATCATCTTCAGCATTAGTAAGGAATATCTTCTCAGCACCAAAAGCTCTTGCAACTAGTGCCACATGCGTTGTAACTCTATAATCCCTTACCAACCTATGGCCAATTCTAAGAACTACTACTCTCATCCTCTATCCCTTGCTCAATAGGATCAAACAATGTTGAACTCAGTGTAGTAACCGCATTTTCTGCTTTTTTATCGATGCTTGTATTATCAACACTATCAAGAATTTCTGCATATGCTAACCTGTCTATACTTGACTGTTGCTGGACCTCTGCACTAACCTTTTCTTGGAAGATCATATTACTGATCATATCTTTTAGTCGGTCTATATTGTACCCCTTTTTCGAAGATACCGCGATATACCTCTTATTTTCCAAAAGAGCTAGATGCTTTGCTTTTTCCAACGCATCCTCCTCGTTAGTTAAATCGATTTTATTGAGAATGTTGATCACTTTTGTTTGTGGTACACGCAGTTCATTAAGAATGTGTATGGAACTCTCATACTTTCTTACAACCTCATCCTTGGATTCGCTTATGTCCATAACTAACAGTATAAGATTGCTATATGTCAATTCGTCAAGTGTTGATTTGAATGCTTCAATCATGTAGGCTGGTAACTTGCTTATGAAACCTACCGTATCCGATATTAACACCTTTCCATTCTTCAATTCTAATGCTCTTGTGTATGTTGCCAAGGTTGTGAACATGCCCTTACCACATTCATAACTTTCACCTGTCAATAAGTTGAAGAGCGTAGTTTTGCCAGCTGATGTATAGCCAGCCAAAGATACTGATGGAAGGCCCTGTTTTGTTCTCTGATGCCTGTAGAGATCTCTTCGTGTAGAAACTTTTCCAAGTTTTTGCTTCAGCACAGCTATTCTTCTTTTAATGTCACGATAGTAATTATCGACTTCATAACGGCCGAGCCCAAAGAATCCTGGTTGTTCACCCTGTCTTGCAAGTCTAACCTTCTCTCTTGCTCTGGTCATCTCATATCTCAATTGCGCAAGTTTTACTTGAATTCTTGATTCTGCCGTACTAGCTCTTCTCTCAAAAATTTCCAGTATAAGCCTCTCTCTATCGATTATTTCAATCTGTAATAACTTTGCAAGGTTGTATATCTGCACAGATTTTAGAACTTCGTCAAATATTACCACATCAGGTTTTAATTCTTCAACATATTCCTTTACCTCTTCAGCCTTTCCTTCTCCTATACCATATCGTGATTTTGTAAGATATCTTTGCGTTACAGTTTTTACAACACTGTATCCTGCAGCGTCGGCAAGTGCAAGTGCTTCCTTGATCGAATTCTGTTGCGGATATGTTATAAGAATTGCTTTACTCAATTGTTTCACTACCTTCTACTACAAGCTTTATTCCCAGTGAATTTTCAATCTTTCTAGCCATTGTAGGGTCTGGTTTAAACTTCCCTTGTTCGAGCAGTTTTACAACAGAACTATCTTCTTCTATCTTACTGCCAAGTTCTTCTTCAGATAGATCAAGTTTTTTCCTTGCTTCTTTTATCACCTTGCTATAATCACTTCTTACAGTGGGTAACCTAAACCTAAATTCCTCTGGTTTTTGTTTCAATTTTTTAGGCTCGTACAACTTGCCATGCTTCGAGCAAGGCCAACATACTTTCATCACCACACTATCAATTTCTATTACAAACGATTTTCCAGTAATTTCCTTACCGCATAATTCACAATAAGACACGGCTTATCGTCACAGGTTCTCAATTTTAGGCTTTACTTTGTCTCAACGTTTGCTCGACTGTCATATTAAGAACGATTTCCGCAATATCGCTAGCATATTCAGCGATTCTCCTCAGGTTTTCCGTTATGAACTTTATTCTATACAACTCATTCACATTCCTCAACATACTAGCACTTTTAATGACACTTCTCTCCAGGTCATCTATCCGTTTTGACTTTTCTATAGCCATTTCCCCCTCTGTATAATCTCTTTTGAACAATGACAGACATGCATCATCGAGAACCTCAAGCGCAAAATTGCTCATGGTTGTTATTTTTGCAACAGTATCACGTCCTACAGGCTCTTCCATCTCCAGTACATCTTCTGCTATATTTGCTGCATGATCTGCAGCCCTTTCAATGCTCTTCACAATGGATCTATATCCTAAACAATCTCTGGGGTTTACCAAGCCCATATCTGTTAGCAAATGCTCATTCTGTATTGCTATGTTTAACTGCCTTACTATATAGAAACTGAAACGGTCTACCTCATCATCGCTCTTGATCACTTCCTTTGCAAGATCACCATTAGACTCCTGCAATGCAAGTATAGCATCCTTCATCATTGATTTCGCAATAAGTAACATTCGTTTGAATGCAGCGTCAACAGAAAGTTCGCCTATGTTAATCAGAACCTGTATTGTTATTCCGTCAGTGGAATCAGCGGTAATTTCAGATCCCATCAGAACTTTTCTAACCGCATCCTTCACAGCTTCCCTCTGTTTTGTTTGCAACCTTCCATCCTTTGACCTGATGTTTATAATATTGAACCCGAGAATGTAGAGTGCGATCATCTTTCGTATGGGTACACTAACATCATCACTAGTTCCAACTTCTACTGTGGCTTCCAATGCACTTTTTGCGAAATGCTTCTTTGAAGGTCCAATCTGCAGTAACGAATTGCCTTGTCGTATAACAGTAACATGATCTCCTGGTTTAAGCCCTATATCCTCTACCCATTTTTTTGGTAAGGAGACTATATAGGAAGATTTCCCAGTGAACTGTATCTTCCTAGTCTCTTCTTGTGTTCTGACCATACATTTCTCACATTATATACATTCTATATAGTTTATGGTTTATTATATATAGATTGAATTGTACTATATAACACCAATAATTTCAATTATTTTGTAGGCTAATGCACCAATTATTGCACTTGCAGGAATTGTGATTATCCAAGCCCAAATGATCCTTTTTCCCACTCCCCATCTAACAGCTGATAATCGTTTAGTTGCGCCAGCACCCATAATTGCCCCAGATATTGCTTGGGTTGTGCTTACAGGAATGCCTAGACCTGCCATTGCAGTCAATATCACACCTCCTCCTGTCTCTGCGCAAAAACCTTGGTATGGTTTAAGATTTGTAATCTTGAACGCCATTGTCTTAACTATTCTCCATCCTCCAAAGAATGTTCCACAACTAATGGCGGCAGCAGCCATAACCATTACATATGTCGGTACTTTAAACACATCAAGAACTCCACCGGCAACAAGTAATGCTGTTATTACTCCCATAGTCTTTTGCCCATCATTTGCTCCATGTGTTAGGGAGAAAAATGCTGATGAAACCAATTGGGCTCTTCCGAAGATTCTGTTTACTGTTGTTGGCCTAGCCCTTCTAAAAACATTCATAATCAATAACGCTAAGGAGGATGCAATTGCAAGCCCAACTATTGGTGATACAACCATGAATGTAAGCACTTTGCTAATACCTCCAAAGACTATTGCATCGATACCTCCAACAAGCAGTGCAGAACCTATCAAACCTCCGATCAACGCATGGCTGCTAGATGTCGGTAAACCCCAATACCATGTCAACACATCCCAAACAATAGCCCCGATTAACCCAGCAAAAATTACGTATTCAGTCGCAAAAGTTGGTTCTATTATACCCTTGCCCACAGTGGTTGCCACGGCTACTCCGAAGATAAACGGCCCTGCAAAATTTGCTACTGCGGCAAGTGAGACTGCCTGCAGTGGTCTCAGAACTCTAGTTCCAACTACTGTGGCGATAGAGTTTGCTGCGTCGTGGAACCCGTTGAGAAAATCAAAAATTAGTGCTACTGCAACTCCAACTATAACTATCTCAATCATGTATTTTACCTATTTGTACTTGAGCACAACATCTTCGATTACATCAGCCACATCAACACACATGTCTGTTGCTTTCTCTAACGCATCATAAACTTCTTTCATCTTTATTATCTCAACAGGATCATTAGTTTCAAACAGTTCTGCAACCGCCTTTCTGTAAACTTGATCGGCATCATGCTCATATCTGCTGATGTTCCTGCAATGAGTGATTATCTCTATAGCGCTTTTGATGTTTTTCAACTTGCTTACGAGCAAGTGGATTTCACTAGCAGATAATTTTATACAACTAGCAAGTTCTGCCATGTATAAGGTAGGTTTCTTTATCTGAAATAGCACTAACCGATCAGCCGCGCCATCAACAGAATCAAGTATGTTATCAATAGAAGTTGCAAGTTTTGATATATCTTCCCTATCAATGGGAGTTATGAAGGTCTTATCAAGGGTATTGAATATGTTATGTGCTATAGCATCGCCATTATGCTCAAGGTCTTTTATCAAATTCTCCTTCTTGCCAACATTTTCATAATTGTTAATAAGATCAACCAATAATTCAGTGGCTCGGAGCAGGTTGGCTGATTGAGTCTCCAACGTATTCAGAATTTCTTTATCCGAAGATTTCAGCCATGAAAGCCAGCTCATACTCGCACTTCTAACTACTCTGCTAATATGTGTATTCTATATGTTCTATAGGAAATATATAGAGAAGATCACTAGCATTAAATTGAACCACTGTTAAGAGATTTTCATTGCAAAAATTCTTGATCGATCCAAGGAAGAAGATCGCCGCTAACATAGACGCTATCTTTGGAAGAGATATTTCCTCTTCTATGCCTATAGACAAGTTTGAATTTACTTTTTCAAAAAGAACAGGCAGGATAAAGAACATTCTCCATAATAATGATCTAGTTGCTACTTTGCGCACAGATGGCTGGCTTGCATTAACGATTTACGGCGCAAAACTGCTTCTCCAGAGCAAGAACTTCAAGGAAAATTGTGTCATAGTAAATAATGATGTTGCAGAATTCATTGCAAATGGCAGGTCTGTATTTTGCAAGCATGTGGTAAGTTGTGGCACTAATATTAAGATGGGAAGCGATGTGGCAGTTTTGGATCAAGACTGTAATGTTATAGCCGTTGGAAAGGCAACATTATCATATAAAATGATGAGAGAATTCAAGAGGGGTGTGGCGGTGAAGGTGCGCGAGAGTTTAAAAGCGGGAAGATGAGAAATATGACTATGATGCGTGGTAACAGGCAGTTGAGGCGCATGTTGGATAAGATGGGCCTCAACATGAATGAACTGAAGGATGTTGAAGAGGTCGTGATAAAGACGAGTCAGAAGGAGATATTCATCAAGAAACCAACAGTGGCAGAACTGAAGAGTCAGGATTCTACCATATATCAGGTAATCGGCGATGATATAGAGGAGAAGGAAAGGGATGTACCAAAGTTTAGCGATGAAGATATCATGCTTGTTTCCCAGCAGGCCGGTGTATCCAAAGAAGTTGCTATACAAGCATTGACAGAAGCACAGGGCGACCTTGCTAAAGCTATTCTTAGCCTAACTACAAAGTAAGGATTTAATACTGTCAAAGGGCAATTCTCAACACACTTGGAGCAACAAAAGACCGAAGTTAAAGCAGGTTCTGTGGAAAATATTCTAAACTCCCTTTCCCAGTTGGAAAAGGATCTCGATGCAATAAGTGCTTCGATAGAGGATATAAGGAAAAAGTTCAGCGCATATGCTGATGAGGAGATAGAGTATTTGAAGGCGAAGGTAACGGAGATAGCAAATGAAGAGGCAAAACGTATCATAGAAGAGGCAAAGAAGGAAGCCAGTGAAGAAGCTTCTAAGATAACGGAAGAAGGCGAAAGGGCACTTGGCGCAATAAAGAAGAAGATAGACAGCTCCTTTGACAAGGCTGTTGATACTATAGTTGAAAAAGTTCTGAAGGTGTAGGATCTTCCTGTTATTATTAATAATATACAAGAAAAATATATAGATGTAAAAATATTCAGAATGGGCAGGTTATGGGCAGAAAATTTGCGCTGTTTGCTGTTATTGCATTGTTGATAGTAATAGCACCTTCTATCCCTGTTTTCGGTCATGGCGGTATGGAGCCACCTCCAGTTAATTTGGGAGGAAAGCAGACGACTGTCTTTGTAAAACTTGATCCGCCCGTTGTATCTGGAGAGGAAGGTAAAGATATTTTCCTTAATGTGAGGTTCTATGATAAGGATACAAATCAAAACTTCAAGGAAGTTACATACAGAATATGGATGATAAAGGACGGCCAGAAGATATTGCAGGAATGGTTCTACGATTCTGATGGCGATCTTACTGTAAAGATAGTACCTAAGAACACTGAGACAGTGAAAGTTTTTGGCGATAGAGAGCCTCAACTTAATGGCCTATACAATAGGGCAGGACCAGTTGTGATTGAAGGACCAATATTTGTAAAGAAGGGTTTGCATAATCTATTCATTGAAATATTCAGTGTTGGAACCACACGAACATTGGTTGATCCTCCGTTGCAGTTTGATGCATGGGTAGGCGTTGCACATGAGGAAGTGTACCCGGTGAGTTACAATGGTGGTTCATATGATGTCAAAATACGAAATTATTATGATAAGATAGAGAACTTCACATTTGATCCCAATACGTTAACTATGCAGTTTGCAACACCATTCAACTGGAGCAAGGAGTTCATAGGCAAGGTTGGAATGCTTCATGTTGAAATGTTCATTCCCAAAACATTATCTGAATTCAATACATATTCGCTACAGGGCACAATAAACGATATTCCTGTACCAGTCTTCGTTGATACTTATGCTGAAGAAAATGTTGTTGTACACTATACAATAAGTGCACAGAACCTAAAGAGCCTTGCTGATAAGGTTAGCGAAAATGGAACCATTGATGAAGCAGTGTTTGGAATAGCCCCGGCAGAAACTGTTATGAGGGAAATTGTTACACCATTAAAGACTGAAAATTACACGGTAGAAGTATCATGGCCCGAACAAATATTTCCCGATAATCTAATACCTCTATCATTATTCTTTAGCGATGCTAATGGTAAGAGACTGCCAAATGTAACCTATGATCTTATACTTGAGAAGGATGGGCAGAGAATCCTTAACAGAAATGGGGTGAGTACAATAGAGGGCTTTGCAAGTCATGATATAATATTTGACTCCCAGGGTCCCATAACTGTACGCATTGAGAAGATAAAAGGTAGCGAAGAATCAGTTGAGATGACGATAAATGTGGTGCCAGAGTTTCCAATCGGTATTTTGTTACCAATCGCTGCCGCCTTTGGTATCTACTTCGTATTGTATAGACGTGCAAAAAGCCTATTTCCAAGACTTTAATGTTTGATGTTATAGATCTCCTTTAGTTTCTTTGTATAGCAGTTACCGCATAAGAAACCATGAATACCATGTTTTGATAATTTGTATCTAAATTTCAACTCCTTGCCGCACAGGGAGCATCTATCTTTACTCATAGAGGGCTAAAAAGATCCTATATTTTATAATTGCTTTGAATATAATTAATGCTGGTCTGGGATCTTTGGTTTTGAAGTAATTTCTCTTAGTAATGATATTGCGGTTATAATTATCACAGCAACTATAGCATACCTTACAGGGTCTATCAGGAATATGCCGACGGTGTGTATCACATTCTTCACCCTTCCTATCAGATCTTCGCTATGCACAACCCATGGGTCTGGAGATTCCACATTATCGCCTTGAGTATCAATACCAATTTCACCATTATCGTCGAATATTTCTACCGCCCTGTGTGCTATAATGCCTAATCCTTCAATATGACTATCAAAGGCAATGATATCTCCCACTTTTACATGATCAATAGGAACTCTTTCAACTATTATGAGATCATAAGGCTTCAGTGTCGGGAGCATGCTGTCAGAGGTTACCACCATGATGCTATTCCCATAATACACTATGAAGGGAAAGATCAGGAACGATACGGATACGGCTAGAGGTATTATGATATACGTTTTATTCACTGCTTACACCTTGCTTGGCCTTGACAGGTCTTCTCCTGTAAAATTCGTATCCAACGGCTGCTGCACAAACTATACCGCCAAGAATTACTGCTGCACGCATCTCTACCGTAGTAACTCCCATCACACCCTCATATCTGCCCACTAACTGTATGAATGCGAACGCCATCGCTGCCACAACAGCACCGGCACCTGCGAGTATTCCATTTATGAAGGAGATGTAAGAGTCAGAGTCCATAGGTGTAATTTTCAATATATTGATTTAAATGTTTCAGACACGTTTTTAATCACAGATCGATAAAGGTTCTTGATGACTATAAGCAAGGAAGAGAACCCCAGACAGAAGCTGTTGGAGCTGATAGCAGAGAAGGGGCCTATAACTGTAAAGGATCTAAGACAGCTTACTGGTATGAGTGTTGGATCATTATACCATCACTTGTCGAAGCTGGAAGAATATCTTACACAGGATGATCAGAAGCGCTATATGCTGTCAGCTAAGGGCAAAGAATTCTTTGAAACCCAGAGCGTGTTGCAGATGCAGAAGATCCCGTTATACGCGTCATTCATAACTCCTGCGATAAAAAACAAGTATTCATCGATCATAACGATAATAGCTGTTTTACAGTTATATCTGCTGATTTACACGAATTCCAGTCAATTGTTGCTGCTGCCAGTAAAGCATGGCAGCGTAATAGAATCTGTTGCACTGGGATGGGTTCTTTCCGTGCTGGTCGCTGAGGCGTTGAGCATTGCAGCGGGTGCAAGAGCAGGTTATGGCATGCTTGGCTTAGCAGCAGGAATATCCCTTTCAACCATACCTGTGGTAGCGCTTTCTATGATAGATAATGCCTATGCCTCCATATCTCTATATGTTATTTCACTATTCATTGCAGTCGCAGCAATAAGCACATCCAAAAATCTTAGCTATGCATCTTCTGCAGCAGTTGCATTATCTGTATTGTTAATATCAATAGCGGTATTCAGCGCAGTGTTTGGGATGATCGTGATAATACCTGTAGCAATAACCGCTGGAATAATAATTTTAACCAAACTAGGTTACCTTGACATGATTTCTGGTAAAAGTTAAAGCGTGGATTTTAGTGAATCAATTTCTCGAATAACAACATCTGTAAGCTTGGAGATAGCCTTGCTATGAGCATCTATGAACACCAGCGCTTTCTTCTGCCATTCCAGATTCCATTCATTCCATTGAGCACTGTTTGGATCCGGCTCCGTCTCTTCAAACCTTGTTATATCAACCCAGGAATCAACCAATACTAATACATCCTGTACAATGGTAGGATCTAACTTTGCGGTCTCATTAACAACCGATAGCCTCCATGTAGACAATTCAGGCTCTTCAAATGGCATTGGACCAGATATCATATGTATCAATGCCACGCCTCTGCTAATCTTTGCAAATGAACCGCTTGGATCCTTTAGAGATATGCTCAAAGCATCGGCACGTTTCTGCAGAACCTCATTATCTGCACGCATCTGTGTTAGTGATGAACGCAATTTTTCATTATCCTCCGTAACAAGCGAGACTCTTGTATTTGCTTTTGAAAGTTCTTCCTTCAGGGAATTGAGCTCTTCCTTAACGGCACCTGCATTAACACTCTGAACATCGCTTAATGTGTTATAGAAGGTAAGAAAACCTCCAGCATAGCCTATAGCGATGCCAATAGCTATTGCACCAATTACAAGAGGTCTAGAACTCATGTGAACCTGAGCCTTCTGGAATATATTTAACCTTTCTTACACTACACATTAACAAATTCCTTGTATATGCTGAGAGCATCCTTTTCATCCTTTGCTCCAACTATTACAACTGCACCACTCTTCAGCAAACTGACTGATATCTTTCCGTTCTGGAGTGTAGCACCCATTGTACCCTTGCTTTCCACACTGAACCCACTCTGTGTTGCTTTTGTTAGTATATTGTTTATATCAAGATCTAAAACGTCAGCAGGAGTTATAGAGTATGTTCTTTTTCCACGATCTCTTCCGCACAATTCTTCGATCAATATCTTTTCTGTAATTATTGGTGTTTGCTGCTTTCTTTTACCGCAAGAAGTACATTCTTCATTTCTTTTGATATGAATTAGATCGAAGGTGAGATCTGCAAGGTCAAAGTAAAGCAATCTGTTCAGGAGGGTAGGTTTCTGTCCAGTAACTATCTTTACCGCTTCAGAAACTTCTGTACCAGCAACTACTGATAACACTGATGGGTGTATCCCTTCCGTGCTGCAGGTGGGCATGTCATCGTCAGCTAGGCTCGGAAATATGCAACGCAAGCATGCGGTTTCATCAGGGATTATTGTGCAGGCAGAGCCAAGCAATCCAATAGCTCCCCCATAGACATAGGGAATCTTTGCCTGTAAACATGCGTCGTTAAGTGCATATCTCGCCATCACACTATCCAGACCATCTATAACCACATCACAACCTTCAACTATTTTTGGTGCTGTATGTTCATTAACTGAAACTGGCATCGGCTCAATATCAATATTGGGATTCATGGCCTTCAGTTTCTTTGCTGCAATCTCCACCTTGACCTGCCCAATATCAGCATCATTGTACAATGTCTGCCTATGAAGGTTTGATAGTTCCACAACGTCTCTATCGATTATCCTGAGATGACCTACACCCATCGCTGTTAGTTGCGACACTATAGGAGTTCCCAGTCCGCCAACACCAACAACACATATCTTGGCATCTCTCAACTTTAATTGTCCATCATAGCCTATACCCTCAAGCATTATCTGCCTAGAATATCTTTCCAGTTCATGGTTATTGAAATCCGAGCCTCCAGCAACTGCAGGCAGTATGACTATCTGATCCCCATCCTTCAATGAAGTACCCATACCTCCAGTGAAACGCATATTCTTCCCATTGACGTAAATGTTGATCAATGATCTTGGCTTCCCATTTGAATCAAGAACACGTCTGGAAAACTCCTCCCCAAACAATGATGTTACAGAATTTATAGCATCCTGCAATGTACTTGCATCAACATTAACCTTCTTCTCTCCTGCCCCTTTGTTCAGAACTGATGGTACAACAAATTCAACTTTAGCCATAGGATCACCTCATCGCTGCTGATACCTGCGCAATATCGGGCTTAACAATCTTTGGTTTTGGTATTACATCAATTATGGCTTCGGTTGCTTTCAATCCATTACCTGTAACATAGCATATCACCGATTCATCTCTATCTATCTTTCCATCTTCCACAAGTTTCTTCAATGCGGCTACCGCAACACCTCCAGCCGGTTCTGTAAATACACCTTCAGTTTTTGCCAGAAGGATTATAGCATCAACTATCTCTCCATCACTGGTATCTTCGGCAAAGCCATGGTACTGCTTGATCTTTCTTAATGCATAGAGACCATCACCAGGATCACCTATCGCAAGGCTCTTCGCTATTGTATTTGGATGCTCTACAGGTATTATCTCTTCAGTATTGCGCTTGAAAGCATCAACTATTGGAGCGCACCCTCTGCCTTGCGCCGCTGTAACCTTGAGGTTTGAGATTCCATTCAACAAGCCCAATTCGTGCAACTCCTCGAACCCTTTGCATATGGAATGAAGCATTGCCCCGCTCGCTACTGGAATGACCAGATGATCAGGCACATTCCACTCTAGCTGTTCTGCAACCTCAAATGCAAGCGTTTTGGAACCTTCAACATAATATGGACGCATGTTAACATTAACCACGCCTATACCCTTGCTATCAGCAATCTGTGTTGCAAGCCTATTGGCATCATCATAAGTGCCATCTACACCTATGAATTCTGCTCCATATGCCAATGCCTGTGATATTTTTGCTGGCTCTATATCGCTTGGCGCAAAGATGTAGCATGGCATATTCGCCTTGGCAGCATGTGCTGCTGTGGCACTGGCTAGATTGCCAGTAGATGCACATCCAACTGCATTCAGCTTGATCTCCTTTGCTTTAGAAACTGCTACACCCGCAGGCCTATCCTTGAAGGAAAAGGTTGGATTAACGCTATCATTCTTTATGTATAAGTTCTTCAGACCCAATGCACTTGCTAATCTATCAGCCTTTTGCAACGGTGTGAAGCCGGCATTCAAACTAACTATATTTGATTTATCATGAATTGGTAAAAGTTCAAAGTAACGCCAATAAGTTTTTTCTCTCAAGGTAAATGTTTCACGTGCAACCTTAATGCTTCCGTAAACAACATCTAACGGACCAAAACATTCGTCACAAACGTATTTTAGCGTGGGCTCATATTCTCTCCCACATTCTCTACACTTCAGTGCTTTAACAATACCCATAACGAGTGCACGTCTCCTACAAATTACATAAATATCACTAAGATAAAGTTTAGTATTACTAAATTTTTTGGTTATTTTATGTAGTAATAATAAATATACAAACCTATGTAAAGAAATATAAAATATCAGTAAAATGCAGATTTCTACACAAATTCCATATTTTGTCACTAATATGTGAGAAATTTTTATTCGTGAACAATCAAAAAGAGCATGGTAAATTCGTTTATCGATACCCCAATTTGGTTGGTCAGATAATTCCATATTTTACCACACATTCATGCATTACAATTTCATCGATCTTCAACATGGTTTCGGTTTCGGTTTCGGTTTCGCTCCTAACGGTTTCGGTTGCACTTTTCAGGTTCAAATGTTGCGGTTTCGGTTGCGGTTTCGGTTTCGGTTGCGAGAAAAATTCGCAAGTTTTGTTCGTAAAAATCGAAACCGCAACCATCGATCGCAACTTTCTACATTTATCATTGTATATTATCCAGGCTATATGCTTGGGATATCCTATGCTATTCATGAGCTCAAACTCTCCTTTTTCATGCTTGATCATTTAACACACCAAACATTATCAATAATTATGCAGTAATGAATTATCGATAGTTATACTGCTCACTCTCTTAAAACCCTTTTATCTTATAAGATAAAAAGTACATAAACATGATATTCGATGAAATATTTAAGATCGAGTAACATGCTGGTTACCTGCTAATCATTAACATTTCTCTCATGAATAAACACTCTTCAGCCTTTTAATTATTTATTTGAACTACCTTGCTGCTCCACGGACAGTAAGTTCCTGCGGTGTTAATCCAATAATCAAGATCTGCTTCTACATGGCTCGGTAACCCGTCGCATAACTCTATAGAAAATTCTGCCATTCTAACACTATCAGGATCGAGATGCCACGACCAAGGTGAATTAAAACCTCCGTCTCCCACAACAAGCTTTCCTGTTACATGGAAATTATTTTTATTATGATAATTATCTATTAGTTGTTGAATTGTTTGCGGATCAGTTGCATATATAACAAAGGTTTCTTCTACAACCTGAACCTTGAATGATTTCTCTTTTATCTCTGGTTGAGAGGGAATCATTGCTCCAGATTCTATTATAGCATCTTTGGCATCAAATACTGTCCATGTTATCTCCGCATACCTGTCCTCAAGAACCAGCAAAATTACCATGATGTGACCCTTTGTTATTGGTCTATCTGTTGTTTTTACAACCACTGTATTAGAATCAACAGCTTCCTTACTCCATCCTCTCGTTTTCACAAATTTAATATCGCTATCATCAACCGCTATCTTCACACTATGTATATCTGAATTGCTCGTATTCTTTATTGCTAGCAAACTAATCTTTTCCTTAATTTTCAAAGCAACTGAAACTTTCTGTTCTTGCTCTACACTGGAAATAGCTAATGTGACAACGTAATCATCTTTCTCTAATTTATCGGTAGATGTTGGATATGGTTCAACACTCACCAATTTTATTGAATAACCATCGAATGTTTTGGTTACGGGCTCTCCGCCTCTACTAGTTAATGTAAATTCTCGCAGCTCCTTCTTGTCTTTGGTTATCTTGAGAGCTATTGTCGCTTGTCCCTCCCATACACAGAACACATCAGATGGGCATCTAGAATCTTCTCTCACATCAGTGAATTGTACCTTAATATTCTCAGCCTCTATGTATGCCGTTTGATCGATTTTTAGTTTAAATTGCATGTTTAACTTGGCTTGAATCTGATTTTGTGTTTCAAGTATCGTAAATGCAATAGATTTGGAGATACTCCTTACCTCATCTCCTGCAGAATAGGTAAAGGTAACTTTAGCATTTGTCAAACCCGCATTGGATGCTCTATACACTATGCCGGAAGCTGGACCAGTTACGGAGGTCTTTTCGCCAGACTTGAGCTCAACTATCGAGAATCCTAAACAAGCGGGGTGCTGTTCTATTACTACATTTGCATCAAATTCAGCAGATAATGGTGAATCGCACAAACCAGGAAAGGTAATAGTGTTCGGCGTGTTATTGACTATGGTAGCATTTAATCGAATAGCATCGCCAACCTGAACATTTAAAGGATCGATATGAAGATCAACAAATTCTGGCATAGACTCTGCGTAGACCAAGTTTGTCATTCGCATCATGATAAAGTCAAGATTGTCAAGATAAGCATCTACAGGTAGAAATAGTGTTAAAGCCAATAATATTAAGGATGATTTCTGAATATTTTTCATTATTCATTATCTCCTTGTTTCACGCATTATAGAAATTGTCTCCTCAATTAAAGTTCTCGTATAACAAATGCCAAATTCGAGTAAAGAATCTTTAGCTATCATTAAAATAGTTGACGCCATGTAGAATATTGCATGAAAGCGATGGTTCTTAATAAAACGGCCCCGATTGAAACGAAACCATTAAAACTTACTGATATTAGCACTCCGAAATTTAACAACGATGAAGTCCTCATGAAGATAACAGCGTGTGGTGTCTGCAGATCGAATCTGCATTTGATTGAAGGTGACTGGCTGAAATATGGTATACCTCCCAAACTTCCGATTATACCGGGACATGAGATTGTCGGTATTGTTGAGGATGTTGGGAGTAATGTTACTATATTTGCTAAAGGCGAGAGAATAGGGATACAACCATTGTACAACGCATGTGGGCATTGCGACTATTGCATGACAGGAAGGGAACACCTCTGTGATACTAGGCAGATAACTGGCGATACCGAAGATGGGGGGTATGCAGAATACATAAGGGTTGCAGCAAATTTTGCGTATAAGATTCCCGATGGTATAGATGATCTGCATGCTGCCCCATTGTTCTGTCCAGGAGTGACTGCATATAGAGCAGTAAAGCAGGCAGATCTTTCACCAGGAAAGACAGTGGTAATCTTTGGCATTGGTGGAGTGGGTCATTTGGCATTGCAAATAGCAAAGTTGTATGGCGCAAAAGTCACAGCCATTACAAGAAGCAAGGTGCATCTGGATCTGGCATCAAGGCTAGGTGCTGATGCAGTAATATCGCCACAGGAGGAAGACGTTGTTCGATCTTTGCAGAAAATAGGCTTTGCCGATTCAGCAATAATCTTTGCACCTTCGAAGGAAGCGATAAGTCAAGCGATAAGATCTGTCAAGAAAGGTGGCACTATTGTTATGGGTGTTTTTGGATCCATCGGAGATGAATTCATGTTTGTGGATGAAAAGGTGATCAAGGGAAGTGTCATTGGATCAAGAAAGGATATGAAAGAGGTTCTGGCATTGGCCGCTGACGGTTCCAAACACGTTATTTGTGAAAAGTATCCATTAAGAGATGCGAATGGAGTGCTTGAAAAGTTGAAGATTGGCAAGGTAGAAGCAAGGGCAGTATTAGTACCCTGAAAAGATATAGTGAATCTTTACGTGAACATCCAACTCTTCCTTATACGGAGTAACCATACCACAGTGAGGGCATGTTAATAAATTAGATTCGGAGCCTTGTTTTTGTAATTTACGCTCAGAAACTGTCGCTATCTGAATTTTATCACCGTTAACATTTACCAAGAAATCATTATCGATGCTATGGCGTGTAAGAAATGTTTTAACATAAACCCGTGCATCTTCAACATTCACCTGACTTTCTATCAATGGATCTAAAACTATATCATTTGTCCTCACAACAGGAACTGCTGGTAACTTTTCTGATAAATAGGCAGCAAGTTCTATCTGTAGTTCCTTTATTTTGCTGCACTCTATGCTTATCACGTTCTCCCTTCTGTTCAATAACCTATATCAATCTTACAAAATACATATGGATTTAATACTCCATAGGATGGTGAATCAACATGGGTTATCGCTTCTTAGATCATATGACAGATGCGTACATAGAAGCCTATGGTAACACATTAGAGGAAGCTTTTGAGTTTGCAGCAAGAGCACTTGTAGACACTATGATAAGTGTTGATAAAGTTGAAGCAAAAAAAGAAGAATGGTTGGATGTGGAGGGACATGATCTTGAGAGTCTGCTCTACAACTGGTTGGACTCTGTAATGTTGAAGTTACTTGTCGATAGAGAGGCGCTATCATATTTCAAAGTCTCCATTTCTCAAAAAAATGGTAGTTATGAATTAAAAGCAACTGTAAAAGGCGAACAATTGGATCTTGAGAAACATCATTACAAGGTTGAAATTAAAGGCGTTACGTATCATCTGATGGAGATTAAGCGCAATGATGTGATAAAGTTAAGATTTCTGTTAGATCTCTGAAAATCTTTAATAGTTAACTATGCAATACTATATTGTATGAGTGACCCAGAATTAGAGGAGATAGTGAAGAGAAAGATGCAGCAGATGAATAAACCATCTGATAGTATGATAGAATTGGGTGAGAAGAATTTCGACGATGTAGTTTCTGGCGGTAAACCTGTGCTTGTAGACTTTTGGGCTTCATGGTGCGGTCCCTGCCAGTTCATGCTCCCAATATTCGATAAACTGGCGAAGAAATATGGCGAAAAAATGGTCTTTGCCAGGTTAAATGTTGATGAAAATCAGAGCGTTGCTGCGAGATATGATGTTTATGCCATTCCTACATTCATAGTGTTTCAGGATGGGAAAGCAGTTGACAGGGCTATCGGTGCTGTCGGGGAACCTGGATTAGAAAGCTTGATCAAAAAACAGCTTAATTTTTAATAACCATACAACGCGTTAATCTTTCTTTTTATTGTTATTATTTCATTTAGAGTCTCTTGTTCTTTTTCACTGAGCCTATGTTTGAATCTGTCTAACAAAAGTTTAACATGCTCGCTGGGAGGAACTGTGTACAATATATCGCCTTCATTGATCTGTCTCCCGACAGTCGGTTCATTCATTGATGCCGCTACCTGCATCCCTTCCTTTGCTTCTTCAATACTCTTACCTTTATCCTGTATCTGATGCACTGTACCTATGTCCTTTCCATCCTCATTCATAATGGGGCTTTTTTGTTTAAGCCTACCAGATCTGATCTCAACCCCAAAGATAGCAGGATCGTTTCTCCTAAATACGAATCCTTTCAGAAAAACAAACTTGCACGGTGTGACCAATTCATTGAATATGGTACTTTCTTCTCTCTCCTTTTCAAAAGATACCCAATCAGTGTAACCTTTAACCAGATTGTAGATTATCTGTTCATTAAATATTTTGATCGATCTATCATGCGCTTCCTTTTCGGCATCTTCCAGTATACGAACATTAAAACCCAAAACTATGCCAAGGTAACGATCCTTCTCCCTAACTGCACCAGCTTCGACAACATCCCTTCTGGTAATTGGTCCGATATCAGCGATCCTGATGGGAACGCCTTCCTTCTTCAACATCTCTGTAATTGCCTCAAGCGAGCCTAATGTATCGCATTTAACAACAACACCCATTTTGTCTGTATTGATAACAATACTCTTGATCTCTGATTCTATCATACTTTTCAAATTCGCAATCTCACTCTCATCACGCGCCACATATACGGGACTGCCAGCAAGCACACCGTCAAGATCGCTAGACGCTATCTTTATACCCGCTGCCGCAGATACCTCTTCAACTTGGGCAAATTTGTCTCTAGGATCACGCATCTCATCAAGGGGTTTAGGTAATAACAACACCTTTGCCTTTGTTGCTATAATATTATCGCGCTTAGCAACAACTATTGTGTTTCCCTGCCTGATCTTACCATCTAATAATATCACATTTGCTGTTGGACCTAGACCTACTTCTTCCTTAACCTCCAACACTATACCCTTTGCCAAATCTTCATGCACCTCAAGTTTTGTCTGCATGAATCTCTGGGTAAGGCCCACAAGCATTGCAAGCAACTCTGGTATACCTTCTCCAGTTCTTGCACTTACAGGCACAATGACTATCTCTTTTGTAAAGTCTTTCACACGATAGAACGCTTCTGAGTTTAAGCCCAATCTCGATAATATTCCTACTACTGTGTATAGGCGTTGATCAAGATCGTCTACAACAGCCTGCTGTTGTTGCTTTAGAGACTGGGTCACAAACATGGTATCACCCTTTCTCCATCCAGGGATCATGTCTATCTTGTTCAAGGCAACTATGAACGGTACCTTCCTGTTTCTCAAGATATCAAAACTTTCATGCGTTTGTGCCTCAAAACCCTTCATTACATCGACCACAAGTATTGCTATATCTGCTGCTGAACCTCCGCGCATACGTAGGTTCGCAAAAACTTCATGACCGGGTGTATCAATAACTAGCAAGCCAGGAATTTTAATATCAGCGCCTAACTTGTCGAAGAGAGCACCGCAGATCCGCTTTATGGTTTCTATAGGAAAGAAACTGGCCCCTATATGTTGGGTAATGCCTCCAACTTCCCTAGCCTGAACAGCAGTACCACGAATTTTATCCAATAAAGAAGTCTTTCCAGAATCTACATGCCCTAAGACGGCAACAACCGGCTGCCTAAGATGCAACACAAATTCACTTCAGCCGAAGATAACCTTCGACTCTTTTATGAAGCTTTCATGAGAATCCGATGCGTGTATAGCATTCTCAGTTATACTCGTTCCAAAATCTTTTCTGATTGTACAGGGAGCAGCTTCACTAGGTTTTGTTGCTCCAATTATTTTTCTCACACTGTTAACTGCATCAGAACCCTCTATCACAGCACCGACTATCGGAGCAGATGTGATGAAAGAAACCAACTCATTAAAGAATGGTTTTTCTTTATGCACAGAATAGAACTCGTGAGCTTCCTCTTTTGTCATGGTTAGCATTTTTAATTTTTTAATTGTAAAACCATTTTGCTCGAATCTCTTCAGTATCTCCCCAATCAAATTTTTCCTTACAGAGTCCGGTTTCAAGACGATTAATGTCTGCTCTGTCATTATCCGTGCGCCTTTATTCCGCCTTTAACATATCTTTTAGTCCACTTGAACTTCCTTGGATCTCTTCTAAGCTTAAGCATATTCTTTCTGCATTTGTTGGAACAGAAGTAAAGTATACTCCCATCATTCTTGACAAGCATGGTGCCTGTTCCAAACTTTACTGATCTATCACAATAGCTACAGTTCTTAGTCGTTGTACTCATTGATCATCACTTTATCTTTCTAGCTTCCCTCTCTGTCTCCCTGAGCATAAGGATGTCTCCCATTCTTACAGAACCTTTTACATTACGTGTCAAAATTCTACCTTTGTCCTTACCTTCAAGTACCTTAACTCTAACCTGTATAACTTCTCCAGCAATACCAGTCCTACCAACGATCTGTATTACTTCTGCCGGTGTTACCTTTTCTTCAGTCCTACTGCTGCTCATCGCAGACTCACTCCTTTGCAGCCTTCTTTATGCTTGCAATTGAATTTACTATCTGCTCAAGTATATGCTGTGCTTCTCCTGCGTCCAATATGCAAGCTGCTGCTGAAGGGACGTCTATGCCCAATGCCTGCCCTAACTGTTGCTTGCTTGGGACAAACACATATGGACTATTGCGTTCCTCGCACAATATTGGCAGGTGAGCAACAACCTCTGGAGGCTCTACATCCTCTGCAATAACAACCAGCTTGCTTGTACCACGCTCTATCGCCTTCGTAGTCTCATTCGTACCCTTCTTTACCCTACCGCTTTGCTTGGCTACCCTAACAGCCTCATAAATAGCGTTCACCAGATCCTTTGGAGTTTCGAACTTGACAAAATATGGCCTACTCATGCTCTATCACCCATATTGAATTTGGGATCATCTCTTATCGCACACAGTGATTGTAACAGGCGTTTTAAAAGTGTTATTACAATATACTCGCCAAATCTACCCCGAAACATCTGTAATATTTCTTATCTGTTTGCTATAGTTTTCAACTATTTCATCCAATAATTTGCTATCGTTGGATTCTGCGTATAAGCGGAGCACGGGTTCTGTGCCACTCTGTCTTACCATAACCCATGAGTAATCATCAAACCAAATCTTCACCCCGTCCAAAGTTTCTGTTCTGCCTCTTGCATTGCTTAACAATTCTTCGACTATTTTTATGCCCTGCTCTTTAGTGCATTTGAACTTTGCTTTATGCTGATAAAGTTCTGGCAATTCATCTATTATCTGTGATAATCGTCTTGCCCTGCTGGCAATTAATTCAGCCATTAATGCTGATGTCATTGCACCATCTCTAACAGCTATATGCTTGCTATACATGAAGCCTCCATTCTCCTCAAACCCTAGCAATGCATTGATCTTCAACATCTCTCTTGATACTTCTATGCTTCCAACCTTTGTTCTCGTTACCTTTGCACTATGCTTACTTGCAATTATATCTATCAGCATTGAGGAATTTATCGGTGTAACGATTCTAGCATTAGTATTTCTTGATAAAATATGTTCGGCAAGTACAGCAGCTGATTTGTCGCCTCCATATACATTGCCTTTCTCATCACAAAAGATACTTCTATCACCATCACCATCATATGCAATACCTAGATCAGCAGAATTTTCTCTAACAGTCTTGGAGAGTAAATCTAGATTATTCGGAGTTGGCTCCGATCCTCTCGCTGGAAATGAACCGTCTATCGTTGAATTTATAGCAATTACTTTACAGTCCAGTTCCTTCATGAGTTTGGGAGCAGTGACAGCCTGTGCTCCATTTCCAAGATCTAGAACAATTGTAAGTCTCTTTGATTTTATAAGATCAACATTTACAAGAGATTTTATGTTATCAATGTAAGATGTTATTGCTCTATCTTCATTAATCTGTTCGCCAATTTTACGATCTACATGTCTAAAATTTTTGTTAAAGTAGATCTCTTCCACATTGAGTTCTTCTTCCCTCGATAGTTCCACACCATCACCTGCAATGGCCTTTATTCCATTATATTCTGGAGGGTTGTGTGATGCAGTTATCATTGCTCCTCCACTGTAACCAAGTGATTTCACACAAAACTGCAGACATGGTGTTGGGACAAGGCCGGCGTTAGCAACATCTGTACCCAGAGCATTCATGCCCGCTCTCATAACTTGGGCAATCAAGGGACTCGAATGCCTTCCATCATAACCTACAAGCAAGTTCTTGCCTCGAAAATAAGTTGTGAGGGAGTAAGAGACTTCTAAAGCAAGATCAAGTGTCAGATCCTCTCCAAACACGCCTCGTATCCCATTCGTTCCAAATAATCTGCCCATGGTAGTGCTGTATCAACGTTAAATAAAATTCTTAACGAGACCAATGTTGCGAATTACGCAACAAATGAAAAATGTTTTATTATAAGGAGTATTCATTCATTACATGTCATTAGACGGCAAGGTTGCCATTGTTACAGGGGCAAGTGGGGGGATAGGCGAGGCCACGTCGAGGCTCTTTGCTAGTGAAGGTGCAAGCGTTGCCATGGTGGCAAGAAATCCAAAGAACCTCGAGAAAATAGTCTCTGAGTTGAAGAAAGAGGGTAAAAAGGTTGCTTCTGTTCTAGGAGATATTGCTGATGAGAAGGAAGTACAAAATATTGTCGAGCAAACCCTGCGCCAGTTTGGCAGGATAGATATTCTGATAAACAATGCTGCCATGATAAATGATCCCATACAATTTCATACAATGACTGACAAGGTAATACATGAGCTCATTGATATCAACCTAATGGGAACGTTCAGGATGACTAGAGCCGTGCTTCCAATTATGATGGAGCAGAAAGCTGGTGTGATAGTTAATGTTGCATCTGTAGCTGGTATGAAAGCAGTTGAGAAAGTCCCTCTGGCAGTTTACAGTTCTACAAAAGCAGGGATTATAATGTTCACAAAAAGTATTGCGTTGGAGTATGGGCAGTATAACATTCGCATCAATTGCGTATGTCCTGGCGCTGTAAGGAGTCGCTTCCTCCAACCATATCTTAACGATGAGCATGCTAGAGAAGTGTTGAACTCAATGCATCCACTTGGAAGAATAGGAGAGCCTCAAGACGTTGCAAATGCTATGCTTTACCTTGTATCCGATGCATCAAGCTGGGTTACTGGTTCAGTGCTTATAGTTGATGGTGGCGTAAGTACAAAGTAAATTTTGATATTACATGTTTTGCAATTTTTGTAATTCGTTTAACATAAAGTTGAATTCCTTGTCATAGAATATGGAGCAAATGAATTTCAAAAAGTAGTTGAACAAATTTTGTGAAATATGTTTCCCGAGATTTGTATGAAAAAGCTCTCCTGCATTAAACACGTCCTAGAGAGTATTTAAAGGAACGCAACGGCAAAGTAAAAAAAAGTTAGTTCATGCCATTATTGTTATGTTCAAAGATCCAATATGTGGAATGACTATAGATGAGACAAAAACAAGGCATGTACCTGAACATGAGGGCAAGAAATTTTATTTTTGCTCTGCTTCATGTAAATCAGCATTCGACAAAGAACCGCACAAGTATGTACACAAATAACTTTTTTCTATATTGAGATAGCAGGCTTATTCCCGAAGATGATAACCATATACTTGCATTATATAACTCGTACTGAGTTGATAGATTGTTGCCTACAGACCAGAATATAATGATAGAAGGATGGAAGACCATTAACAATGCATATTCAAGTTCGTTACTATTCTATAGCAAGTTGCTTGAAGCGTTTACTGATGCTTATTTAATATATGTAAGAACATTTTATAAAAAGTCACCGCGAAACATCGCAGAAACTGAAAAAATCGCTATGAGTAAAATTCGCGATATGTTTGATGCTAAGTTTCGAAATGATAGCTTCATCGCAGCGCTCTCAGAAGCTGTCAAGAATTATTCAGAGTTAGCTATAATCATAGGTTTTGGTCGAACATACCAGAATATCTCTAATTTTGCATCTATATGGAATAATACCTTCATAGAGCCTTTAAGAGACATATTATGGAGAAGTCCTTCACATGAAGATTACCAGCTCGAAAAATATTCCTTGCGTCACTATTATCCTATTGTTGAAAAAACTAATCGCACTCCACTTCTAATTGTCTATGCTTTCATTAACAGGCATTACATCCTTGATCTTCTTCCACAGATCAGTGTTGTAAGAAGCCTGCTTGGTGAAGGATTTGACATCTTTGCTACAGACTGGGGAACTCCTAGTGCGTATGACAAGGAATTCACCATAGGTTATTTCGTGAACAACTACATGGACAAGTCTGTGGATCTGATTAGAGAACACACGAAATCGGACAAAGTATCTTTACTTGGATATTGCTGGGGAGGTGATCTCGTGCTAATTTATGCCGCGTTGCATCCTGAGAAGGTTAAGAACATAATCACAGTAGCTACACCGGGAGATTTTGATGCCGATGATGGATTACTCAGCCTTTGGACAAAAAACTTGGATGTGGATGCTGTTCTCGCTGCATTTGGGAATGTACCTAGTGCACTATTGAACACAGCTTTTGCATTGAGAAGTCCAATAGATTATCTGCACAAATATCCTCACTTTTTTGAAGAGTTGCGCGACCTGCAATCTGTAATGGAGTTCTTTGCCACACAAATGTGGTTGTATGACAGCCCGCCAGTGATAGGAGAAATATACAGGCAATTTGTGAAGGATTGCTACCAGCAGAACTTGCTCATTAAGAATCAGATGCAGATTGAAGCAACGCCTGTTAATCTTAAGAATATTAAAGCACCATTCTTGAACGTTGTAGCGTCAAATGATGAGTTGGTTGCACTAGAGTCTAGCAAAGCACTAAACTATGCGATTGGAAGTGCTGATAAAAGTCTGATAGAGTTTCAATCCGGACATGTAGGCCTCCTCATAAGCTCCCGTGCTCATCAAGAACTCTGGCCCAAAGTGAGTAACTGGCTGAAAGAGCGATCATAACAGGATCAGCGCAGATCCGTCATTGACTAGCAATTATCTTAATGATTGTATAAATCGATATAGCATCTAGAAAGTTTCTATTTATAGAATGAACATTTAGTTATTTTGTACTAACCATCTTTTATTTAACATCAAAATCATCATGTTTTACAATTGTAAGGAAAGAAAACAGCAATCTTAATATCTGATAAACTCGAAAAAGAGGCATGCCACTTATGCTCGATAAAATAGATAACGGAATAATCCAATCACTTATGAAAGATGGCAGGAAGTCTTTAAGGCAGATAGCCAAGGAGATAGGGGTAAGCACTCCTACAGTGGAAACTAGGTTCAAGAGAATGATTAACACAGGATTCATAAAGAAAATAGCCCCACTCTTGGATACTGATAAGGTAGAGCTCGGCATCACCGCTTTCTTGTTCATGAAGGTTCTTGCTGAAAGAGCGCTAGACATTGCGAAGCAACTTTCTGGATTTGATGAAGTAAGGAATGTTTTTACGACATCTGGAGATAATAATATGATAGTAAGGGTTGCAGTAGATAAGCCAGAATCTTTGGAGGCATTAATCAGGAAAAAGATATCTATTATTGATGGTGTTAAATCTGTATCAAGCCAGCTTATAACCAGAGTAATTAAGGATGAGCAAGCTGTTGTTGTGAAGCCTGGAGTAGCGGTGAATCTTACATGCAATTATTGCAGGGGCGAGATTCCCAAAGAACCAAAAATATTGCAATTTGGAGAGTATGAGCGCTACTTTTGTTGTAAATCTTGCTTGACACTTTACAGGGAGAAATACAGGCATAGAATCAAAGCCTTGTCCAAATGAAACATACAATGCGCTTCCAATAGAATTTTACGCAATTGATAGCTTACTCAAGTTTGATGGTATATGAACTCGCTAAGGAGTATTTGCCAATTATAACCATCGTGCCCACGCTTGTATCACTGGCAATATCGCGTGAGGCAACGGTGTCTTTTTGATTTGGGAATGAAATCGCCTTGTATACCGTCAAACATGAGTAGCTTAATCTATCTAGAGTTAATACAAGACAGCTAATCATACTCTATGATTATCTGTTCTCCATCCTTTAGTATATGGTCTCTAAACTCAGTGCTTGGTTGCCCATCAACTAACATCTTTACAGTCTTTGTACCATCATTGCATTTATCCATTATACATGTACTGGTAAAAGCTACTCCCCATACATTGAAAAATTCGCCTAACGTATAATCTCTTACCACAGTTGATTCTACGTGAATTATACCAGACGAGTCGTGTGTATGAGTAGGCGCCATTACTGGCATTGAAGACATGTCTGGCATCTTCATTCCATATGTATCTAACGTGTGATCCTTGTACAGTTCAGGCTCTATCCCCACATTGACGGGAATCATTACGCTTTTACCATCTATCTTTATCGTAAGGTTCGGATGAACATGCATCGCCATTGGTTGATTATCTACTGCTGCAGGAGCGGTAGGAGGAGCTCCAACTGATGAAAATACCCCGTTCACAGCACCATAGGCTACTCCAACAGCGATAGCGCCAATTATGCCTAGGAGTTTTATACCGTTTTTACCATTCTTTTTCTTGATTCGCGCATTGTGAGCCAATACTTATCTCTCTGCAAGGGCATTAATTAGTTCATTGCTTTACATTTGTAAAGATCAACTCTCTGGAATCTACAATATGTAAACTGTAAAGTTCAAGTACATGAATTCATAACATATACTAGGTGATACATTATGGTCACGGATCCTATATGCAAGATGGAAGTTGATGAGCACAAGACAAAGTTCAGCTCCATCTACAATGGGAAAAACTATTACTTCTGCTCCACTGGATGTAAAGCAACATTTGACAAGAAGCCAGAAAAGTATACATAGCAATAATAAAGCATTGGATTATCATACTTTACAAATGTAAACTGCTCTGCTTAACTATCTCGATGATTGATAAACTACAGATGCAAAGGTCTACTGTGATATTAGGACTGCTCGCTGCAGGTGTAACAATAGCACTCATAACATCAATAGGAGGATTCATGATCCTTGCAGAAAGCCAGTCAAATAGCAATGGTGGCAATGATGAAGAAATGAAGAACTTGCTGAAGGAAATAACAGAAATGAAGAGCATGATGAGCAAGATGAGCGAAAAGATGGATACTATGATAGAAAGAATGGATGTAATGATGCAGAGGATGGATATGTTGATGGGTAATAATATGATGAACCCAACGGACGATATGATGAACCAAGAGCCTCAGGATGTGATAATAAAGATGAAATCACCGGGCCAAAAAGTACAGATGGGTAAAGAAGCAGAAATTGTATTGGTGGTCTTAGATAAAAAGACTGAAGAACCCATGGAAGATGTGCAAGTGCTAATTGGAATAGAGCGAGGTTCGTCCATGAGTACGATGGACATGATGGGTGATATGTTTGATGCAGAGGACAAAGGCTCTGGAGAGTACATAGTTAGATTTACACCTGATAGCGAAGGAATCTACACGATACACACGATGGTCATGCTCCCTGGCAGATCAATGATGGATAACCATATGGACTTTGGAATAATAGCAGAAAAGGGAAAATAAGAGTTGAGAGATCTGGCAAAACTAACAACATCTGCTTAGCGGAGTGGTTCACTAAATCTAAAGACGTCTGATCTAATACGTCTTAGTGCTAAAATGCTTGTTATAATAATAAATGTTGGTAACATTAAGGGTAAATTGCGGTGTTAAAAGATGGTCGGCGGATTAGAAACTTTTAACCTTTACACAGATAGGTGGGATTTGGTACTTGCAAGTATAATTCTATTTGCAGCTTTTCTTCTTTTCGTACCCTTCAGGAAAAAAGTTGGCTGGAGGGCGCATGGCATTTACACTAGTTTCATTATAGCGTTGTTTGCAGAGATGTTTGGCTTCCCCCTTACAATATATTTCATCTCCTCCTACTTTGGTCGAATCACCTTTCAGAACGAGTTCCTTAGCTACATGAACTCATCGGGCATGCCTGTTGGACTTGTTGTAACTGGTTTTGGTCTGTTGCTTGTGATTGCTGGATGGAGACCTATATACAGGTCGAAAGAAGATCTTGTTACCAAAGGCATATACCGCTATATTCGGCATCCCCAGTACCTAGGATTCTTACTTATAACTTTAGGCTGGTTAATTCACTGGCCTACTATACCTACAGTGGTAATGTGGCCTATACTCGTTGTGATATATTACAAACTTGCAAGGAGGGAGGAGAAGGAGATGGAAGAAAGATTTGGAGATAAATATTTGCTATACAAGGAGAGCGTGCCAATGTTTATTCCTTGGGTGTCTGGTAAGGGTAAAGGAGGTGCTTGATCCAACTGAAAATCACCAATATTCACTCGTTCTTCCTGATGACTACGTGAATGCGAATTTAGTCTCCTTTCAGTGGATGGTCTTTTCTTAACTTCTTGTATAGGTCTTCTCCACATATCCACGGAAAGTCGGGAATGCCCATGACCTTAATTTTACCATCAATAATTGTAGTATGAACTGATTTCACACCATAATCCTTTATCTTCACTTTAATTTCAGTCATATTGTTTACATCATAGATTGCCAGTTTGCAACCTTCGCACTTGCCGATTTCAATAGTATCTATGACGTGTTTGCGTAGTGGACAATTGGCAGAGAATATTTCGATAGTATGACCTTTCTTCACACTATCCATATCATTTTAAAATATTTAAAATGCTTGTATCTGAATGCTTCAGCATGCACATCCTTCCTTTGCCATTTTCTCAATATGCTCAGGATGCGTCTTCTTGTGCTCTATTAGGCTGGGATAGTCTATGAACAATTCATTGCAATATTCGCACCTGTATTTTTGATTATGCAATCCTTTTTCACTCTGCGCAACAAGTCAATTTGCTTACATCTTTCCTGAATGCAGTAGCGACCAGTTTAATGGCTTCAGTCATCGTTGGAAATACATGCGTTGTATCAATGATATCATCAACGGTAAGTTTGTACTTCACTGCAAGAACTGCCTCATGAATCATGTCCGCTGCAAGTTCTGAAAGAATGTGAACACCCATTATTCTGTTAGTTGTTGGATGTACAACCATCTTGATCAAACCACGAGTTTCATTCACAACTAGCGCCTTGGGAACTTCTGTCATGTAAAGAGTTCTACAGCTGCATACACCCGTCTTCGATGTCATCTCTTCTTCTGTCATCCCAACACTTGCTACTTGAGGCGACGTGAATATGGCATGAGGTATCGATAGAAAATCGACCTTCTTCTTGCTACCATCTAATGCGTTTTCAGCTGCAACAGCCCCTTCTTTTGCAGCTGCGGTTTCCAACATTGGTTGACCTATTACATCTCCTGCAGCCCATACGTGCGGAGCAGAGGTCTTCATTTCTGAATTTACAACTATTGAGCTGTCATTCCTCACCTTAACGCCAACATTTTCCAGATGTAGGTCAGAAGTGTTGGGTCTCCTTCCCGTTGCCACAAGCAACTGCTCAGCCTCAATCTCCATCGCATTTCCGCCTATCTCTGCTCTGACTATGTTGCTGTTTCCTTTCTTCCTTACTGCCAGCGTCTTGACTCCAGTGTAGATTTTTATCCCCTCTTCTTCAAGATACTTCTTCAAAGCATCAGATATCTCTGGTTCTTCTTCTGGAATTATCTTAGGACTTCTTTGCAAAACTGTAACCTCTGTTCCAAAATGAGCAAACATTTGAGCAAATTCCAGACCAAGAGTCCTCCCTCCTATAATTATCATTGAATCTGGAAGCTCTGGTAAGCTCAAAGCTTCCACGTTCGTAAGGTAATCAACATCCTGAATTCCTTGGATTGCAGGTATGTTTGGCGATGAACCAGTAGCTATGATGAATTTCTTACCATGAAGAACCTTCCCGTCAACCTTGACTTCATTTTTTGAAAGAAAGGTTGCAGAACCTTTAAAGAAACTCGCATTAGGTAACGAGTCGAGAACGCTGCTGTACTTCTGTTTCCTCAGCGAGAGTACTAGCTTATCTTTCTGTTTAATTATTTGAGGGAAATTCAATTCAGGATTTTCTAACGATACACCCTTGTAGCTGGGCTTCATACAGTAGTAAAGAATTTCACCAGCTCTGAGTAGGTTCTTGCTGGGTACACAGCCAACGTTAACACAAGTTCCTCCTATCGTGCCTCTCTCAACCATTGCGACCTTGGCATCCAACTCTGAGACCTTCAGGGCTGCAGCAAATGCGGCCGCTCCACTCCCTAGAATGATTAGGTCGTATCTATCGTTGGCCGCCATCTTTCTCCCTCTTATCTATCAAAAGCCTTAGAGAGTTTTTGACTTCGATTTTTTGTTCTTGATTTCTATTTGTTTCTCCTCTTCCTTTTCTTTCTCTGATTTAGCGCTTGGTGCGCAACATTCACACATCTTATTTTTTTACCTCCATGATACTATTGAACTGATAGTATTTAAACTACAAAGTTTATAGCACAATAGTAACTATCATTAGAAATAGTAATGGATACTTTCTTTGTTGATAGTAACTATTATGCTATAAACTTGCTTTGTTAAATACAACATTTTTGCCATCGCTTTAGCTGCTCATCTCGCATATGGCATTGTTATCGGCTTACTGGCTCAAAGATTTGTTAGAGACAAAGGTTCCATCGTAACGCTGCTCAAGCAAACAGGATGATAGCCATGAAGACATTACAGATTGTTATAGTTGGAGAAGATATTGAGAGAACCATAAGTGGAGTCAAGAACTTTCCAAACTATCAAGCTATGGCGTTCCTGTATTGAGCTACCATATCAGCTCTGGGCCAGGAAGTCTAAGTGAACTTGGTTTGGTCGAAACTGAAAGGGGTCAAAGAGGTGGCACCTTGGTAAGGATAACGTCCCTAGGAAGGATGATCGCGAAGAAAAGACTTCTTACAGTATCAAATATGAAATAAATAAGTTGATTGATCATTTAGCCTTGGGTTTATTTATCATCGTACATGAACAATGTGCAACAACAGTCCCTTTCTTCGAAATCGCCCATTCAAGTATAGGAATGATTGCCTTTCTTAGTTTCTGGCCATCTTTTGTTAGTGTGTATTCCACTCTTGGCGGTATCTCATTAAACGCCTGTCTTTCAACAAGTCCTTCCTTTCGCAGTTCCTTCAGCATGTCTGCAAGTGTTTTGGGACTTATCTCCTTCAGTTCCTTCATGAGATCTGTGTACCTTATTTTGCCGTGATTTCCTAACTCATTTATGATCAGCAGAGCCCATTTTTTGCTGATTAGGTCTATGACTCCTTCAAGTGGACATAAACAGATAACATTACTATCTTTGTTCATAGTTACTATTTTACTATAAACTGAATAGTTTAAATGCTTTCCTTTCCATACTATGTCAAGTGAGAGTAATGTCTGGATTTGTGTATTCCAGTCTTGCAACTGTATGGCATATTTTAAACAACAGAGAATGTAAGGCAATCGCCATAGGGACTGGAGTCGCTTTCGCAATTTTTTACATATTCTTTACAGGAATAGTCATAATTAGCCCAGTACCGATGGTAATAGAGAAATCTTTGCCATATTTTCGCGTAATAACACAAGGTCCACTAGGCACGGTGCCATGGATCATAGCATATCTAGACAGATACACTGTTTTTTCCATGAATCTAGGGGCTATGATTTCAACCATAGCGATCTCTTCACTTGTTGGTGTAAATTCAGCCCTAATGGTATACCGGTTTAGGCTCACTAAAAAGGTGCGGTGTGACTGTCCCTCTGGCTCCCCAGTCTTCTTTTCCAGTATCGTCCCAGCAAGCTTCAGCGTATTTGCTTGCTGCGGTGGAGGCCTTTTGTTGACTATATTTGGAGCTGGGCTTTTCAGCGCTCTAGTGCCTTATGGAAATTTGTTTAGTATAATCAGCATTCTAGGACTTGCAACTGCTATGCTCATTAGTGCGTACGGCACAAGTTTAACTTTAAAGAGTGTTGGGAAAGATCTTGCTAAAGGTTTGATTTAGATGGGTAGAGGAAGACGGGAGGAATTGCAAAAAGCCAAGGGCAAAAGTAGCAGAATCATCATAATCGGAATAATAATAGCTATTGCAGTTGCAGTAGGTGTAGGTGCATATTTTATGTCAACAACAGGAACTGGCCAACAGGGGGCTGTCACAGCGAGCGTAAAAGAATCTGGTTCAGGCCAAAGCCTTTTGGTTGATTGGAAGCATGTCCATGGAATTGGAATAGATCCTAGCGACCCCACTACCATATATGTAGGTACACATGGTGCGCTTTACAAATCATCCGGAGGATCTGGCTGGACAATTGTTGGTGACGACAGGTCAGACCTGATGGGCTTTCTGGTTCATCCTTATGATGGCAAAATCCTTTACTCAAGCGGACACCCGCCACAGGGAGGAAACTTAGGATTTAGGAAAAGCGTTGATAGTGGACTGACATGGCAGACTTTATCAACCGTACTTACTCCTCCTGCAGATTTCCACGCAATGGCAATAAGTGTAGCAAATCCAAACTTGCTCTACGGCTATGATAGCGGAGGAAGAGGTTTGTTTAGAACCCTAAACGAAGGTAATAACTGGGAACTAGTTAATTCTCCTGATGATACCATCATATCGTTAGCTGCTCATCCTAAAGATGAAAAGGTTGTGTTTGCCGGCACAATCTCTGGAATATATCGCAGCGATGACCAAGGCTTTACTTGGAAACAACTCGATGATTTCAAAGGACTTTCGATTAGCGCTATGGCATTTGGAAGAGGTGTTGTATACGCATTTGTGGCTTCTCACGAAGTGGGAATAATAAGGTCGAGTGATGATGGAAAGACATGGGTTAGAGTTGGAGGAGATCTTGGTAGTGAAACTGCTTTTAATATCACAGTAGAACCTACTAATCAAGATAGTTTATACGCCTCTGGAGCACTAACGTTGGAGTCAGGTGAAACAGTCCAGAGTTTGTATAGAAGCACAAACGGGGGCAAGAATTGGTTCCTCATTGCTACCAACAGCAAATTTCATCCAACAATTGCTTCTGAACCATCCAAGCGACCTACCACTCTTGCAGATATATCAATGAGGGACATTAATGGCAGAACTTTTTCATTTGGTGAATTTACAAGCAAGGTTCTTGTATTACAGTTAACTGCACCCAACTGTCCTTCATGCGCAGCGCAGAATTCCGAACTAACGAAGATAGCAACTGAATATACGTCAGATCAGATTTCGTTAGTATCTATCAGCATAGACCCCACATTGAACGACTCCGATCTTAAGGATTGGGCAAAGAAGTATGGAATAACTTGGACCGTTGCAAGGGATGACGTTGGTCTTGCATTTGCTTTAGGTATAAGAACGTCATCTACCGTATTTATCATTGATGAAAGTATAACTTCTGGATTTAGACACGACGGTGTTGTATCTTCAGATGTCATGACCCAAGAGATCCAAGAACTATTGGGTTGATTTGCAATGGTAGCACCAGAAGCCATATACATAAGTGAACCGATCTTGACCGTTTTTGCGTTCATTGCTGGCGCTGTAACTTTTTTTAATCCTTGTGGAATCGCTCTCCTACCAGTTTATGTGTCTCGATATATTGCTAGTAAACAAGAAACACAGATTCCAGGCAGCAATCTCGTCCCGATAAGTATCAGTCGTGGTGCTTTAATAGGATCTGTAGCGACGCTGGGTTTCGTGGTTTTATTCGGTTTATTCGGATTACTGCTTTCTTACCTTGGGGGTTTTATCTCTAATCTCATGTCTTCAATAGCTCTTATTCTTGGTTTGATACTGATGGGGATTGGAACAACGGTATTACTAAAAGTGCCAATGCATGTGAATATGCCATTTGCCGCAAGGATAAAACCTCAGGGTAAGCAAGGTTTCTCATCATATTTTACCTTTGGTATAGCATACGGCTTGGCTTCATTGAGCTGCACGATACCTGTATTTTTGTTAGTGATACTTGGTGCATTATCAGCAGGTGGCTTTATTGCCAGTTTGTCAATTTACTTAGCCTATGCAGCGGGTATGGGTGCATTGATGATATCACTATCAGTGGCAATGGTAGCCTCGAAGAATTTCTCAAATAACTATCTTAAGCTTGTAAGACCGCACATGCATAAGATAAACGGAAGTTTGATAATTGCAGCAGGTCTTTACGTAATTTACATTCAATATTTAGGTGGACCGTTCCCTATGATCCCACAACCATAGAATAAAAGGATATTAGGTCGGTCTTGCAGAATTGATGATATGACGGCAAAAACCATTGGAGCTGTATTGCGCAGACCCATCTACAGTTTTTCAGCAGTCGTTATAGCAATTGTGCTTAGTCTTCTCTACTATTTTCTGACATTGTACACCGCACCGTGGTCCGACTATGTGCATATGGTGGGCTTGCCGTTAGCAGTGTCCTCATATGCGATGGGCTTCATAATTGCTGGGCTAGCTGGCGTGAGCATATCGATGATTATATGCAGAAAAAGGATGACTGGTAGTTTTGGATTTAGACAAGCTGGTGGTTCGAGCACGGCCGGCTCATGCATAGGTGCATTAGGGGCGGTCTGCTCTACATGCAGTGCGGGATGGATAGCCGTTTTTCCATTAGCTGCTGCAACAGCACTACTTCCATTGTATGGCATAGAGCTAAAGATAGCGGCAATTCCAATTCTCGTCGCTTCTCTTTACTGGACATCAAGGAACGTTGCGATTGCCTGCAAGATGTGACAGTATCAAACAAATTGAGTAAGACCAGTCTTTTCTTATAATGTTTCGGCATCCAATGCTTATTGAAATCCTTGTGTAATATCATTACTAATGCATACCTCTATCTAGCGAAAGTCACCTAGAACAGCAAGTTTGGGAAATATTCAGGAAATTAAAAACGAACTACTCTTTGAACAGATTATTCTTTTTACATAATAAAATATAGGAACTAATTATGTGCTTGTCGGTACAGACATCCTGATCATAGGAGCAACAGCTCTGTAAATAAGGTAACCGCCAATAGCTATCAAGCCAGCGTATATGCCGATCATTGCAGCCAAGTAAGCATTTACGGCTATTGTTGCATTAATGCCAGAAGGTCCAAAAGGAGTCGCAAAATCCCTCATCGTTGCCATATCCATGTCCATACCCTTACCCATCATCATACCGTCCTGCGTCATCATATTAGATCCCATCACCAATCCCATAGGTGCAAAACTCAGCGTACCTAGAGTTGATGTTAAAGAAGCTAGTCAGCCAATTCCTATTCCAAGCAATATTAAACCAATTCCTTCTACGAATATCCGTGGAACTAACTGCTTGTCACTTAGATTAGCCATTGAAGTTTAAGGCTCTAATGCATTATATAAAAATAGCA
>Ga0073934_10002607_pt1 | contig 36660 bp, 35 predicted proteins | sample LarsenN4metaG_FD_76834 | JGI IMG/M metagenome (GOLD analysis project Ga0073934, IMG submission 76834) | Hot spring sediment bacterial and archeal communities from British Columbia, Canada, to study Microbial Dark Matter (Phase II) - Larsen... ... | reverse complement strand
TGGGCAGCGGTCATCACCTGGGCAGCGGTCATCGCGCGGGCAGCAATCATGAGGCAGGAGCTGGATGCCGGGGCCGCGCCGCCTGCCGTCGCTGTGGTCGGGGTCAGCAAGCGGGTGCAGGACACGAGGGCTCTTGATGACGTCACGCTATCGGTGGAGCGGGGGACGTGTGTCGCCTTGCTCGGGCCGAATGGCGCCGGCAAGAGCACCTTGATCAGTCTCATCACAGGACTCCGGCGCCCCGACCGCGGACGGGTAGAACTCTTCGGACGGAATCCGCGCGACTGGCAGGCCCGGCGGCGCATGGGCGTGGTCTTTCAGGAGATCGGCTTTCCTCCGCATCTGCGGGTTCGTGAGCTCGCGGAGTTGGTCGCGGCCCACTACCGGGGGGCCGTCCGGCCTGAGGCCCTTCTCGACCGGTTCAGCCTCGCACCCGCGGCGGCGCGCGAGGTCGGACGCCTCTCCCCCGGGCAGCGCCGCCGTCTGGCCGTCGCCCTCGCGTTCGCCGGCAACCCGGATCTACTCGTACTGGACGAGCCCGGCACCGGCCTGGACCCGCGGGCCCGGGAGACCGTCTGGGACGAGCTCCGCAAGTTTGCACGCTCGGGCGGCAGCGTCATCCTGACCACGCATTACCTCGAGGAGGTCGAAGCGCTGGCCCACGAGGCCGTGCTGCTCCACCGCGGGCGGGTGCGTGCCGCCGGCGCAACCACGAAGATCCTCGCATCCCCGGAGTTCCTGACCGGCGGCCTGGCAATCGTGGAGGAATCATCGTGATACGGATCATCGCCGCTCACTTCCTTACTGATCTCCGGATGCTGGGCCGCATGCCCGGATACACCGTGCCCACGCTGGTGATGCCCAGTCTGCTTCTGCTCATGTTCGGCGCCCAGCGAAGCCGGGACGGTGCGATCCCCGGCCTCATCCTGGCCGCGTCGTTCGCCACGTTCGCCGTCTTCGGCGTCGTGTTCTACAAATTCGGTGTCAGCACGGCCATCGAGCGCACCGCCCCGTGGGCGCGCTACGTGAGGACGCTCCCGGTGCCGCCCGGAAGCATCCTGATTGCCCGGTCCCTCTCCGCGGCGGTGTTCGCCCTGGCGGCGGCCTCTGCGGTCTTCCTGACCGCCCGGATCGCTCTGGAGTTCGACCTGCCGGGGGCTCGTCTGCTTCGGATGTACGCGGGGCTGCTCGGGGGAGCGCTGCCGTTCACGCTGCTGGGCATGGCCGTCGGGTATCGCACCCGTCCCCGCAGCGCGGTGGCGGTGTCCAATCTCGTCTATCTGCTACTCTCGTACGCGGGAGGCCTGTGGGTTCCGCCGGGATCGCTTCCACCGGTGATGCGGACCGTTGCCCTCTTCCTCCCTACCTATCATTGGGGGCGGGTCGTGTGGTCATCCGCCCTCGGCCTTCCCTGGGCGGCCTCGGACTGGCTGGTGCTGGCTGCCTGGACGGGGATCTTCGGAGCGGCGGCAGTGCACGGATATCTCCGCGACGAAGGAACCCGGTACGGCTGAGTCTTCGCGGTGGGGAAACAGAGGCCACAATGAGCTCCCTGCTGATCGGTACGTCCGGATGGGTCTACGCGCACTGGCGCGGAGTCTTCTATCCGACAGACCTGCCGCAGTCCCGGTGGCTCGAATTCTACGTGCGACAGTTTTCCACCGTTGAGGTCAACAACAGCTTTTACCGGCTGCCGTCGGTCGAGGCGTTCCGCGCCTGGCGCCAGCGGACCCCGCAGGACTTTGTGTTCGCTATCAAGGCGAGCCGCTTCATTACCCACGTCAAGCGGCTCCGGAACCCGCGTGCTCCGCTGCGGCTCCTTCTCCGGCGCGCGACACATCTCGAGGCGAAGCTCGGCCCGATTCTCTTCCAGCTTCCACCTCGCTTCACGATTGATCTCGAGCGGCTGGAGACCTTTCTGCGCGCGCTCCCGCCGGCCCTCCGCTGTGTGATGGAGTTCCGGGACCCCTCCTGGCACGTGCCTGAAGTTTACGATCTCCTCCATCGCTACGGAGCGGCGTACTGCATCATGATCGCTCCCAAGCTTCCGTGTGAGCCGATCGTGACCGGACGGCTTCTCTACGCGCGCTTCCACTCCCCCAATGGAGCCGGGCCGGGCTTCGGCCGCCGGCGGTTGCGCGGCTGGGCACGTCGGCTCGACACGCTGCTCCGCCATGCCGATGCCGGCTACATCTACTTCAACAACGACGCGGCCGGGGCGGCCATCGAGGACGCCAGAACCCTCGCGGACCTCCTTCAGCCGTAGAGGGGGTGTCCAGGTAGCCTCGGTCTCTGGCCACCGGGGTGTTTCACGCGCCCCTGAGGAGATCGGAGACTGCGGTTCGAAGCGCGGAAGTAAGTGCGTCCGCCCAGCGGAACCGGGACGGATCCGCCCAGGCCGACGGCCCCAGCTGATGCACCCACCAGACGGGTAGGGGAGGGCTCGCCGTCCACCTCGAGCCAGGTGGGTAGAAGAGGTACGTGTCGTAGGCTGCGACCCCGCGGCCCCCGACCGAAGTGGCAATCGCCGTCGCGACCGCGCGGCGCGCGTCGTAGAAGTGCAGGGCGCGCGGGTCAGAGATGAGATGCGCCACCGCACCGGCAGACTCGACGCTGTCCGACGAGAGGACGGGGACCCAGACGACCAGCGCGCGCAGATTGTCTGCCGTGTATGCTTCAAGCACCGCCGTCTGCACCGCACGGGCGCCAAACAGGCAGGGCTGTCATGTCGGTGAGAGCAGAACCACCAGTCTCCATCGATCCGCGCCCTCAGCAAAAGTCTCTCGAAGTGGACGCAAATCGAGCTCGAGCACATGCATCGCCCCAAGCCTCCGGAGTCAGGATCGCCCGCCTCGCCAGGAAACCGGCGGCCGGCTCCGCTCCCCATCAGTGTCAAGGCAAGTCTACGAAGGGCCTCAGGTCATGTCCATGACCTGCCTGAGCCATTCCAGCTTGCCCCCAGCGATTTCGCAAACGCTAAGCCTCGAGCCGCGGCACTCTGCTGAATAGCAGGGTTTCCTCGCATTTCCTCTGGAACCGTCATTTCTGCAAATATCCCGAACAGCTTGACGACGAAGGAATCTAGCACTAATATAAGAGCAAGACACAAAGGGGCGTGCCATGCCGATCGATCCCGAGCTCCGGCTCCGGGGCCGTCTGCTGCGACATCTGGGTGCCTGGCGGGAGATGCTGCCGGGCTCGTTCGTCGTCCGCCGCGTCCAGTGCGGCAAGCCCAACTGTCGCTGTGCCGATGGGATCCATCTGCACACGCGCTTCCAGCTCTCGGTGCTGGTCGATGGGAAACCGCGCACGTTCCATATCCCGGCGGCCTGGGCGGAGGAGGTCCGCGCGCACGTCGAGATGGCCAAGCGCTTTCACGAGGCCGCGGCGATGATCGCGGGGATCAACCTTCGCCGCTTGCTGCGGCGCAAGGAGGAGGGGAAGCGGAAGGCCCCCTGACGGTGCGGCGCCACCAGTTCGAAGCCTACCTGCAGAAGGTCTTCGACTTTCCCACGCTGGTGGCACAGCTCTCGGATCGCCGACGTTTTCCCCAGCATCCCTGCCAGAAAGTCTTCGAGGCGCTGTTCTTCGGGGCCGTGCTGCACTGCCCCAGCGTGCACCAGCTGGAGCGCGAATGCCACGATGGCGCGCTGGGGCGGCGCATCGGCCCCATCAGCGAGGACACCTTGCGCTACGCCCTGCAGCGCCTGGACCTCGACGCGGTCTTTGCCCTGTGGTGTGCCGTGCTCAAACGATTGAAGCGCAACGGCCTGCTGCGCGCCCGCGAGACCCGCGGGCTCGTCGTCGCCGCCGTCGACGGGACGGAGGTCTGTCGCTCGCAGGTGCGCTGCTGTGAGACCTGTTTGGTGCGGACGATCTCGCGCGTGGTCGGCCAAGTCGGGCACGAGGTCACCGAGTACTACCATCGCCTCGTGGTCGTCGCGGTGGTGAGCACGCCGTTTCCCATCCCGCTGGGGGTGCGCTTCCTGCAGCCCGGCGAAAGCGAAGCGGCGGGCGCGTTGGCGCTGCTGCGCGACCTGACCCGCTGCCTCGGTCGGCGCTTCTTGGACGTGCTGGTCGGCGATGCCCTCTACTGCACCGCGCCGTTTGTGGCCGCGGTGGAGGCACTGGGGCTCGAGTGGGTGTTCACCGTGAAGGACAACCAACCCGAGCTGCTGGACGACATCGAGGCCCGCACGCGCGGCCTGCCCACGGCGCAGCAGCTAGAGCCCGCCCGCCAGTGGCACCTGTGGTATCTGCCGGAGGTGTACTGGGCGCGCGCCGACCGCACCGTGCGGGTCGTCCGGACAGAATGCAAGGAACTGATCCACCGTTTCACCGTGCCCCGGCACGACCGCCGGCGGCGCACGGTGAAAGCGTCCCACTGGGAGCACAGCACCAACATCTACGCCACCAACCTGGCCCTGCTGAACATCCCGCCGGCGTTTATTGAGCTCCTGGGGAAGAGCCGGTGGCGCATCGACACGGAAGTCTTCCAGACGCTCACCACGACCTGTCACCTGAAGCGTCCGTCTGTGCATGCGCGCCACGACCAGGCCCTCGTGGGGCTGACCATGATCCGGGTGCTGGCCTACCTGCTGACGCTCGTCTTCTTCCACCGGCAAGTGCTCAGCCACGCCCGCCGCCACCTGCCCAGTTATCGCCACCTCGCCCATCAGCTGGCCCTGCACTACGCGGCCGCGATCCACGACTCCAGTTGATCGGTAGGGCCTTCCCGGCAGTGCGGGATCCTCTGCGATCCCAGCGTGGTACCATCTGCGTGCCCTCGAAAAAGCCCTGTCGCGAACCACAGGCCAGTCCCCGCCAGCCAGTAACATCCCAAAACCTCAGCGTCAGATGCACGGACTGTATGCTTCGGCTCCTGACTTGCGAAATCGCTGAGCTTGCCCCGGGGCGAGTTGTGGTCCGCAGACCCCGCTTCTATAATGGGGGATGGTCATTGCACTGGGGGATCGTCTAGTGGTAGGACGACGGGCTCTGGACCCGTTAGCGGGGGTTCGAATCCTCCTCCCCCAGCCAGGTTCGAAGCTCGTTCATGTCCCCCGGGCATCGTGAATCGCTTCGAACTCTCGCCTTATCCAGCGCGTACCCGTCAGACCTCTCTTGGTCGGCAACACGAATTGACCGATTCCGACACAGCGCGTATGATGCGGCTGACTGAGAGGAGGTCTATGGCCTTGGGCAAGACCGTTCGGGCTCGCTACAAAGGGAATCGGTTGGTGGAGCTCTTGGAACCCGTCGAGTTGGAGGAGGGGAGAGAGGTAACGATTACTATCCTCGATCTTCCGCGCTCTCCTGAGCCAGACGCCTTTGAGAAGGCCGCCGGCGGCTGGGCGGGCATTGTCGACGTTGATGCGTTCCTCAAAGATCGGGGACGAGCCAAACGGATTCGCCGACCGCGGATCAAACTCTAAGGAACGCTGGTGGAGTTTCTCCTCGATAGCACCTGGCTCGTCGAGTATCTTCGCGGGAGCGCCCGCTTTGTGCAGGCGATTCAAGAGCGGAGGGATGCTGGGCTCGCTATGAGTGTTGTGACCTTGGCCGAGCTCTTCAGCGGCATCGCTCGGTCATCAAATCGAGAGAAGGCGGAACGGGAGGTGCGACGCGTGCTCAGCGAGGTCCAGGTCCTGGGTGTGGATGAAGCCATCGCCCGGGCGTGGGGTGAGGAAGATGCTCGACTGACGCTGGCCGGGCAGAAGATCGGCGACATCGATCTATTCATCGCCGCAACCGCCCTCGCACACAACCTCACCCTGTGCAGCCAGAACCGGAAACACTTCGAGCGGGTGAAGGGGTTGAAGATCGAGAGCCTGGAGCTTCCCCGGCGGAAGTAGCCAGGGCCAGAAGCGACCGGCTACGCTACCCGCGCCAACTCCCGCAAAGCTTCTACTGGCAGTGGGTTCTCCACAACACTAGTTCGAAGTTCATCGATCGTGGCCAGCCACCTTCGACCAACTCCCATTTGCTTTTCGAGAAGTCGTGCATTCATTACACCGGAGATTCGAACTGGGATAGGATTGCATTGATGCTTGGTGCATTGGTTCTCCGCATCGGGTTCGTCATCCCCATCTGTGTCTCTGCGCTTGTGGCTTTGCAGGCGAAGCGTTGGCCCTTTTCGTAGACGTACACGTAGGCCCTCCCCCTGTCCTTTGATCAGGTGAAGCACTCAGATCGGCCAACACCCTCACAAGTGAGCGAGGGGAGGCTGGTTCATGGCGAACAGGCGCTTCATCTTGCTTGCCTTGGCATCGCTGGTCTGCTTTCTTCTAGCCCTGACGGTGTGGGCAAGCAGAGGCCAAGGGGGTGCCGCGGTGAGGCATGTGTGGGAGTACGAGAGCTTTGTCGTTATCATAGGTCAACAAGGTCAAGCGTCCTACATGGAAGACGGTGTGTCTGTGTCGCTGCCCGCATCACCCGCGGCTGCTTTCAGACGAATACAGAGCCTGGGAGCCGAGGGTTGGGAAATGACCGGCACTGTTTCTGGAGGCAATGTTGTGGGGTATTGGTTCAAGCGTCCGAAGTGACTCTCAGGTCGCTCATGCCGAGCGCGCGAACAAGAGACCCAGCGGTGCTCAGCACTCTAAAGAGCCTTGAGGTGACATCCTTCTAGGATGTCAAGATCCCTCCCTGACTTGGGATGCGGCGCTCAGCCGCACCTCACATGTCCTCTTTGAGAACGCGACCTCCCCCAGCCAATCGTTCAGCTGGATCCGCAGATCACCGCTATGGCTGGATCAGTTTCGCGCATCGCTCGAGGCCGCGGGACTGAGAGCGGAGGGTTGGGCGGCGACACGAGCCTCACGGACATGCCATCCTTGCGGCGCCGGACGAACCAGCTGCCAGGCAGATCATGAGTGAGGATCCGGGCATCGCGGTGGTTTCCCGCGCGGCGAACTCCGGCCGTTCCGCGTCCCCAGAAATATCCGCCTTCTCGATGTCGATGTAGAGGGGAGGTCGTTCGACGTCCTGGTAGAGCCCGATGAGGGGAAGATCCTCCTGCCGGTGAGCCACTTCGGCCCGGGTTCGAATCCAAGCAGAGGGGGAACCAGCATGCGTTTCATGATGATCGTGAAGGCCTCGAAGGAGTCGGAGGCGGGGATGCTGCCTACCGAGCAGCAGCTCGCGGAGATGGCCGAGTACAACGAGCAGCTGGCGAAGGCCGGGGTGATGCTGGCGGGCGAGGGGCTCACGGCAAGCTCGAAGGGGGCGCGGGTCAGATACGCAGGCTCGAAGCGCACCGTGATCGACGGCCCGTTCGCCGAGACGAAGGAGCTCATCGCCGGATTCTGGCTGATCCAGGTCAAGTCCTGGGAGGAGGCCATCGAGTGGGCCAAGCGGGTGCCGTTCGAGGAAGGCGAGGTCGAGATCCGTCAGGTCTTCGAATTAGAGGACTTTGGGTCCGGCGAGGCCGTCCAGCATCACGCGCAGCTCCGAGACCAGATCACGAAGCGGTCCGTAAAGGCGTAGCCGAGACGCGGCGTGCAGCGGGCCGGATCCATAGACCCATCCGACACCCACCGCGCCGTCAAGGTCGTCTGGCAGATCGAATCCGCGAAGCTGATCGCGGCGCTGGCGCGGATCGTGCGCGATGTGGGGCTGGCGGAAGACCTGGCCCAGGAGGCCCTTGTCGCGGCGTTGGAGCAGTGGCCGAGCTCAGGCGTCCCGGATAACCCGGGCGCCTGGCTCATGGCCGTTGCGAAGCGACGGGCGGTGGACCTGCTGCGGCGGAAGGTGCGAGGCGAGCGCAAGTACGAAGAGCTCGGCCGCACCCTGGAGATGCAGCAGGCTGCCGTGCAGGGCTCCGGGCCAGATGACGAGATCGGCGACGACCTCCTGCGCTTGATCTTCATCTGCTGCCATCCCGTGCTCTCCACCGACGCCCGGGTGGCCCTGACCCTCCGGCTGCTGGGCGGCCTTACGACCGGGGAGATCGCCCGCGCGTTCCTCGTCCCGGAGCCCACGGTTGCCCAGCGGATCGGGCGGGCGAAACGCACCCTGACCGAGGCCCGCGTCCCGTTCGAGGTCCCTGCCGGAGAAGAGCTCGCGGCCCGGCTGTCTTCCGTGCTCGAGGTCGTCTATCTCATCTTCAATGAGGGCTACACAGCGACCATGGGCGAGGAGTGGGTGCGCCCGGCGCTGTGCGAGGAGGCCCTGCGGCTCGGCCGCATCCTCGCGGAGCTCATGCCCCGCGAGTCCGAGGTGCACGGCCTGGTGGCGCTGATGGAGCTGCAGGCCTCGCGCCTCCGTGCCAGGGTCGGGCCGGCCGGCGAGCCCGTCCTCCTGCTGGATCAGGACCGGGGCCGGTGGGACCACATCCTTGTCACCCGCGGGCTGGCGGTGCTCGATCGCGCGGAGGCGCTTGGAGGCGCGCTTGGCCCCTATGGGCTGCAGGCTGCGATCGCAGCCTGTCACGCGCGGGCCCGGATACCCGCGGAGACGGACTGGATGCGTATCGTGGCGCTCTACGACGCGTTCGCCGAGATCATGCCGTCGGCCGTCGTGGAGCTCAACCGGGCGGTGGCCGTGGCGATGGCCTTCGGGCCGGCGGCGGGCCTGGAGCTCGTGGACGCGCTGGCCGCGGACCGGACCCTCAAGACCTACCACCTCCTGCCCAGCGTACAGGGCGACCTTCTGGTCAGGCTGGGGCGTTTCGATGAGGCTCGGGCAGCGTTTGAACGTGCCGCGGCGCTGACGAAGAACGCTCGGGAACGCAAACTCCTGCTCGACCGCGCCGCCCGGGCCCGTCTCTCGACCCACTAGCCCGACGGAGAAACCGGTGGGGGCTCCTGTCGAACCGTCGGTGAACGGGACGTCACGAAGCTGCCGGTGGTCCGCCAGATCGAGCCTTGCCTTCGAGCTTGGCCCAGGTATCCCGCAGGGTGATGATGCGGTTGAAAACCAGCGCATCGGGCCGGGAATCCACCGGATCCTGCCAGAAGTACCCCAGCCGCTCGAACTGATAACGGGTGTCCGGCGGGTCGCTGCCGACGCTGGGCTCCACGAATCCTCGAACCACGACCAGTGAATCGGGCCGCAGATGATCGGTGAACTCCCCCGCGGCGGCGTCCGGGTCGGCGACGGAAAAGAGCAGGTCGTACAGACGAGCCTCGAACGGCAGCGCGTGAGGCGCTGAGGTCCAGTGGATCGTGCCCTTGACGCGGCCCTCCGCGGGCTGGGCGTGGAGCGTGGACGGATCGTAGCTGCAGCGGAGCTCCACGACCGTCCCGCCGGCGTCCGTGACGACCTCATCGCAGCGGATGACGTACGCGTGGCGCAGGCGCACCCTCCCGCCCGGCGAGAGCCGGAAGAACCCTTTCGGCGGGGACGCCATGAAGTCGTCCCGCTCGATGTACAGCTCCCGGGAGAAGGGGAGCAGGCGGGATCCTTCGCGGGCGACGTCGCGCGGCCAGTAGGCCGCTTCCAGCATCTCGACCTGTCCCTCCGGATAGTTGGTGAGCACGACCCGCAGGGGCCTGAGCACGGCGAGCACGCGCGGGGCCCGGACGTTGAGATCGTCGCGCACGGCCGCCTCGAAGGAGGCGACGTCCGCCCGGCTGTTCGCCTTGGCCACGCCCACGCGATAGACGAACTCCCGGATGGCCTCAGGCGTCACGCCGCGGCGGCGGAGGCCCGACAGCGTCGGCATCCGGGGATCATCCCAGCCGCGGACGTAGCCGCCGTCCACGAGCTTGATGAGCTTCCGCTTCGAGAGCACCGTGTAATCCAGGTTGAGCCGGGCGAACTCGTACTGATACGGCCGCGGCGACTCCGGCAGCCCCGCCTTGCCGCGCAGGCGCTCGATGAGCCAGTCGTAGATGGCCCGGTTGTTCTCGAACTCCAGCGTGCAGAGGCTGTGCGAGATCCCCTCGATGGCGTCGGAGAGCGGATGGGCGAAGTCGTAGAGGGGATAGAGACGCCACGCCTCCCCGCGATGGTAGTGGGCCGCGTGCACGATCCGGTACAACACCGGGTCGCGCAGCTTCATGTTCCGGCTGGCCAGGTCGATCTTCGCCCGCAGCACGTGCGCGCCGTCCGGAAATTCCCCGGCGCGCATCCGCCGCAGGAGATCGAGATTCTCCTCCACGCTCCGGTCCCGGTAGGGGCTGGGGGTCCCCGGCTGCGTGATGGTGCCGCGATACCGGCTGATCTCCTCGTCGGACAGGCTGTCCACGTACGCGTGGCCGTCGAGGACGAGCTGCTCGGCGCATGCGTAAAGCTGCTCGAAGTAGTCGGAGGCGTAGCGTTCGCGCGCCCACTGAAAGCCGAGCCAGGCGATGTCGCGCTTGGCGGCCTCGACATACTCGATGGACTCCGTCTCGGGGTTGGTGTCGTCGAACCGCAGGTTGCACTCGCCGCCGTAGTCGAGGGCCAGGCCGAAGTTCAGGCAGATCGCCTTGGCGTGGCCGATGTGCAGGTAGCCGTTCGGCTCGGGCGGGAAGCGCGTGACCACGCCCGGGTACCGGCCCGCGGCGAGATCCGCATCGATGATCTCGGTGATGAAGTTCGGGCTCACGCGGCGCTCGCGCGCCGCCGGCACCGCCTCCCCGTTCGTCGCCATCCTGCTCCTCAGGATACACCGGCGGGCAGGGAGGCTGCACGGCCGCCCCGCAAGGCCCGCGCCCTCACACCGGCGAACTCCTGAGAATCTTGTCGAGCACTGCCGGCGGGCCCGCCGCGGCCGGGCCGCCGCCGGTGCAGGGAGGAGCGCATGCGTTGGGATGCCCGCATGCCTGACGCCCGCAATCGACGTCTAGTCCAGCCCCCCGTGGGCAGTGTCATCACGGACCGGACGCTGCGCATCTTCTGTGGAGGATTGCGGGAAGCACATCATGCACTGGCCGCGGCTCGGGGAACGGGTGCTCATCGAGGTCGTCCCGCCAGGCGAGGCATTCACGGGCGAGGTGCGGGACGTGGGCCTCGATCACACGGTCATCGTCAGCATCCCGCAGTTCGATCCCGAGGTGCTGTTGGGCGATCCGGCCGTCCGGCTGACCTTCGTGCGCAAGGACGGCCTCTACGAGGCCTCGGGGGCGGTGCAGGTGGTCGAGCCGGGCGAGGCCGACGACACGGCGCATCTGGTGGTCCGGCTGGCGGAGGAGGCCTCGCGTACGCAGCGGCGCGACTTCGTCCGGCGCGACGCCAGCCTCAACGCGGAGCTGGAATGGAACGGCGCACGGGCCCGCTGCGTGACGAAGGAAGTGAGCGGGGGCGGGGTGAGCGTGATCTTCCCGGAGCCGCCGCCGGTGGAAGACGGCATGGAATTTACGCTGACGCTGAACCTGCCGGACGGCCGGGAAGCGATCCGCACGCGATGCCGTACGAAGTACGTCCGGGAGATCCTCCGCGGCTCCCGCTGGCTGGTGGGGAGCCAGTTCATCGACATCGCCGAGGATGCCCGCCAGCGCATCGTCCGGTTTGTCTTCCGGCTGGAGCTGGCCCATAGACGCGGGCGCTGACGCGGGCCGCGAGGCGCCGGTCTACGGCGGGGGGGCGGCGGGGTCCGTCCGCAGGACCCCGATGAACGGCAGGTTGCGGTACAGCTGGCGGTAGTCCAACCCGTAGCCCACCACGAAGACATCGGGGATCTCGAACCCGCGGTAGTCGATGGGCAGCGTATCCACGATCCGCCGCGCCGTCTTGTCCAGCAGCGTGCAGATGCGGAGGCTGGCCGGATCGCGCGCGCCGAGGATGCGCAGCAGGTAGGCCGCGGTCAGCCCGGTGTCGATGATGTCTTCCACGAGCAGGACGTGCCGGCCGCTGATCTCCTCGTCCAGGTCCTTGATCAGCCGCACCGCGCCCGAGGCGCCCTGGCCGGGGCCGTAGGAGGTGATGGCCATGAAGTCCATGGTGATCGGGACGGAGATGGCGCGGGTGAGGTCCGCCATGAAGTACACCGCGCCCTTCAGCACGCTGACCAGCAGCGGCGTGCGGTCCGCGTAGTCCGCGCTGATCCGGTCGGCGAGCTCGCGGATGCGCGCCTGCAGCTGCGCCTCCGGGATGAGGACCGACGCGAGCTGATCCGCCAGCGCCATCAAGACCGGGCCAGGCCGTACTTGACGAGCAGGCTGCGGTAGTCGCGGCCGTAGAAGATCTTCAGACGGACGTCGGGGTAGAGCTCGCGCAATCTCCGAACCTTCCGATTCTTCCGCGTGACGAGGCTCTGCTTGAGCGTGGTCAGCTCGATGTACAGGTCGAAGTCGGGCAGGTAGAAGTCCGGACTGAAGCTCTCCAGCACCCGGCCGGCGTCATCCCGTTCCAGGGGGAAACTGCGAGGTTCGTACTCCCAACGGATGCCGTAGAAGTCGAGGAGCCGCGCAAACTCTTCTTCGCTTTCGTGGGCGAATCGTGGGCGGGTCGTCGCTGCGTCGCCGCGGCCGTTGGGCTCTGGCACGGGGTGGGTGTCACCTCCACGACGAACGGTGCGAGAGTTCCGGTTTAGTATAGCCGCGCACCGGTGAACATTCAAGCAGAGGAGGCCTACCGGGCCCCGGAGAAGTCGGCTAAGATTACGGAAGGAGGTCCCCGCCTTCTTCATGCCCGACGTCACGCCCGAAACCGATCTCGAACGCTGGGTGGCGCGTCTGCGCAGCCACGACGTCACCGTGCGCTCCGATGCCGCGCATCAGCTCGGCAAGCTGGCCGACGAGCGCGCCGTCCCGGCGCTGGCGCAGGTGCTGGAGGACGCCGACGAGTACGTGCGCAAGAGCGTCGTTATGGCGCTGCGCCGGATCGGCGGCCCCAGCGCCATGGAGGCGCTGCGCGCGGCCCTGGGGGACCGCTCCGAGCAGGTCGTGCTGCAGGCGGTGAACGGGCTGCGCGACATGCGCGACAAGGGCGCCGTGGAGCCGCTCATCCGCGTCCTCGCCCGGCGCGAACGCTCGCTGCAGCTGGCCAGCACCGACGCCCTCGTCCGGATCGGCGGCGACGCGGTAGGCCCGCTCATGGAGGCTTTCAAGGACCGCAACCTCCGCCGCCGCATCGGCAACCAGGTGTGGAAGATCCTCGTCGACATGGGCAGCCGGGCCATCGACCCGCTGCTCGAGATGATGACCGACGAGAACCAGTACGTGCGCCTGACCTCCATCTCGGTGCTCGGCCGCATCGGGGACAAGCGGGTTGTGGGGCCGATGGTGAACCTCTTCCTGGACGATCCGCGGATGCAGGAAGCGGTGGTGACGACGCTGGCCCGGCTCGAGGAGCGGGGCGTCCTGGAGCATCCCGCCGGGGCGGACCGCGAGATCACCCTGGCGCGGGACGTCATCGACGCCCTGGCCGGGGGGCAGCGTCCCGACGTGGTCAAGGCCCTGCAGGAAGCGCTCGAGAACCCCAGCCCCAAGGTGCGCCGGTTTGCCATGCGGGCGCTGTTCACCTTGCTCGGCGATGGGGCGCTGGAGCACCTGGTGAAGGCGCTGGGTGACGAGGACGTGGACGTGAAGCGCCTGGCCATCAAGATCATGGCCCGGCTGCGCGACAAGCGGGTGGTCGATCCGCTCCTGCAGCTCATCCTCCACGACGGGGAGCAGCTGGAGGAGGCCGCCTGGAACACGCTCAAGGTGCTCACCGGGCTGCGCGAGTACGAAGAACTGCGCGCGCGCGTGGCGAAGGAACGGGCCGGCGACCGGCCGCAGGTGCGGAAGTACAGCCGCGGGAAGGACGTCTCTCCCGACTGGTGGAGAGAGCAGGACTGACGGCTGCACAGACGGCAGGCGCGGGCAGCAGGCAGCAGGCGGAAGGAAGCCGCGTGCCGTCTGCTGCCTCCGCTGTTTGTGGCGGGTGCCGGGTGGAGCGACGCATCGGCGCGGTCACTATCGTCGTGGTGGGCGGCGACATCACGCGGCTGGAGGTGGACGCCGTGGTGAACGCCGCCAATACGCAGTTGTGGATGGGCGGAGGCGTGGCGGGCGCGATCAAGCGGGCCGGCGGCGACGAGATCGAGCGCGAGGCGACGGCCCGGGGGCCGATCCGCATCGGTGAGGCCGTCGCCACCACGGGCGGGCGCCTGCCCGCCAGACACGTCATCCACGCCGCGACGATGGGCCCCGATCTCCTCACGAGCGCGGAGGCCATCCGGTCGGCGACCGCCGCCAGCCTGCGCCTCGCGCAGGCGATGGGACTGGCCAGCGTCGCCCTCCCGCTGCTCGGCACGGGCGTCGGCGGGTTTGCCCTGGACGAGGCCGCCGGACTGATGGCCGGGGAGGTCGCCGCGCACGCGCGGGCGGCGAACCGTCCGGCGCGCGTGGTCCTGGTGGGATTCACCGACGAGGCGCGGCGGGCGCTGGAGCGCGCGGTGGAGGCGGCCGCCGGATGACGTACGCCGTGGTCTTGGTCACGGCGCCGTCCGCGGAGGAGGCGGGCCGGATCGGCCGCGCGCTGGTGGACGAGCATCTGGCCGCCTGCGCCAACGTCGTCCCCGCCGTCGCCTCCACCTACCGGTGGCAGGGACGGGTGGAAGAGGCGGGCGAGGCGTTGATCATCCTCAAGACGCGCCAGGATCTCCTTGGGCGGCTCACCGAGCGCGTGAAGGCGCTGCACAGCTACACTGTCCCCGAGGTGATCGCGCTCCCCATCCTCGGCGGCAATCCGGACTACCTGCGCTGGATCGACGAGTCAGTCAGTGCCGGGGAGGCGCGCCGGGCCTGATGCGCGTCCTCATCACCAACGACGACGGCATCTCCTCACCGGGGATCATCGCGCTGGTCCGGGCCTTCGAGCGCGCGGCGGAGACGTACGTGGTGGCGCCCGAGCACGAGCGCAGCGCCACCGGGCATGCCATCACGCTGCACAAGCCGCTGCGTGCGCACCCGGCGGCGATCCCCGGGTCGGCGGCGCGGGCCTGGGCCACGAACGGCACGCCGGCCGACTGCGTCGCGCTGGGGATGCTGGACCTGCTGGAGGGGCGGCGCCCGGACGTCGTGCTCTCCGGGATCAATGTCGGGCCGAACATCGGCCGCGACCTGACGTACTCCGGGACCGTCTCGGGGGCGATGGAAGGGGCGATCTTCGGGGTGCCCAGTATCGCCGTGAGCATCGGGGCCTTCCGCGATCCGATCTTCGCCGTGGCCGGGGAGGTCGCCGTCGAGCTGGCGCGGACCATCCTCGAGCGCGGGCTGCCCGACGACACGCTGCTCAACGTCAACGTGCCGAACCTGCCCAAGGAGCAGATCGCCGGGATCGCGGTCACCCGGCAAGGCACCAAGCGGTACGTGAGCCGGTTGGAGAAGCGGACCGATCCTCGCGGCCGGACCTACTACTGGCTCACCGGCGAGCCTACGCCCCTCCGGGATGAGGAAGGGACGGACTCCTGGGCGCTGGCCGGGGGCCGGATCTCCGTCACGCCGATCAGCCTGGATCTCACCGACCGGGACCTGCGCCGGACGGTCGAGGGCTGGGAACTGCAGTTGCCCCGCTGAACCGGGGGACGGACGCGCGCCGTCCCCCCGGGCCCCCCTCCGCGTGCATAGCGCGCCGTCCCCCCGCACCCCCCTCCGCGTGCATCAGCAGGAGTGGCTCGCGCCGCGTAGAACACTCGCGGCGGCGTTCTGAATACACTACGCCGGATTGGTCGCACCTTTCTACGGAGCAGCGGATGGTCCAGCTTCAGGACGTCACGAAGGCGTACGCAAACGGCGTCGTGGCCCTGCGCGGCGTGTCGCTGCGCGTGGAGCCCGGCGAGTTTGTCTTCATCGTCGGTCCCACCGGCACCGGCAAGTCCACGCTCCTCAAGCTGCTCTACCGGGCCGAAGTGCCCACCCGCGGCAGGGTCCTCGTGGGCGACCGTGACGTCACCCGGCTGCCCGCGGGCGCCGTCGCCGGCCTCCGGCGGAGCCTCGGCGTCGTCTTCCAGGACTTCAAGCTGCTCCCCGGCCGTACCGTCTTCGAGAACGTGGCCTTCGCCCTGCGGGTCATCGGCACGCCCCGCGAGGCGATCCGGCCGCGGGTGCAGCGCGCGCTGGACCTGGTGGGCCTGGCCGACCGGGCCCGCCACCTGCCGGCGCACCTGTCGGGGGGCGAGCAGCAGCGGGTGAGCATCGCCCGCGCCATCGTCAACAACCCGCCGCTGCTGCTGGCCGACGAGCCGACGGGGAACCTCGACCCGAACTCCTCCTGGGAGATCATGCAGGTGCTCTCCCGCGTCAACCTGCGCGGCACGACGGTGATCATGACCACGCACAACAAGACCGTTGTGGACATCCTCAGGCGGCGGGTGATCCAGCTCGCGGACGGCGAGATCGTCCGGGACCAGGTGCGTGGGCTCTATGCGCTTGACGCGTAGCCGGCGCCATCCCCTCGGGTTCCTGCGGGGGATTGGCGAGGATGCCGCCTCGTTTGCGGGAGACGCCGCCGCGGGATTCCGGCGGAACGGCCTAATGACGGTGGCGGCCGTGACCACCGTGATGGTGGCGCTTCTCGTCGTCGGCGCCGCCGTGCTGCTGGGGCTGAACCTGACCCGCATCGCCGCCGCTGTCGAGGCGCAGGTCGAGGTCGTGGCGTTCCTGCAGGAGGGTCTGGGCGCGGACGGCGGAACGCGCCTGAGCACGGCGCTGGCGGGACTTCCCGGCGTGGCATCGGTCAGATACGTGACCCGCGATGAGGCGCTGCGGCGGCTGCGGGACCACCTGGGGGAGGGGTCGGCGTTCCAGGACCTGGTGACGACCAACCCGCTCCCCGACTCCATCGAGTTGCAGCTCACCGATCCTTCCGTGGCCCCCGCCGTCGCCCAGGCGGTCACGCGCCAGCCGGGCGTGAGCGAGGTGACCTACGGCGGGCAGGTGGTGGACCGCGTGGTGGCGCTGAGCCGCAGCGTGCGCCTGGTGGCCGGCCTGCTCACCGCATTTCTCGCCGGGGTGGCGCTGATCGTGGTAGTGAACACCATCCGCCTGACGGTGATCGCGCGGCGCCAGGAGATCGAGATCATGCAACTGGTCGGCGCGACGCGCTGGTTCATCCGCTGGCCGTTCCTCATCGAAGGCGTCCTCCAGGGCGGGGCCGCGGCGGCGGCCGCCATCGCCGTGCTCATCGTCATCTACGCCGTGGGTATCTCCAGGCTCGGCGCGACGCTTCCCTTCCTGCCGCTGGTGGGGCTCCGGGAAGCGCTCGAACCGGTCGCCGGCGCGGTGCTCCTGGGCGGCGCGGGCGTGGGCGTGCTGGGGAGCATGATCGCCATCCGCCGGTTCCTGGCCACATGAAGACCGGGGTGCCGCAGAGCTGGGCGACATCCCGGGGGAGTGGGCGGCGGGCGGCGGTCGCGCTGGCGCTTGTGGCCGCGCTGTGGCTTGGCGCGGTCCCCCCGGCGGCGGCGGGCCCGGCCTCGCCGCCGTCATCGACGGTGACGCTCAGCGAGCGCCGCGCCAGGCTGCGGGAGATGATCGAGCAGCTCACCCGGTCGCGCGCGCAGCTGCGCGAGGTCCGGCGCCGTGAGCGGCGCGTGCTCGGCGAGCTGGAGGACATTGACCGGACGAAGGAGACGGCGGAGCGCCGGCTGGTCGCTCTCTCCCAGGAGCTCGTGGAGACCCGGGCCAACGCCCAGGCCGCGGCGACCCAACTGGCCCTCACCGAGCGCCGGCTCACCGAGCATCGGGCCAGGCTGCGCGGGCGGCTGCGTGATGTCTATATGTACGGACGGACGGGTTACGCCGACGTGCTGTTCGGCGCAGGCGACTTCGGCGAGTTCGTGACCCGCTGGCACTTCGTCACGGCCATCGTGCAGGCCGACGGACGCCTCATCGCCGACTACGAGGCCGACGCGAAGGAGTACCGCCGGCTCCAGGCCATGCTGCAGCGCGAGCGGGCCCAGCTGGAGTCCATCACGACACGGGCCCACGCCCGCCGCCAGGAGATCGTGCGCCAGGAGCAGGCCAAGCGGGCCATGCTCACGCGCCTCCAGCGCGAGCGGGCGGCATACGAGCAGATGGTGCGGGATCTGGAGGAAGACTCCAGGGACCTCGAGGCGCTCATCCTGCGCACGCAGACCCGCGGCGGCGTCCAGCCGGCGCTGGGCGGGCGCCTGCGCGCGTTCATCTGGCCAGCCCGGGGCGGGTTCACCTCGCCATTCGGATTGCGCCGGCATCCGATCTTCGGCATCCGGCGTATGCACACCGGCGTGGACATCGGGGCCCCCCGGGGCGCGCCCGTCCAGGCGGCCTCCGACGGACGCGTCATCTACACCGGCTGGTTCGGCGGATACGGGAAGATCGTCGTCGTCGACCACGGCGGCGGGGTCTCCACGCTCTACGCGCACCTGTCGCAGATCCTCACGCGCGAGGGCCGCGGCGTGCGGCGGGGGGAGGTCATCGGGCGCGTCGGCAGCACGGGGTACAGCACCGGGCCGCACCTCCACTTCGAGGTGCGCATCAACGGCCGGCCGATCGATCCCACCCGCCGGTAGCGACGCTCCCGCGCCCCGAGCGCGCCCCGCGGTCGACGCGTGTGCACCCGGCGGGTAGAATAGTCAGCAGTAATGACACACATCTCGCGCTCCCGCGCGCCGCTCGTCCTGCTGCTGGCGCTCATCGTGGCCGGCTCCGCCGTCTGGTGGGTTACCTCGCCGCGCGGACAGGCGGCCGGCGACGCCGCGACCGCCGACGGCCGGCGCCTCATCGAGGCCGTGATGCGCACGGTGCGAACGAGCTATATCGAGCCCGCCGTCGACGAACCGGGTCTCTACGCCGGCGCCGGGAACGCGGTGCTGGAGGCCGCGGGAAAGCCCTGCGCCCAGACCCTGGGCGGCGCCGCGCAGACCACGACGCCCCCGCAGCTGTACGCGCTCATCGACCGGGTGCGGGAGCGGTGTCCGGGAGCGGGAGAGGTCGAGCGTCTCTACCTGGCCGCGGCGCGCGGGTTGCTGGAGGCGCTGGGCGATCCGTACACGCGCCTGATGGAGCCGGCGGCCTTCAAGGAGTTCCTGCAGGAGACGCAGGGATTCTTCTACGGCATCGGCATCTACATCGACCTCAAAGACGAGCACCTCATCGTCGTACAGCCCATTGAGAACACCCCCGCGGCGCGCGCGGGTCTGCGGGCCGGCGACCGCATCACGCGGATCAACGGCACGCCCACGGCCGGCATGGCCCTGCAGGAGGCGGTAAGCCGGATCAGGGGTCCGGAGGGGACCACGGTGAGGCTGACCATCCGGCGCTCGGACCGCGAGTTCGAGGTCAGTATCGTGCGCGCCCGCATCAGCTTTGTCACCGCGCAGGGTCCCGCCCAGCTCGATCAGTCGGTCCGCGCCTCGCTGCGCGCGTCGGGCATCGGCTACATCAACCTCGTCACCTTCAACCACGAGCGCGCGGCGGCCATCTTTGCCCAGGAGCTGGCCCGCGTGCGCCGGGAAGGGGCCAAGGCTCTCATCCTGGATCTGCGCAACAACGGCGGCGGGCTGCTGGACCAGTCGCTCGAGATCGCCGACCGGTTCCTCCCGCGCGGGGCCGTGATCCTGCAGATGTTCGACCGGAACGGCCGCCAGGAGACGAGCAAGGCCCGCAGCCGTGACCAGCTGGGCATCCCCGTCGTGGTCCTGGTCAACGAGTTCTCCGCGAGCGCGTCCGAGATCGTGGCCGGCGCGCTGCAGGACAACCATGTGGCCACCATCGTAGGGGTCCGCACGTTCGGGAAGAACCTCGTGCAGAACATCGTCGGGCTTCCCCCCAACAGCCTGCCGATGGGCGCCGGCGTCGCCGTGAGCACCTCGAAGTGGCTCACGCCGTCGGGGCGGGACATCAACAAGCGGGGCCTCACCCCCGACGTCGTCGCCGGCGAGACCGAGGAGGCGCTGCGCGAGCGCCTGAAGGGCCGGCCCGACGCGGAGGTCGATCAGCGCGTGCAGCAGATGCGGCAGGCGCAGCTCCAGCGGGGCATCGACATCCTCAAGCGCCGCCTGCGGCGCACGCTGCGCCTCCAGGCGGCCGCCTGACGTATGGCCCGACGGCGGAGCCTGCCCGGCCGCCGGTATCTCCTGCTCGCCGCCCTCACCGTTGCTGGAGGGTTGAGCGCCGGACTCCTGCTCGGCCGTCCCGCCGCCATCCGCCCGCCCGCACCTGCCCTGGTCCCCGAGGCGCGGCCGGCACCGGCGCGGCCGGGTCCGCTGCCGCAGCCCGCAGAGACTCCGGTCACCCCGCGCCCGACGGCACTCCCCGCGGCCCCGCCCGCGCCGACGAGCCCGGCGCCGCTCCCGCCCCGGCGTGTGCCGGCAATAGCCCGTGTGGCCGTGATCTTCGACGACGCCGGAGGCAGCCTGGAAGACATCGAGACGATCATCGCACTGGGCCGCCCGGTGACCATCGCGGTGCTGCCCGGCCTCCGGTTCTCGCGCGAGGTGGCCCAGCGGGCCCGCTCAGCCGGACTCGAGGTCTTTCTTCACCTGCCGCTCGAGGCGGGAGACTCCGCCAAGGCGCTGGGGCCAGGGGGGATCACCTCGGTGATGAGCGACGCGGAGATCGCCGCCGCGGTGCGCGAGGCGTTGGCCTCCGTGCCCGGCGCCGCCGGCGTGAACAACCACATGGGGTCGAAAGGCACCGCCGACCCGCGGGTCATGCGGGCGGTACTCGGCGTGGTCAAAGCTCAGGGCCTGATCTGGGTGGACAGCCGGACGACCACGGCCACCGTCGGGGCGCAGCTGGCGTCCGAGATGGGCATCCCCGCCGCATCCCGGCATGTCTTCCTCGACAACGAGGACAACGCCGCGGCCATCAGGACGCAGATCGTGCGGCTCATCGAGATCGCCCGCTGGCAGGGCGAGGCGGTCGCCATCGGCCACGCCCACCGCCTCACGGCGCAGGTCCTGCGGGAGATGCTGGGCGAATTCGACAGCGTGGGGATCGAGCTGGTCCCCGCCTCCGCGCTCGTGCGCTAGCGCCCGCCTCCGGCACCGTCGCCGGGCGGGCGGAACCGGGCGTGCGCGCCGCGCGGGGTGGGTCCGGAGAGGGGGACGGGTATGGCCGCGCAGGTGGACGTCATCGCTCCGAGGGAGGATCCCTGGGCGATGGCCCTCGGGCAGTTCAACCGGGCTGCCGACTTCCTCCCGCTCAAGCGCGGGATCCGCGAGTTCCTCCTCCACCCCAAGCGCGAGCTGACCGTCAACTTTCCGGTGAAGATGGACGACGGGTCGGTCCGCGTCTTCACCGGCTACCGCGTCCATCACAGCACCGTGCTCGGCCCGACCAAGGGAGGCATCCGCTACCACCCCGCGGTGACCCTCAACGGCATCCGGGCCCTGGCCATGTGGATGACGTGGAAGTGCTCGGTCGTGGGGCTGCCCTACGGCGGAGCGAAAGGCGGCGTCGTGGTCGATCCGCACGCGCTGTCCCGGGGCGAGCTCGAGCATCTCACGCGCCGGTACGCCACCGAGATCAGCATCCTCATGAGCCCGGAGGGCGACATCCCGGCCCCCGACCTGGGCACCGACTCCCAGACGATGGCCTGGATCATGGATACGTACAGCATGCACGCCGGCCACTCCACGCCATCCGTGGTGACGGGGAAGCCGCTGTCCATCGGCGGCTCCTTCGGGCGGGCGGAGGCGCCGGGCCGGGGCGTGTGGCTGGTCGCCCGGGAAGCGTGCCGCCACGTCGGGATCCCGCTCGACGGCGCCAAAGTGGCGGTGCAGGGGTTCGGGGCCGTCGGGACGACGGTGGCCAATTTGCTCCACGACCACGGCTGCGACATCGTCGCGCTCTCGGACACCCACGGCGGGATCTACAATCCGGGAGGGCTGGATCCGCGCGCGGTGCGGACCTACCGGGCCGACCGCGGGACGATTGCTGGCTTTCCCGGGGCCGACCGGATCACCAACGCGGAGCTGCTGGCCCTGAGCTGCGACATCCTCGTGCCCAGCGCCCTGGAAGCCCAGATCACCGCCGCCAACGCCGCCGCGGTCAGGGCGAAGATCCTGGTGGAAGCCGCCAACGGGCCGGTGACCCCGGACGCCGACGACATCCTCGCCGACGCCGGCGTCTTCGTGGTGCCGGACATCCTGGCCAACTCGGGCGGCGTGATCGTCTCCTACTTCGAGTGGGTGCAGGGGCTGCAGCAGTTCTTCTGGACGGAGGAGGAGGTCCACCACAACCTCGAGCGCATCATGCGCCGCAGCTTCGGCCAGGTGCTGCAGACGGCCGGAGAGAAGCGGACGACGATGCGCACGGCGGCGCTGCTGCGCGCCATCGAGCGCGTGGCCGACGCGCTGCTCACCCGCGGCATCTATCCCTAGCTCGTCCCCGGAGGCCGGCGGCTCGGGCTCGACGGCTTCCACCCCCGGCCCGCCGCCGGCTCCCTCAGAAGGAAGGGTCCGCGGTGTGGCGAACCACAGACGCAATCACTGGTACGGTCCTCGGGTCCGCGTGTGGGTCTCGCCGCGTGCGGGCGACCGGTGTGAGGAGGGGAGCACGACCGGGTCTTCACGGTGCCGCCAGGCGCCGTGAAGGGGAGAAGGGGGTGGGGCGGGGGGCTTGCCCTGATTCTCGCTCGCAGTGATTCCACATTCCAAAGGAGGTTGAGAGGCGCATGAAGCGACTGTATACGGCGTCGGCCCTCGCGCTGGCCGTGTTGCTGGCCGTGGGCGTGTTCGTTCCGACGAGCCCCGCCGCGACGGTGGGGCCGGTCACCGATCCCATCGGCGTGGTGAAGGTGAACAGGGGGCAGCCCATCACGATCGCATACTGGATGGTCGTAGCCGGACCCGATGCGAGCCTCGGCATCGACACCCGACGGGGGGTGGAGATCGCCATCGCGGACAAGGGCCGGGTGGCGGGCTTCCCGGTGCGTCTCATCGGCGAGGACACCGGGTGCAACGCTGAGGGCGGGGTGACCGCGGCCACGAAGCTCGCGGCGAATAAGGCCATCGTGGCGGCGATCGGCAGCAACTGCTCCAGCGAGGCCGTCCCTGGAGCGCCGATCCTGTGGAAGGCGGGCATCGTCACGGTCTCGCCGTCCAACACGGCGCCCCGGCTGACCGCGCCCGACCGCGGGCCCGATTACGGCGGCTACCTGCGCACCGCCCACAACGACTCGGTCCAGGGCAGGGTGGCCGCCCAGTTCGCGTACAACAAGCTCGGGGTCAGGAAGGCCGCCACGATCCACGACGGCAGCCCCTATGCCGAGGGCCTGGCCAACGTCTTCGCGGACGTCTTCAGCCGGCTGGCGGGGGCGGGCTCGATTACCGCGCGGGAAGCCATCTCCCCGACCGATACCGACATGCGGCCCGTGCTGTCGAAGATCGCCGCGGGCAACCCGCAGCTGATCTACTACCCGATCTTCATCGCCGCCGGCGGCTTCGTCACCCGGCAGGCCAAGGAAGTCTCCGGATTGGCCAACGTCAAACTGATGGGGGCCGACGGGATGTTCTCGCCGGATTTCTGGAAGGCGGCCGGCGATGCGGCGAAAGGCATGTATCACACCAGTCCCGACCTGTCCGCGGCGGCCCTGGGGCCGGAGTACGTGAAGTTCCTGGAGAAGCATCAGAAGCGATACAACGAGAAGCCGCTGGCGCCGTTCCATCCCCATGCCTACGATGCGGCGATGATCATCTTCGCCGCGATCGAGAAGGTGGGCAAGAAGGACAGTGCCGGCAACCTCTACATCGGACGGAAGGCGCTGCGGGACGCGCTCTTCGCCACCAAGGGGTACAAGGGGCTCACGGGCACCCTGACCTGCAACCAGTACGGCGACTGCGCGGATCCAAAGATCGCCGCCTACCAGACCATCTCGGCCGACCCGGCGAAGTGGAATCCGGGCACGGACCCGAAGAAGGTCTTCCCGTAGGCCGGCCCGCAGGCAGGAGACGAGGTGAGGGGATGGGTCCGGCGGTGCCGGCCCATCCCCTTTCAGCGTACCGGCAGGGAGGTTGCCGGCAGCGATGAGCGTCAACACGACAATATTGCCGCGAAGCACATGGTGGCGGAGGGTGTCCGTCGTCGACCTCTACCTCTGGGCATTCCGCCTGGCCGTCATCCTGGTCATCGTCTGGGGGTTGGTCGGTACCGTCCGGGCGGCCCGGTACGGCGGGGATGTGTGGGTCGATTTCGTCATCTTCGGCCTGTCCCAGGGCGCCATCTATGCCCTGATCGCCCTGGGCTACACGATGGTGTACGGCATCCTGCGCATGATCAACTTCGCTCATGGGGACATCTTCATGGTCGGGGCGTACACCGCGTACTATGCCGCGCGGGCGCTCTTCCAGCGCGGGATCTTCAACCGCCACCCGCTGTTCAGCCTGGCGGTCGTCCTGGCCGTCGCCATGGTCGTCGCGCTGGTCACGGCTCTGGTCGTAGAACGGGTGGCCTATCGCCCGCTGCGGCGGGCGCCGCGGCTCGTCCCACTGATCTCCGCCATCGGCGCCTCGTTCTTCATCGAATACGCCGTCCGCGGGCTCTACGGCTCGGGATTCCAGGCGTACCCGGAGTTTGAGATCTTCAAGGGCGAGTGGACCGTGTTCGGCATCGGCATCCTGCGTACTCAGGCCGTCGTCATCGTGTCCGCGCTCATCCTCATGACCGCCCTCTATCTGTTCGTGATGCGCACGAAGACGGGGACGGCGATGCGGTCGGTGTCTGAGGACATCGAGGTGGCGGCGCTGATGGGCATCAACGTCGACCGGATCATCGTCATCACGTTCGCCATCGGAGGCGCGGCCGCGGGCGCGGCGGGTGTCCTCTACGCCCTGGTCTTCAAGCAGGTGCACTTCTTCATGGGGTTCTACCCCGGCATCAAAGCCTTCACCGCCGCCGTGCTCGGCGGCATCGGGAACATCCCCGGCGCCCTCCTAGGAGGCATCGCTCTCGGCCTCATTGAGTCCGTCGCCCCCATCCTCGTCCTGGACGGACTAGGGATCGTGGCGCCCTATCAGTTGAAGGATGTGACCGCCTTCATCATGCTGGTCATGGTGCTGATCTTCCGGCCGTCGGGCATCCTCGGCGAGCGGCTCGCCTCGAAGAAGGCGTAGGTCGGCATGACTTCCATTCCACGCTGGCGGGACACGGTACGGACGGGTCTCCTGTGGGGGGCCGGCGCCGTCTTCACCTCCCTCGTCGGCCTCGTCGCGGCCTTGCAGCCGCGGCAGATTATCACCGGTGTGATCTCGGGCGGGCATGCGCTCCTCCTGGTCGCGCTGGTGGCGGCCGGGATCTCGGCCGCGAGGCGGTACGCGGACGCGCCGAGGCGCGCGGCGGCGGGGGCGCTTGCCGGGGCGATCGTGGGAGCCTCGGTGGCTGCCCTGGTGCTGCTGGCCAGGGTGGTCAACCTCCGGGCCATGATCGTGGGGGCCACGCCCGAGCTCTTCGCGCTGCTGACCCTCGGCCGTGGGTCCGGGGTGCTCCCCTGGATCGTGCTCGGCGCCGCGGGCCTGGGCGCGCTGGGAGGACTCCTGACGGTCTTGCCCCGTCAGGTCCGGTCCATCGTCACGACGGGTGCCGCGACATTGCTGGGGGTGGGGCTCCTCCAGGAACAGGTGCAACTGCTGCTCCAGTCCGATCGCGTCGCCCGCCTCCGCGAGATCGTCTTCACCTTCGACGGGCTGACCCCGGTGGGCGCGGGGCTGGTGGTGGCGCTGAGCACCGTGCTCAGCGGCGTGTGGCAGTGGCAGCAGCCGAAGACGAAGGAGCGGATGGCGGCACTGCCGCCAACACGCCGGCGGGTTCTGCAGATCGTCGGGTTCGCGGCCGGCCTCGGCGCGATCCTCGTCCTCCCGCTGTTCGTAGGGCCCTTCTTCTCGCAGGTCCTGGTGCTCGTCGGGCTCTACACCTTGATGGGCCTGGGGTTGAACCTCGAGGTCGGGTTCGCGGGACTGCTGGACATCGGCTTCGTCGCCTTCTTCGCCATCGGGGCCTACACCGTCGGCCTGCTGACGACGACCGGGCCGCTGGCCATCGCACACGTCTCCTGGTGGACGGCGACGATGATCGCCGTCGTCGTCTCACTGATCTCCGGCGTCCTGTTCGGCCTCCCGATCCTCGGGATCCGCGGTGACTATCTGGCCATCGCCACCCTGGGCTTCGGTGAGATCATCCGCCTGCTGGTGCTGTCGGACTTCCTCCGCCCGGTGCTCGGGGGCTCGCAGGGGGTGCTCAGCATCCCGAAGCCCGTCCTGTTTGGATTCGAGTTCCGCGGCCCGGAGCAGATCTTCTTCCTGGCGCTGGGAGCGAGCGCGATCATCGCGTTCATCGCTGCGCGGTTGCGGGATTCGCGGCTGGGGCGGGCATGGATGGCCATGCGTGAGGACGAGGACGTGGCGCAGGCGATGGGCATCAACCTCGTCAACGTCAAGCTCCTGGCGTACGGGATCGGGGCGGTCTTCGCCGGCGTGAGCGGAGCCATCTTTGCCGTCATGGTCGGCTCGATCTTCCCCCACTCCTTCTCGGTGCTCGTGTCGATCAATGTGCTCGCCCTCATCATCGTGGGCGGGATGGGGAGCCTTCCCGGGGTCGCCGTGGGCGCGCTCTTCCTCGTCGGGCTGCCGGAGCTGCTCCGGGAGTTCTCGGACTACCGGTTCCTGGTGTACGGGGCCGCGCTCATGGCCATGATGATCCTCCGGCCTGAGGGCTTGTGGCCGGCCCCCGCGCAGCGCCGCGAGCTGCATGAGGAAGTCGCGCGGATTCCTGAGGGAGAGCTGGTCGAGGCCGGAGCCGCAGGCGCGGAGGACCCCTGACGTGGGTCTGCTCGCCTCTCGTGGTTTGACCAAGCGGTTCGGCGGCCTGATGGCCATCAACCAGCTCGACCTGGACGTCGAGGACCGGGCGATTCACAGCATCATCGGACCGAATGGGGCTGGGAAGACGACGTTCTTCAACTGCGTCACCGGCTTCTACCGCTCGGAAGAAGGGACCATCGAGTTCGACGGCGTGTCCCTGGACGGGTTGAGCCCGGACCGGATCACCTCCATGGGGATCGCCCGGACCTACCAGAACATCCGGCTGTTCGCCAACATGACGGCGATGGAGAACATCCTGGTGGGCATGCATCCACACCTGCGCTCGGGATGGTTGGGGGCCATCCTCAAGCCTCCCGCGGTCGTGAAGGAGGAGCGCGAGGCACACCAGCAGGCCCGGGAGACGCTCCAGTTCGTGGGCCTGCGGGGGATGGGGGACCTCCTGGCCAAGAACCTTCCCTACGGGCAGCAGCGGAGGCTCGAGATCGCCAGGGCCCTGGCTTCCCGGCCGAGGCTGCTGCTGCTCGACGAGCCCACCGCCGGCATGAACCCGCGGGAGACGATGGAGATGATGGCGTTCATCCGGCGCCTGCGGGATGACCTGGGCATCACCATCATCCTCATCGAGCACCAGATGCGGGTGGTCATGGGGATCTCCGACCGGGTGACCGTGCTGGACTACGGGACGAAGATCTCCGAGGGCACGCCGCGCGAGGTCCAGAGCGACGCCCGCGTCATCGAAGCGTATCTGGGCACGAAGGCCGTGGCGCAATGACCGTTCGGGAACACGGAGCGGGAGCGATCAGGACGGCGAGAGAGGACGGAGGATCCGGGACAGCCGATGGCCCTGCTGGAAGTCGATAGCCTCCACGTGTACTACGGGCAGATTCACGCGCTCAAGGGGATCTCGCTGGCCGTCGACCAGGGCGAGATCGTCACCCTCATCGGGGCGAACGGCGCCGGCAAGAGCACGACGCTGAAGACGATCTCCGGGCTGCTCCGGCCCCGGGAGGGGACGGTGCGTCTCGGTGATGAGAACATCGGGCTCCTCCCTCCCCATGACATCGTGGCCAAGGGCGTCGTCCAGGTGCCCGAGGGTCGGCGTATCTTCGGCCGCCTCACGGTGATGGAGAACCTCATGATGGGCGCCTACGCCCGGAGCGACCGCCCCGGCATCCAGGAGGATCTCCAGCGCGTGTTCACGCTCTTCCCCCGGCTGAAGGAGCGCCAGACCCAGGTGGCAGGTACGCTCAGCGGCGGCGAGCAGCAGATGCTGGCCATCGGCCGCGCGCTCATGGGCGGCCCGAAGGTGCTGCTGCTGGACGAGCCGTCGATGGGGTTGGCTCCCGTGCTGGTCGAGCAGATCTTCGAGACCGTGACGGGGATCAACAAGACGGGAACGACGATCCTCCTGGTCGAGCAGAACGCATACATGGCCCTGCAGATCGCCCACCGCGGCTACGTGCTGCAGACGGGGGAGATCGCGCTGGCCGGAAGCGCGACCGAACTGCAGGCGAATGAAGACGTCAGGAGAGCTTACCTGGGCGGCTAAGAAATACGGTCGCTCAGGGCTCCGCCCTGCCCGGCTGCCCGCGGCAGGGTCACCTTGAAGGTCGTCCCTTCGTTCGGCTGGCTGCTCACGCTGATCCGCCCGCCGTGCGCCTCCACGATGTGCTTGGCGATGGCCAGCCCCAGCCCGGTCCCTCCCGAGTCCCGCGTGCGCGACCGGTCCGCCCGGTAGAACCGCTCGAAGACGTGGGGCAGGTCCTCCGGCCTGATGCCCCGGCCGCTGTCGTTCACCAGGACCTCCACGTCGCCGTTGGCCGCGGCGACCCGCACGTCCACGCGCCCGCCCTCGGGCGTGTACTTCAACGCGTTGTCCACCAGGTTGGTGAGCACCTGAGCCAGCCGGTCGGCGTCGGCCGAGACGACGAACCCGGGCGGCGCGGTCTGATGGAGCGCCAGCCGCTGTGTCTGCGCCAGGGGCTTGAGCCTGTCCACGGTGTGGGCCACCAGCACGCCGACGTCCACGGGGCGCAGCTCGAGGGTCACGCGCTTGCTCTCCAGCAGCGAGAGGTCCAGCAGGTCGTCCACCAGCTTGACCAACCGGTCCGTTTCCCCGTTGATGATGCCCAGGAACCGCCGGCAGGTCGCCTCGTCGCGCATCGCGCCGTCCAGCAGTGTCTCGGCGAAGCCCTTGATGGACGTCAGCGGCGTGCGCAGCTCGTGAGAGACGTTCGCCGTGAGCTCGCGCCGCAGCCGTTCGGTCTGGCGGAGCTCGGTGACGTCGCGGAGCACGGCGACGGCGCCCGTCACGGTGCCGTCCCCGGCGCGGACCGGCGCGCAGTGCGCCTCGACCACGCGCTCCCCGGCGGATCCGGGTGGCAGCTCTTCCGCGGTCATCCGCCCGTAGGCCGCGGCCTCGTGCAGCATGCCCGCCAGCCGCTGCGCCCGGAAGAGATCCCCGGCCCGGCGGCCGAGCACCGTGGCGCGGCTCACCCCGAGCAGGTCCTCCGCCGCACGGTTGAGCAGCAGCACGGTCTCCGTCCGGTCCGTGGCGACCACCGCGTCGGTCATCGCCGCGATGATGGCCTCCACGCGCGTGCGCTCGGTCGAGATCTCGTGGATGGTGTCCTGCAGGCGGTCCGCCATGGCGTTGAAGGTCCCGCCCAGGCGGCCGAGCTCATCGGGGCCGGCCACGGGAACCCGGCTGTGGAGATCGCCGGCGGTCAGCCGCACGGCGGCCTGGCTGAGGTCGTCCAGCGGCCGGGTCAGGCGGCGAGAGAGGACCGCCCCAATGACCCAGGCGGCGATCAGGCCCAGCAGGCCGGCCGTGGCCAGCGCTGGTGCGATGCGCTGGAGCTGGCGGATGACCCAGGCGTGGGGCGCGGACACGTGCACCACGCCGACGACGGCATTCGCGGGCCCGAAGATCGGGGCGGCGGCGTAGATCCGCTTCATCCCGGTGCTGTCGGTCCGGATCGCCTGGGCCTCCTCGCCGCGGAACGCCTGCCGGATCTCCGGGAGAGACATGTCGATCGGGCCGGCGGGCGACCGGCCCCCCGCATCGAGCAGGGTGATCGTGGCATCCCTGCGCCACTTCACCTCCTGGACCATGGCATGGAGCCGGACCAGGTCGACGGTGCCGGCGCCCGTCTTCGCCTGCTCGCGCAGCATCAGGGAGATGACCTTCGCCTGGGCGGCGACCAGGTACTGATAGTTGTTGACGTAGGATCGTTCCAGGGCGCGGACGACATACGCCGTAAAGATGACCAGCACCAGCAGCACCAGAACGAGGTAGGACCCGGTGATCCTCCAGCGGATGGAGCGGCGCATCAGTTCCGCAGCGCGGCCCGGGGATCGCCCGGCGCCTTGAACTTGTAGCCGACGCCGCGCACGGTGACGATATAGGTGGGAGAGGCCGGATCGTCCTCGATCTTCTCCCGCAGCCGGCTGATGTGCATGTCCACGGTCCGCGTGCTTCCGTAGTAGTCGTAGCCCCAGATGTGCTCCAGGAGGAAGTCGCGGGTGAAGACCCGGTTGGGGTGGCTGAGCAGGAGGCGCAGCAGCTCGAACTCCTTCGCCGTGAGGTCCACGTTTCGGCCCTCGAGGGTGACCTCATGGGTGGTCGGGTCCAGGACCAGGCTCCCGCCGTGCAGCGGGCCGGCCTGCCCCGGGTAGGCGTCGCCCCCGGTCCGGCGCAGGATGGCGCGGACGCGCGCGACCAGCTCCCGCGGGCTGAACGGCTTGGTCACGTAGTCGTCCGCGCCGATCTCCAACCCGACGACGCGCTCGAGCTCGCCGCCCTTGGCGGTGAGCATGATGATCGGGACCGTCGACGCCCGCCGGATCTGGCGGCAGACTTCCAACCCGTCCACGTAGGGCAGCATGATGTCCAGGATGATGAGATCTGGCTGGGCCTCCCGCGCCCGGACCACCGCCTGCGCCCCGTCGTGCGCGGTGAGGACCTCGTACCCCTCCTGGGTGAGGTTGTACCTGACCAGCTCCAGGATGTGCGGCTCGTCGTCGACGACGAGGATCTTCTGGCTCACATCACCCTCCGGATCTCTCCCCCAAGATACCCCACCGCGGCGATGAGCACGGCGCCGAGCAGCCCGCCGGCCAGGTACGGGCCGGCGGACATCCCCCGGCGCCGCCCGCGGGCGAAGAACAGGCCCGCATAGACGATGGTGCTGGCATAGGCCAGCAGACTGTGCGTGCGGTGCTGCGCGACGAACGCCGAGCCCACGCCCTGATTCACCAGCGGGATGTAGTCGACGAACCCCGTGACGATGGAGGCCGCCGCGGCCAGCAGGCCCAACCCGATGAGCAGGCGGGAGGCCGTGGCATAGAACCGATCCCTCGTCGCGGCGTAGCCGACGTCGAACAGGAAGCTCGTCAGCCACAGGGCCACCGGGAAATGCACGACGAGGGGGTGGTAGAGGAACGGCATCAGCGGAGACCGTCCAGAACGACCTGCAGGAGCGACCCGACGCCGCGCGCCGCGCTCTGCACCGCGCCGAGCTCGCGGGCCCGGACGCCGGCCACCGCCAGGGAGTTGGCGGACTCGAGCACGAGCATCAGGTTCTCGGCGTTCCGCAGGCCCTTGATGTCGTTCACGACGCCGTCACCCTGTCCCTGACAGACATGTCCCCACGAGGCGTTGAAGTTCCTGCCCCGGGAGCCCTCGATGCAGTTTAGCACGTGCCCGAGATGGCTCACCGCACCCGCCATCGCGCCGGAGCCCGCCGCGTTGCGGGCGTGCTCGATGCCCGTGCGCAGTTGCGCGACCACTTTGGCGTCGGACGGCGCCGCGGACGGCGGCGGAGGGGTCGGCGGTTGAGCGGGCTCGCTGCCCCCGCCGCCGCCGTAGCCCTGCGCCAGAGAAGCTGACGCCGCAGCCAGCACGAGCACGGCGACGAGCACACTGCCGGCAAGCTGCCGCATGGTGGTGTTCCTCCTCATCGACGGTGATTCGGAGGAGGTGCCTCGCGGAGGGGACCTGCGGCCCTCTCCGGCACCCCCCGCGACATATCGTCGGGAGAGGGCGTCGGAAGTCCGTCACGCCGAGGTAACACGCCTGTAAACGCGGGACCGGCATTCAGCCCAGGACCCACCCCCGCGACATGTCGAAAGTGAGCACACGACTCATTCCCGTCGAGGAGGTTCGCGTGCCCACTCTCCACACCTTCCCACCCGCGCCGTCGCCCGAGGCCATCGAGTGGCCCGGGACCGCCATCGGGGCGGGGAACGTCATCTCGCGGACGAAGGGACGGACCGCGATCCACGACAAGTCCATCGACCGGGTCGACGGGCGCCGGGACGGGCTGGTTAACGCCGCCGTCGCCCACATGACCAAACGCGCCGGCGCCGAGCCGCTGTTCCGCCACGACGTCATCATCCACGGCATCCGGGTGCGCGCCACGACGAACTCCCCGCACCTGCACGACTTCTGGGTGGATAACTGGTACAGTCCCGACGAGTGGCTGGCGGCGACCGGCCTGCCCCCGGCGCGCGACCCGCAGGTCACCGTCTACGCGCTCGGCGGGGTCGCCGATCACCAGGAAGCGGCGTACTACAGCCGCCGCACGAACACTGTCGTCTTCTTCAACACCGCCTACTACGGCCAGCTGAAGAGCTGGGTGCTGGGCGCCGTCGGCCGCGTGCTGGCCGAGGAGTACGGCATCCACTCCATCCACGGGGCGTGCGTGGAGAAGGGGGGCCGCGGCGTCCTCTACATCGCCCCGACGGGCACCGGCAAGAGCACGTCCTCCTACGGGCTGATGAGCTTCCCGCTGACGCGGTTCCACTCCGACGATTGGGTGTACGTCCGCTACACCTATCCCGTGGACGGCGGGGGCCGCCTCCATCCCATGCGGGTGCGGCTCCGGGGCGGCGGCGAGATCCGCGGGTATCAGGTCTTCCGCTGGCTGGAGCGCCACGGGGCGGCGCATCCGGAGGCCGCCGTGACGGGGCTGGACCTGGAGCATCAGGAGCGCACCGTGCCGGTGTCGGCGCTCGACCTCTCCGGGCCGATCCACGCCTATGCCTTCACGTCCGAGAAGATCTTCTACCTGCGCACGAATCTGGTCGAAAGTTTCCCGCTGGCGGCCATGGAGATGCTGCGATCGAAGCTGGAGAACGTCCCCGATGTCGCCCCGGCCTTCCTCGAGCACCACGACGCGATGCTGGAGGCGCTCGTGGACGCCATCCGTACCGACGGCGGCGAGGTCACCGGCTACTTCGCCGCGCATACGCGTGAGGAGGTGAAGCGGCTGCTGGCCCGGATGATCGCGTTCGACAACGCCCGGGCCATGCTCGATGTCGGCAAGGTGCTCCCCCCCGGGCGGGTGTTCATGAACCCGATGGAGCCGACGCGTCTGGCCACGGTCATCCTGCTGCGCCGCCACCGGGAGGATCCGGTCGTCGCCGCGCGTCTGAGGCTGGAGGCGTTCATGGAGGCGCTGCTCGTCGGGGAAACCCCCGAGGGCACGCGCGAGATCGCCTACAACGCCTACCGGGCCGTGGACGATGAGGAGGAGCAGGCGTATCTGGCGCAGCTCTCAGGAGAGGGGAAGGAGCCGGGTGATCTCTACCGGGCCTTCGAGCGCCGCGGCGACGGTCCCGAGACGCTGCGCGCGGAGTTCGAGCTCTTCCGCGTGATGCATCAGGCGGCGAGCTGTTTCGGCGTGAACACCGTGCTCACGGCGGACCCCCGCGTGCCGGACCGCAAGGAGGCGGTGGCCCTGACCATGCGCCTCATCGCCCGGCTCGTGGACGAGCAGCCGTCTCAGGTGCGCCTCACGCTCCAGCAGTACCGGGAGTTCATCGCCGAGCGGTCCCCGATGGCCTAGAATGGACGTAGGATGAAGGCGCTCCGAAAGGTGGATGCCGGCCCCGGCCTGGAGCTCGTGGACGTTGGGGTGCCGGCCATCCGTCCCGACGAGATCCTCGTCGAGGTCTTCGCCGGCGGGATCTGCGGGACCGACCTGCACATCTTCGAATGGGATGCCTGGGCGCGGTCCCGGATCCGCCCGCCGCTGACGCTGGGCCATGAGTTCTGCGGCACCGTCGTCGAGGTCGGGGCGCAGGTCACCACCAGCGTCCCCGGCGACTTCATCTCCGGCGAAGGGCACCTGGCCTGCGGGCGCTGCCACGCCTGCCGCACGGGGTCGGCGCACATCTGTGAGAACCTCCAGGTGATCGGCGTGGACCGGGACGGCGCCTTTGGCCAGTACGTGGCGATGCCGGCGCGCAACGCCTGGACGCTCGACGAGACGATCCCGCGGGACGTCGCCGCCATCATGGATCCGCTGGGGAATGCCGTCCACGCCGCGCTGGAGGTCAGCCTGGCGGCGAAGACGGTCGCCGTCATCGGCTGCGGACCCATCGGGCTGATGGCCATCCCCATCTGCCACATGGCCGGCGCGGCTCTGGTGGCGGCCAGTGACATCTCGGACCCGCGGCTCGCGCTGGCCCGCCGGATGGGCGCCGATCTCGTTCTGGACGCGAAGACCGACGACGTCCCGGCGCGGCTCCGGGAGGCCACCGGCGGCCAGGGCGTCGACGTGGTCCTGGAGATGTCGGGACACGAGCGCGGGCTGCGCGACGGGCTGCGCGCCCTGCGCAACGGCGGGTGGGTATCGCTGCTCGGGCTGCCCCGGGGCGAGACGACTCTGGACCTGACCAACGAGATCATCTTCAAGGAAGCGCACGTGGCCGGCATCTTCGGCCGGCGCGTCTGGCGCACGTGGGAGCAGGCCACGGCGCTGCTGCGCAAAGGGCTGGACGTCACGCCGGTGATTACGCACCGGTTCCGGCTGGAGCGGTTCGAGGATGCGTTCGCCCTGCTGGGTTCGGGACATGCCGGGAAGGTGATCCTCTATGTCTGATCCCCTCGCCTATCTGGCGGATGAGCTGCAGGATCTCCGGGAGCGCGGCCTGTTCCGCTGGCCGCGGCGGCTCGACGGCCCGCAGGAGCCGGTGGCCCGCTACGACGGCCGCGAGGTCATCAACCTCTGCTCCAACAACTATCTCGGGCTGGCCAACGATCCCGTCCTCAAGGAAGCGGCGCGGCGGGCGCTCGACGAGCTGGGGGTCGGCTCCGGCGCCGTGCGCACCATCGCCGGGAACATGGCGCTCCATCTGCAGGTCGAGGAGGAGCTGGCGCGTTTCAAGCACACGGAGGCGACACTGCTCTACCAGTCGGGGTTCACCGCCAACGCCGGGACGGTGAGCGCCGTGCTGGGGAAGGACGACGTCATCATCAGCGACGAGCTGAACCACGCCAGCATCATCGACGGCGCACGGCTGTCGGGGGCGGAGAAGAAGATCTATCCGCACAAGGACGTCGCCGCGGCCCGAACCCTGCTGGCGGCCGCGCGGGGGCGCCGCGTCCTGCTCATCACCGACGGGGTGTTCAGCATGGACGGCGACATCGCGCCGTTGCCGGAGCTCGTCGCGCTGGCCGAGGAATTCGGCGCCATCATGATGGTGGATGACGCGCACGCCAGCGGCGTGCTGGGAGCCGCCGGGCGGGGGACGGTGGACCACTTCGGGCTGCACGGGCGGGTCCACATTCAGGTAGGCACGCTGTCGAAGGCGTTTGCCTGCCAGGGCGGCTATGTAGCGGGCAGCCGGACCCTGGTGGATTATCTGATCCACCGCGCCCGGCCGCTGCTGTTCAGCACCTCGCATCCGCCCTCGGTCGCCGCCACCGCGCTGGCCGCGGTGCGGCTCGTGCAGGCGCGTCCCGAGATCATCGAGCGGCTCTGGTCGAACACCCGCTTCTTCAAGCAAGGGCTGACCGCGCTCGGGTTCGACACCGGCGCCAGCGAGACGCCGATCACGCCCGTCATCACCGGCGATGAGCGCACGGCGATGGAGCTTTCCGACCGCCTCTTCGCCGCGGGCGTGTTTGCCCTGGGCATCGCCTTCCCCACGGTGCCGCGGGGCAAGGCGCGGGTCCGGACGATTGTCACCGCCGGGCACACGACCGAGGACCTCCAGCGCGCGCTCGACGCCTTCGAGCAGGTGGGACGGGCGCTGGCCTTGATCTGATGAAGACGTTCACGACGCTGCTGGCGCCGCGCGAGGCGCGTGAGGCGTTCGCCCGGGCCTATGCGCCCCGGCCCGGGGGGACCGAGCGGCTCCCGCTGCTGCAATCCTTCGGCCGCGTGCTCGCGGAAGAGATCCGGGCCGCCGGCGACCTGCCGGCCTTCGACCGTTCGGCCGTGGACGGCTACGCGGTCCGGGCGGCGGACACCGTCGGGGCGACGAGCGGGGCGCCCGCCGCCCTCGCGCTGGCCGGCGAGGTCCTGATGGGTGAGCCGGCGTCGGTGCGGGTCGAGCCCGGGCAGGCCGTGCGCATTCCGACCGGCGGCGCCCTGCCTCCGGGAGCGGACGCCGTGGTGATGCAGGAGTACGTGGTCCGGACCGACCGGACGGTGCGCGTCGAGCGGCCCGTCACCGGCGGCGAGAACGTGACCCGGCGCGGGGAGGACCTGCGGGGCGGCGACCTCGTGCTCCGGCCGGGCCGCCGCCTGCGGCCGGCCGACGTGGGCCTGCTGGCGGGGCTGAACCGCACCGACGTGAAGGTGTACGCGCGCCCGCGGGTGGGGCTCATCATGACGGGCGATGAACTCATCAGCCCCGGCCAGCCGAGCCGCGCGGGGCAGATCTACGACATGAACACCTACGCCCTGGCCGGCCACATCGAGGAGGACGGCGCGCTTCCGGTGCCCTACGGGATCGTGGGGGACAGCCTGCAGCGTGTGATCGACCGCGCCCAGGGGGCGCTGCGGAATGCGGACGCCGCAATCCTCTCCGGGGGGAGCTCGGTAGGTGAGCGCGACGTCGTCGCCGACGCCATCGCCGCGCTGGGCGCGCCGGGGATCATCGTCCACGGCATCGCCATCAAGCCGGGGAAGCCGACCATCCTTGCCGTTGCCAGCGGCAAGCCGGTGTTCGGGCTTCCCGGCAACGTCGTCTCGGCGCTGGTCATCTAC
>Ga0073934_10002602_pt1 | contig 36696 bp, 34 predicted proteins | sample LarsenN4metaG_FD_76834 | JGI IMG/M metagenome (GOLD analysis project Ga0073934, IMG submission 76834) | Hot spring sediment bacterial and archeal communities from British Columbia, Canada, to study Microbial Dark Matter (Phase II) - Larsen... ... | reverse complement strand
GCGGGTGCTGGTCAGCGGCGATATCCCGCGGCTGACCGGGAACAGCAAGTCCGGCAATATCGATTTCATGCGCATGGAATTCACTGACGACACCGAAATACTGATCCTGTCGCTGTTCGGCGGCGTCATCGAGGCCGAAGCGGCCGTTTTTCAAATGGCAGAAGTCAAGAAATGACCAAACTGATGCAAGGCAAACGCGGGCTCATCATGGGCGTCGCCAACGACCATTCCATCGCCTGGGGCGTCGCGAAAACCCTGGCGGAGCACGGCGCGGAACTGGCCTATACCTACCAGGGGGAGGCCCTGCTCAAGCGCGTCAAGCCACTGGCAGCGCAGACGAATTCCTCATTCCTCATGCCGTGCGATGTCGAGGATATCGGCTCGGTGGATGCGGTTTTCGGCGAGATCAGGGAGAGATGGGGCTCGCTCGATTTCTACGTGCATGCCGTCGGCTTTTCCGACAAAAGCGAGTTGAAGGGCCGCTACGCGGATACATCGCGCGAGAATTTCGTGCGCTCGATGGTGATCTCCTGCTTCTCCTTCACAGAATCGGCGAAGCGCGCCGCCGAGCTGATGCCGAACGGCGGCGCGATGCTGACGCTGACCTATAACGGCGGCGACCGCGCGATGCCGAACTACAACGTGATGGGCCTCGCGAAAGCGGCGCTGGAATCTTCTGTGCGCTATCTGGCAGTCGATTACGGCCGGCAGAATATCCGCGTCAACGCGATCTCCGCCGGCCCGATTCGCACGCTGGCGGGCGCCGGCATTCATGACGCACGCTATATGTTCGCATTTCAGCAGCGGCATTCACCGCTCGGCCGCGGGGTGACGCTGGAGGAGCTTGGCGGCGCGGGCCTCTATCTCCTCTCCGGTCTGTCGGGCGGCGTCACCGGCGAGGTCCACTTCGTCGATTCCGGCTACAACATCATCGCCATGCCGCAGCCGGATGCGCTGCGCGCCGACAGCGGCAAACAAAACGGAGAATGAAAAACGGCCGGGCTTTGCCCGGCCGTTCGATTTTGTATCGACGCTCAAGCCTTACGCCGCCTTCTCCTTGCCGGGGCCGGCAATGTCGAACCGGTCGGCATTCATCACCTTGGTCCATGCCGCTACGAAGTCTTTCACGAACTTTTCCTTCGAGTCTGCGCAGGCATAGACTTCCGCGAAGGCGCGGAGCTGCGAGTGTGAACCGAAGATCAGGTCGACGCGCGTAGCCGTCCACTTGAGTTCGTTCGTCTTGCGGTCGCGGCCCTCATACAGGTTGTCTCCCTTCTGAGACCACACCGTATCCATCGTGAGCAGGTTGACGAAGAAGTCGTTGGACAACGTGCCGACCTTCTTGGTGAAGACGCCGTGCTTCGAATCTCCGGCGTTCGCACCCAGGACGCGCAGGCCGCCGACGAGCACAGTCATCTCCGGTCCCGTCAGTGTCAGCAGTTGCGCCCGGTCCACCAGCGCCTCTTCAGGCGCCATGAACTGGATTTTCTTGGCGTTGGTATAATTGCGGAAGCCATCCTGACGCGGCTCCAGCGGCGCGAAGGACTCGACGTCGGTCTGGTCCTGCGACGCATCCATGCGGCCCGGTGCGAAGGGCACCTTCACCTCGACGCCGGCATCCTTCGCAGCCTTCTCGACCGCAGCAGCGCCGCCGAGCACGATCAGGTCGGCAAGAGACACCTTCTTGCCGAAGCTCTTCTGGATCTCTTCGAGCTTGGCCACCACCGTCTTGAGCTGGGCGGGCTGGTTGACTTCCCAGTCCTTCTGCGGCGCCAGGCGGATACGTGCGCCGTTGGCGCCGCCGCGCTTGTCGGAGCCGCGGAACGTCGATGCCGACGCCCAGGCAGTCGAGACCAGCTGCGGCACCGTGAGGCCGGAGGCAAGAATCTTTGCCTTCAGATCGGCGATGTCCTGGTCGCCAATCAGCGGATGATCCACCGCCGGGATCGGGTCCTGCCAGATCAGCGTTTCCTTCGGCACGAGCGGGCCGAGATAGCGGACGCGCGGACCCATGTCGCGGTGCGTGAGCTTGAACCAGGCGCGCGCGAAAGCGTCCGCGAACTGGTCGGGGTTTTCGTAGAAGCGCCGCGAGATTTTTTCATAGGCCGGGTCGAAGCGCAGCGACAGGTCGGTTGTCAGCATGGTCGGCCGATGCTTCTTCGACTTGTCGAACGCGTCCGGGATCGTAGCCTCGGCATTCTTCGCCACCCACTGCTTCGCGCCGGCCGGGCTCGTCGTCAGCTCCCATTCGTTCTCGAACAGGTTCTTGAAGAAGAGATTGCTCCACTTTGTCGGCGTCTGCGTCCAGGTGACTTCCGGGCCGCCGGTGATGGCGTCAGGCCCCACGCCAGTGCCGTGCTTGCTCTTCCAGCCGAGCCCCTGATCCTCGATGGCGCCGCCTTCCGGATCGGGCCCGATGAGCGAAGGGTCGCCCGCGCCATGCGTCTTGCCGAAGGAGTGGCCGCCGGCAATCAGCGCGACAGTCTCTTCGTCGTTCATCGCCATGCGGAAGAAGGTTTCGCGGATGTCCTTCGCCGCTGCGATCGGGTCCGGATTGCCGTTCGGGCCTTCCGGATTGACGTAGATCAGACCCATCTGCACGGCGCCGAGCGGCTCGGCGAGCTGGCGCTCGCCGCTATAGCGCTCGTCGCCGAGCCATGTGCCTTCGGGGCCCCAGAAGAGTTCCTCCGGCTCCCACACGTCCTTGCGGCCGCCGGCAAAGCCGAAGGTCTTGAAGCCCATCGACTCCAGCGCGACGTTGCCGGCGAGGATCATCAGGTCGGCCCAGGAGATTTTCTTGCCGTATTTCTGCTTGATCGGCCACAGCAGCCGGCGCGCCTTGTCGAGGTTGGCGTTGTCCGGCCAGGAGTTGAGCGGCGCGAAGCGCTGCTGCCCGGCGCCGGCGCCGCCGCGGCCATCGGTGATGCGGTAGGTGCCCGCGCTGTGCCAGGCCATGCGGATCATCAGGCCGCCGTAATGGCCGAAGTCGGCCGGCCACCAGTCCTGCGAATCCGTCATCAGGGCGTGCAGATCCTTGATTACGGCGTCGAGGTCGAGGCTCTTGAATTCCTTGGCGTAGTCGAACGCCTCGCCCATCGGATCGGACAAATCGGAATTCCGGTGCAGAACCGAGATGTCCAGCATCTCCGGCCACCAGTCGCGGTTGGTGGGTCCGCGCGTACCGGTGAACGGGCACTTGCCCGCGCTGTTGTCGTCTGTCTTTGCGTCCATGGTTGATCCTCCTCAGTCACGCGCAGGATTGCGGGGTGTTGCTGCGAACATTGGCCTTTAGATTAGATAAGGTCCAATCGGATTGATTAGGGTCAATGATAAGATTATCTTATCGCGATGATCACCCTCCGCCAGCTTCGTTATCTCGATGCGCTCGCCCGCTATCGCCATTTCGGCCGGGCGGCGGAGGATTGCGCCGTGTCCCAGCCGGCCCTCTCCATGCAGATTCGCGACCTGGAACGCGCTCTGGGCGTCGCGCTGGTGGAACGGCGCACCGGGGAAGTGAAGCTGACCGAGACCGGGGCGGACATCGCCCGGCGCGGCAAGCAGATCCTTGGCGCGGTGAATGACCTCGCCGACTTCGCCCGCCATCGCGGCCAGGTGCTATGCGGGCCGCTGCGGCTCGGCGTCATCCCAACAATCGCGCCTTACCTCCTGCCGCGCCTCCTGCCCGTGCTGCAGCGCCGTTACCCCGATCTGCGCCTCGAGTTGCGCGAGACCCAGACGCAGACGCTGCTCGCCGAACTCGAGCGCGGCACCCTCGACCTGGTCATGGCGGCGTTGCCGCTTGACCATACCGAGATCGAGACGCTTCCCCTGTTCGAAGATCCCTTCATGCTCGCGGTTCACGCCGGCGAGCTGCTGGCACTGGAGGAGCACATCGCGGCCAGCGAGATCGACCCGGACCGCCTGATCCTGCTTGAGGAGGGTCATTGCCTGCGCGACCAGGCGCTTGCCTTCTGCGCGGTGACGCGGCGCGACGGCGTTGAGTTCGGCGCAACGAGCCTCGCGACGGTGATGCAGATGGTCGCCAACGGCTATGGCGTGACGCTGCTGCCGCAGATCGCCGCGGAAGCGGAGGCCCGCGACGAGCGCGTGAAGCTCGTGCCGTTCTCGGCGCCGCAGCCGAGCCGGATCATCGGCCTCGCCTGGCGGCGCACCTCCTCGCGCACGCCCGATTTCCGCGCGCTGGGCGAGGTGGTGATGGAGGCGGTGAAGTAGGCGAGAGTCAGCTCTTGGCTTGCAGCGCGCGCCAGAGCGCGTGCGCAAGAAAGTATGTAAAAAAGTAAAAAGGCGGCCTCTCGGCCGCCTTTTCGTTTGTCTAAATTTCGAAGCGATCACTCCCCGCCGGCGGCCGCCTGCTGTTCGCGTTCGGCCTTCTGCTTGGCTTCGAGGTCCTCGCCGGTCTCTTGATCGACCACCTTCATCGACAGCCGCACCTTGCCGCGGTCGTCGAAGCCGAGCAGCTTGACCTTCACGGTATCGCCTTCCTTGACGACGTCGGAGGTCTTCTGCACGCGCTGCGGCGCCAGATGGCTGATGTGCACGAGGCCGTCCTTGGCGCCGAAGAAGTTCACGAAGGCGCCGAAATCCATCACCTTCACGACCTTGCCTTCATAGATCTGGCCGACTTCCGGTTCGGAGGTGATCGACTTGATCCACTTGATGGCAGCCTCGATCGACTTCGAATTGGCCGAGGCGACCTTCACCGTGCCGTCGTCCTCGACATTGATCTTGGCGCCGGTCTTCTCCACGATTTCGCGGATCACCTTGCCGCCGGTGCCGATCACGTCGCGGATCTTGTCGGTCGGGATGTGCAGGACCTCGATGCGCGGAGCATGCTCGCCGAGCTCGGCGCGGGCAGTGTCGAGCGCCTTCGCCATCTCGTTCAGGATGTGCAGGCGGCCGTCCTTGGCCTGGCTGAGCGCGATCTTCATGATCTGCTCGGTGATGCCGGCGATCTTGATGTCCATCTGCAGCGAGGTGACGCCCTTTTCAGTGCCGGCCACCTTGAAGTCCATATCTCCGAGATGGTCCTCGTCGCCCAGGATGTCCGAGAGAACGGCGAATTTCTCGCCTTCCTTGATCAGACCCATGGCGATGCCCGCCGTCGGCCGCTTCAGCGGAACGCCCGCATCCATGAGCGCGAGCGAGGTGCCGCACACCGTCGCCATCGAGGACGAGCCGTTCGACTCGGTGATCTCCGAGACGACGCGGATGGTGTAAGGGAATTCGTGATGCGCCGGCAGCACCGGGTGGATGGCGCGCCAGGCCAGCTTGCCGTGGCCGATCTCACGGCGGCCGGGCGAACCGAGGCGGCCGGTCTCGCCGACCGAGAAGGGCGGGAAATTGTAGTGCAGCAGGAACGTTTCCTTGTAGGTGCCCTGCAGCGCGTCGATGAACTGCTCGTCCTCGCCGGTGCCGAGCGTGGCGACGACCAGCGCCTGGGTCTCACCGCGGGTAAACAGCGCCGAGCCATGCGAGCGCGGCAGCACGCCGACTTCCGACACGATCTGGCGGACGGTCTTCACGTCGCGGCCGTCGATACGGCGGCCCGTATCCAGGATGTTGTTGCGGACAATGCTCGCCTCGACATCCTTGAACACCGCGGCGACCTTAAGCTTGTCGTATTTCGGATTCTCCGCGCCCTCGGGGCAGAAATGCGCGAGCACTTTCTCCTTGGCGGCGCCGACAGCGTTGTGACGCTCCATCTTGCCTGGAATCGAATAGGCGGCGCGCAGATCCTTGTCGATCAGCGCGGTCATTTCCTTTTCCAGCTCGGATTCGTCGGCCGGCGTGAAATCGCGCGGCTCCTTTGCCGCTTTCTCCGCCAGTTGGATGATGGCGTTGATGACGGGCTGGAAATGCCGGTGACCGAACATGACTGCGCCGAGCATGATTTCCTCGGGCAGTTCCTTGGCTTCCGATTCCACCATAAGGACGGCGTCGGAGGTGCCGGCGACGACGAGGTCGAGCTGGCTTTCCGGCATCTCGTCGACCTGCGGATTGAGCACGTATTCGCCGTTGATGAAGCCGACGCGGGCGGCGCCGATCGGACCCATGAACGGGACGCCCGACAGCGTCAGCGCTGCGGAGGCCGCGACCATGGCCAGGATGTCAGGATCGTTCTCGAGGTCGTGCGACAGCGTGGTGACGATCACCTGGGTGTCACAGCGATACCCCTTGGCGAAGAGCGGGCGCACCGGACGGTCGATCAGACGGGAAACCAGCGTTTCCTTTTCCGTCGGGCGGCCTTCGCGCTTGAAATAGCCGCCGGGGATGCGGCCCGCCGCGTAGAATTTTTCCTGGTAATTGCAGGTCAGCGGCAGGAAATCGATTCCGGGTTTCGGCTCCTTCGCCGAGACGACGGTGGCGATGACGGTGGATTCGCCATACGAGGCGATGACGGCGCCGTCGGCCTGACGGGCGACCTTGCCGGTCTCGAGGGTGAGCTTGCGCCCGCCCCAGTCGAGCTCAACGCGATTGATATCGAACATGTTTGCTTTCTCTCATCGGTTTCGGATGAGGGGAAAGCCATGTGCAAGACGGCGAGAGGCTGTCGCGCGCGATCACATCACGCTTCGCAACAGCATCCGGCGATCCTGCCATGGCCTTCATCCCTCCGGGATGCGAATGGGCGACCTTTCGCCCATTCCGGTTTCCGGCCTTCAACGGCCGGACAGAGTGCGGACGCCATCCTGGCGCCCGCTTCACAACGCGCGGATACGCGCGCGGCAATCAGCGGCGGATATTCAGCCGCTCGATCAGGTTCTTGTAGCGGGCCTCGTCGCTCTTCTTGATGTAGTCGAGCAGTTGGCGGCGCTGCGACACAAGCTTCAGCAGCCCGCGGCGCGAGTGATTGTCCTTGGTATGGGTCTTGAAATGCTCGGTCAGGTTGTTGATGCGTTCCGACAGGATCGCAACCTGGACTTCCGGCGAGCCGGTATCACCGGCCTTCAGCGCAAACGTCTTGATGACTTCGGCCTTGCGGCCGGCGGTAATCGACATCGTCAATGACCTTTTCTTGTGCCGGCGCTGCCATGCAGGCCGGTCAGGTTGAACACACGCTTGGGGACGATCTCTCCGCGGTCCGCCTCGGCCAGAGCGATCAATTCGCCCGAGGCCGTGACGTAGAGCGTGCCGCTGAGGATGGGAGCATCCCGTCCACGCACGAGGACGGCTTGGCCCCTCTGGAGCCTTGCCGCGTCTGCCTTGCTGACAGCCAGCGCCGGGATGTCGTCCAGCGCGGTTTCAACGGGCAGTAACGCGTCGGCGAGGCTTGCCTCGCCGGCGGCGGCTCTATCGCACAAAGCCTCCATTTCTGCCAGTGAAATCATGTCGGCTGCGCCGAGGGGCCCGACCACCAGCCTCCGCAGGGCTGTGACATGGCCAAAACAGCCCAAAACACGGCCAAAATCCCGCGCCAGGGCCCGGACATAGGTGCCTTTGCCGCATTCGGCCTCGAAGACTGCGTGGTCGGCGTCGGGGATCTCCGCCAGCTCCAGCCGGTCGATCTGGACCGGCCGAGCCTGCAATTCGACCTCCTCGCCGTCGCGGGCGAGGTCATAGGCGCGCTCGCCCTCCACCTTGATGGCGGAGAATTTCGGCGGGACCTGCTGGATCAGGCCGGTGAAGCGCGGCAGCAGGGCGCGGATAGCGTCGGCCGTCGGGCGGACGGCGCTCATTTGCGTGACGCGGCCTTCGGCATCGTCGGTGTCGCGCTCCTCGCCCCAGCGCACGCTGAAACGGTAGACCTTGCGGCCGTCCATGATGAACGGCACCGTCTTGGTGGCTTCACCGAGGGCGATCGGCAGCAGACCCGACGCGAGCGGATCGAGCGTGCCGGCATGACCGACGCGCCTTGCCGAAAACAGGCGCTTGATCACGGCGACCGCGTGCGTCGACGTCATGCCGACCGGCTTGTCGAGTGCAATCCAGCCGTGCACGTCGCGCTTCTCGCGCTTGCGCTGACCTTGCGGACGTGCCGACGTCGTTAATGGTGAATTGGTTTCCGTCATCTTTTTCCGTTCTGTTCCGTCACTCGTCGCCGCTGGTATTTTCGATGTCGCGGCGGACACGTGGCGTTCGCAATATCTTCTCGATCCGTTCCGCTTCGTCGAATCGTTCGTCAACGCGAAAGCGGATATCGGGAGCAAATTTTAAGTTAACGCGACGCGCGATTTCTCCGCGCAGAAATCTCTTGTTGCTGTTGAGCGCATCGATCACTTCTTTCACATCGTGCCCGCCGAGCGGCATCACATAGATCGTCGCCTGCCGCAGGTCGGCGGTCATGCGCACTTCCGGGATGGTAATGAGATGACCCTGGATCACGGGATCGTGGATGTCCCCGCGCGTCAGCATTTCGGCGAGTGCATGCCGGATGAGTTCACCGACGCGCAGCTGGCGCTGCGACGGCCCCTTGTCGCTTCGGGTCTGATGCGGTTTGGCCATGGATGAGCGTTCGATCCATCGTGCCCGAACATTGCGCCCGGGCACGCACCTGTTTCCAAAATTGCTTCTTCAGGAATGGCCCGCCGGATCAATTTCCGGCAGCAGCCATCATTTCATCGCGCGCCTGAGATTTGGACTCACAGCGAGCGTTGAACCGTCTCCACGCGATAGCACTCGATCACGTCGCCGACGCGCATATCCTGGTAGTTCTCAAACGCCATGCCGCATTCCTGGCCGGCGGTGACTTCCTTGGCGTCGTCCTTGAAGCGTTTGAGCTGCGACAGCTTGCCCTCGTGCACGACGACATTGTCGCGGATCAGGCGCACATTGGCGCCGCGTTCCACGGTGCCGTCGGTGACGCGGCAGCCGGCCACCTTGCCGACCTTGGACACATTGAACACTTCGAGGATCTGGGCATTGCCCAGCATGGTCTCGCGCCGTTCGGGCGTGAGCAGGCCCGACATCGCCGCTTTCACGTCATCCACGAGATTGTAGATGATGTTGTAGTAGCGGATTTCGATGCCGGCCTGTTCGGCCTCCTCGCGCGCTTCCTTGTGGGCGCGCACGTTGAAGCCGATGATGGCCGCGCCCGAGGACTCCGCGAGCCGCACGTCGGATTCGGTGATGCCGCCGACACCCGACAGGATCACGCGCGCGCCGACCTCTTCGTTGCCGACTTTGTCGAGCGCGCCGACGATCGCCTCGATGGAACCCTGCACGTCGGCCTTGACCACCAGCGGAAATTCCTTTCGGCCTGCGGTCTTGATCTGCGACATCATCTGTTCGAGCGAGCCGCGCATGCCGGTGGCGCGCGCCGCCTGCTTGTCGCGCTTCTGACGCTCGCGATAGGCGGTGACTTCCCGCGCCCGCGCCTCGTTCTCAACCACGGCGAGACGGTCGCCGGCGTCGGGAGTGCCGCTGAAGCCGAGGACCTCGACAGGCACGGAGGGGCCCGCCTCCTGAACAGACGCGCCTGTGTCGCTCACCAGCGCACGCACGCGACCCCATTCGGCGCCGGCCACGATGATGTCGCCGACGCGCAGCGTCCCACGCTGAACCAGCACCGTCGCAACAGGGCCGCGGCCGCGATCGAGCTTGGCTTCGATAACGGTGCCTTCCGCGGGGCGTCCCGGGTTAGCCTTGAGATCGAGAATTTCCGCCTGCAAGCCCAGAGTCTCGAGCAATTTGTCGAGGTTCATCTTCTTGGTGGCCGAGACTTCGACGTCGAGCACGTCGCCGCCGAGCGATTCCACCTGGATTTCATGCTGCAGCAACTCGGTGCGGACGCGTTCCGGCTTGGCGTCCGGCTTGTCGATCTTGTTGATGGCAACGATGATCGGAACCTTCGCGGCCTTGGCATGCTGGATGGCTTCCACCGTCTGCGGCATGACGCCGTCATCGGCCGCCACCACGAGCACCACGATGTCGGTCACCTTGGCGCCACGGGCGCGCATGGCCGTGAAGGCCGCGTGGCCAGGCGTGTCGATAAAGGTGATCTTGCCATGCGATGGCGAAGTGACCTGATAAGCGCCGATATGCTGGGTGATGCCGCCGGCTTCGCCGGCGGCGACTTCGGTCTGGCGGATCGCGTCGAGGAGCGAGGTCTTGCCGTGGTCGACATGGCCCATGATAGTGACGATGGGCGCGCGGGGCGCCATTGCCGACGGATCGTCGGCTGTGTCGAACAGGCCTTCTTCGACATCGGATTCGGCGACGCGCCTGACGGTATGGCCGAGTTCCTCGGCGATCAGCTGCGCGGTGTCGGCATCGATCACGTCGTTGATGGTCGCCATGTGACCCTGCTTCATCAGCAGGCGGATCACATCGACGGCGCGTTCCGACATGCGATTGGCCAGTTCCTGGATGGTGATGGTTTCCGGAACAGTGACCTCGCGCGCCAGCTTTTCCTTCGGCTCGTCGTTGGCATGGCCTTTCAGGCGCTGCGTGCGGCGGCGGAAGGACGCCACCGAGCGTTCGCGATCCTCGTCGGCCTTGAGCGCGGTGACGACGGTCAGGCGGCCGCGCTGCTTCTGCGGTGCGCCGCGGGTGGGTTTGGGGGCGGCAGCCGGACGCGCAGCGCCGCCGGCGCCACGGCGTGCCGTGCGCGGACCTTCGTCTTCGTCGGCTTCCGGCGCGACAACACGGGGACCGGAGCCGGCAAATTTCACGGTCGTCGTATCTTCGCCGAATCGCTTCTTGGCTTCCTGCTCAGCCTTGCGCTTGGCCTCTTCCTCGCGGCGATGACGCTCGTCTTCCTCGCGCTTGCGCGCTTCTGCAGCTTCACGCTCCGCGCGTTCGATCGCCTCGCGGCTGGCGCGCCGTCGAGCCTCTTCCTCCGCGATCTTGCGCTCTTCGGCTTCGCGCACGCGCGAATCGGCCAGGGCATGCGCACGGGCGCTGCGCTCTTCGTCGGTCAGCGTTCGCAGTACGACGCCGGACGCCTTGGCCGAGGGCGGCGCGGCCGGTGCAGCGGCGGCAGCCGTCGACTTCGGCGCTGCGGCGGCTTTGGGCGCTGCGCTCTTGGTCGTTTCCGCAGGCGCGGGTTCGGGCTTCGCCTCGGTGCCGCCGATCACCCGGCGCTTCACCTTCTCGACGACGACCTGCTTGCTGCGGCCATGACTGAAGCTCTGCCGCACGGTGCCCTGTTCAACGCCGCGCTTGAGGGTCAGCGTCTTGCCGCCGACGCCGAGCTTCTTGTCTGGTGTCTTGGTGTCACTCATTCCGAATCCAGTCTCCGGGCACCCTTGTGCCGCGTTTCGCCGTGCTCCGGCTTGCCGGTGTCGCCGGCCCGAAAGCGCCTCAGGCGCTGCAATCTCGTCAGAAAAGGCCTGCCCGCCGGCCCGGCAAGCAGGGCTGCATGTACCACATTTGACCGGCCCAGTGCCAAATCCAATTCATCCGTCGTGAACTCGTCGATAACCACGATTCCGTCGGCAATTTCCGCGTTTCCGCGGTGCAAGGCGGCTTCGATCTTGCGCCGGCCGTCGATCGAGCCGCCGCGGCCATGCAAAAGAGCGGCAACGTCACCCTTGGCGATGGCGGCCTCGACCTTGGAATAGCCGGTGACCACGCATCCGGCCTTGCCGGCAATGGCCAAGGCGTCCAGGGCCGATTTCGCCAGCAGCCTGTCGGTAACGTCGACAAGGTCTCCTGCCGTCTTGACGTCGGTCTTGAAGCCTCTGGCAAAGGCTTTTTTGCGAACGGCCTCAGCCAGAGCGGTTCGGGTCGCGGTTACCCACACCCCGCGGCCCGGGAGCTGATGCTTGAGATCGGGAACGACCGAGCCGTCGGGTGCCATGACGAAACGGATCATCTCGTCCACAGGCTTGACCGCGCGCGTGACCACACAGAACCGCTCGGTGCCCGTCGCCCGGGGCCCGTTATCGAGTTCGTTATCGGCCACGCGTGCCAGCATGCCGTCCGGTTCTCCTCAGCTCTGGGTATCGGCGGTCTCTTCGGTTCCCGCCGGCGCGGATTGCGCAACCAGTTCCGTCTCGCTGATCCAGCCGGCCTTGACGCGGGCCTGCATGATGATCGCTTCGGCTTCCTCACGCGACAACTCGAAGCCGTCGAGAATACCCGGATAGCGGGTCGTCTCGCCGTCCTTGCGCTCGGTCCAGCCAACGAGGTCGTCGGTCGCTGCGCCGGCAAGATCTTCGACGGTCTTTATGTCGTTCTCGCCGAACTTCACCAGCATGGGCGAGGTGACGCCCGGAACTTCCTTCACCTCGTCCGCGACACCGAGTTCGCGGCGCTTCTCATCGTATTCCTTCTCGATGCGATCGAGATACTCGCGTGCGCGGGACTGCAGTTCCTGCGCGGTTTCCTCGTCGAAGCCCTCGATGCCGGCGATTTCCTTCGAATCGACGAGCAGTAATTCCTCCACCGAATTGAAGCCTTCGGAGGCGAGCAATTGGCCGACGACTTCGTCGACATCGAGCGCTTCCATGAAGGTCTTGGTGCGGTTCTGGAACTCTGTTTGACGGCGTTCGGACTCTTCCTGCTCGGTCAGGATATCGATGTCCCAGCCGGTAAGCTGCGAGGCGAGGCGGACATTCTGCCCGCGCCGGCCGATCGCAAGCGACAATTGGGCATCCGGGACGACGACTTCAATACGTTCCTTGTCTTCGTCGAGCACCACCTTGGCCACTTCGGCGGGCGCCAGCGCGTTGACGACGAAGGTCGCGATATCCTGCGACCAGGGGATGATGTCGATCTTCTCGCCCTGCAGCTCGTTCACCACCGCCTGCACGCGCGAGCCGCGCATGCCGACGCAGGCGCCGACCGGATCAACCGACGAATCGCGCGAAATCACGGCAATCTTGGCGCGCGATCCCGGATCGCGGGCGACCGCCTTCACCTCGACGATACCGTCGTAGATTTCCGGCACTTCCTGCGCGAACAGCTTGGCCATGAATTGCGGATGCGTGCGTGACAGGAAAATCTGCGGCCCGCGGGGCTCGCGGCGCACATCGTAGATATAGGCGCGCACGCGGTCGCCGTTGCGGAAGACTTCGCGCGGCAGCATTTCGTCGCGACGGATGATGGCTTCGCCGCGTCCGAGATCGACGATGACGTTGCCGTATTCCACGCGCTTGACGATGCCGTTGACGATATCGCCGATGCGATCCTTGTATTCGGAATATTGCCGGTCGCGTTCGGCTTCGCGCACTTTCTGAACGATCACTTGCTTCGCCGACTGTGCGGCGATGCGGCCATATTCGAGCGGGGGGAGGGCGTCGGCGATGGTGTCGCCGATCTGCGCGGCCGGATTGAGCCGGCGGGCATCTTCGAGGCTCATCTGGTTGGACGGATTCTCGACATTCTCGACCACCAGCATATGGCGCGACAGGCGAAGCTCGCCTTTCTTCTGGTCGATCTCGGCGCGCACTTCGGTCTCGCTGCCATAGCGGGACCGCGCCGCCTTGGCGATCGCGTCTTCCATCGCGGCAATAACGATCGAGCGATCGATCGATTTCTCACGCGCGACTGCGTCGGCGATCTGCAGCAGCTCGAGTTTATTCGCACTGACGGCAGCCATTGGCTACTCTCCTTCATGCTGGGCCAGGCGGCGTTTCTTGGCGCCGTTGGGCCGGAAATTCGTGGGTTGGGTGCGGCCCGCTCCGTTGCGGCGCGGCGCACGGTGATCGTCTTCGGTCACATCTTGCTGAGCCTGGCGCTTGGCCGCCTTGTCGCGGCGGAGGGCCTCGGCGATCAGGGCGTCGGTGAGAACGAGTTTGGCCTCGGCCATGTCCTCGATGGGCAACAGCACATCGGCATCTTCGCCGGCCTTGGCATCGTCGCGATGCAGGCGCGCTGCATCTCCCTCGACACCGGTCAGAACACCTCGGAAGCGCTTGCGGCCCTCCACCGGAATCGACATTTCGATCTTCGCCAGATGACCGGTGTGGCGCTCGAAGTCGGATTTGCGTACCAGCGGACGGTCCATCCCGGGCGAGGAAATTTCCAGCCGGTAGGCGCGCTCGACCGGATCGGCGACATCCAGAACCGGCGACAGCGCCCGCGACAGGTCTTCGCAGTCGTCGATGGTCAGGGTTCCATCCGGGCGCTCGGCCATGATCTGGACGGTGCAGCCTTCGTCGCCTGTCACCCGGACCCGGACCAGCCGAAATCCGAGACTCTCGATCGCCGGTTCCACGATCGTGGCGACGCGCGCGGCCAGGCCCGGCTCGGCAATCAAGCGGGGATCGGCATTGCGGGTCGTCTCGATCGTCATGCTCATTCAGAAAGGTGGTTTCGACCTTGCTCAGGAACGCCCTGGTGGGCCGCCGGATCAAACGGGGGCCATTTCAGGTAATAAAAAAGAGCGGGTCCCGGGTGGGGCCCACTCTCAAAGACCGCCCGGATCACATCCGAACGTTATGAGATGTCCATGACTGGACGGGCGGAATATAGCGGCTTTCTGCCATTCCGCAAGGGCGACCGGGCCGCCCGGGCTAACCCTTCGTTCAGATTCGGGGCCTAGATTCTTGGCGATTCCGGCATTTTCCGGCGATTCGCGGTTCAGGCCTTCTCCGAAATGGCGGCAGCGCGCTCCCTCATCCCTGAAATCGAAGATGCCCTTCAGCGCGGTGATGCGCAGAAGCGTGCCGAGACTCTGCGCAGAATTACCGCCCTGTTTCTCGATGGGTCGGCGCATTTCAATGAAGAGCAGGTCCGGCTGTTCGACGACGTCCTGCTGCGGCTGATTGCGGAAATCGAAACCAAGGCGCGTGCCGAATTGTCGCGACGGCTGGCGCCGCTCGGCAACGCGCCGCATCAGGTGATGCGCCGGCTGGCGGGCGACGACGAGATTTCGGTTGCCGGCCCTGTTCTGATGCAGTCGCCGCGGCTCGAAACGGCCGATCTTGCCAGGATCGCATCATCCAAGAGTCAGGCGCATCTGTTCGCCATCTCATACCGTAAGAATCTCGACGAAGCCGTGACCGATGTTCTGGTCGATCGCGGCAATGAAGACGTCGTTCTCAACGTCGCCGGCAACGCCACCGCCCGCTTTTCCGACAGCGGTTATTCCAAGCTCGTGGATCGCGCGGTCTCCGACGGGGCATTGGCGGAAGCGGTTGCCAGGCGCCCGGATATTCCAGATCGTCTGTTCCGCGAATTGCTCGTGCGCGCGACGGCGGTCGTGCAGCAGCGTCTGCTGGCGGCTGCGCGACCGGAAACCCAAGCCGAGATTCATCACGTAATGGCCAGGGTCTCGGACGAGGTGGCCAGCCAGGCGCAACCCGTCCGCAACTTCAAGGCCGCGATCGACAGGGTACGCGGATTGAATCGCGAGGGGCTGCTCGACGAATCTCAGGTCGTGGAATTCGCCCGGACCAAGGCCTATGACGAGACGGTCGCGGCCCTGTCGGAAGTGACCGAAGTGCCGGTCGATATTGTCGATCGCCTGATGGGCGGCGAACGGCCGGATCCGGTGCTGATCCTTTGCAAGGCGGCGGGTTATTCCTGGCCGACGGCGAAAAACGTGATTCTGCTGCGCCTCGGCAACAAGGGAAAAGCCGCGCCGACGCTGGATGCGGCGTCCGTCAATTTCGACAAGCTGTCGATGTCGACCGCACAGCGCGTCGTGCGTTTCTGGCAGAACGGACAGGGCCAGATTCCGTAGCTTTCGTCGTCCCGTATCAGCGCTTGCGAAAAATCAGATAGCAGGGCGTGCGGCCTTCGCGCTTCGCCTTGGCTTCGTAGCGCGTGCCTTCAAAGCCGGGCCAGGGTTTGCGCCAGTCGTCCGCGCGTTCCGCGGTCCATGCAAAGTCCGGCGCGGACATGGCCCGACGCAACGTCCAGGCGACGTAATGCGGGATGTCGCTGGCGAATCTGAATTCGCCGCCGGAGCGGAGAATGCGCGCCATCGCGGCAATGCTGTCGGACTGCACGAACCGGCGCTTCCAATGCCGTTTCTTCGGCCATGGGTCAGGATAAAGAAGATCGACCCGCGCAACCGATGCAGCCGGAACCCACGCAATGAGGTCCGTCGCATCGCCGTGGTGTAGGCGGATATTGCGGAGATTCTTGCGCTCGATCCCGGCCAGCGCCTTCGCCATTCCGTTGACGAAAGGTTCGACGCCAATGAACCCCATATGTGGGTTTCGTTCGGCTTCGCCGAGCAGATGTTCGGCGCCGCCAAAGCCGATTTCGAGGCGTACGGAATCGACGCGATCCGGAAACAGGCTTTCCAGCGCCGCCGGCGCAGGTTGCGCCAGATCGATGGCGAGTCTCGGCAACAGCGACGCGAACAGATCGGCTTGATGCTGCCGCAGCCTCTTGCCCTTGCGACGGCCGAAAAACGCGCCACGTTCCGCGCGCTTGCCTGGGTCGCCGTCTCGGATGCCTGAATGCATAACGGCCGCATCCTTGATGCGGCCGTCGCAAAAATTCAACCCGTGACAGGGGCCATTACTTGAAGGCCCGCCTGATCTGGTCGGCGAGATCGGTCTTTTCCCAGGAGAAGCCGCCGTCCTTGTCCGGCGCGCGGCCGAAATGACCGTAGGCCGCGGTGCGACGATAGATCGGCCGGTTCAGCTTGAGCGTGCGGCGGATGTTGGTCGGGCGCAGGGGGAAAAGTTCGGCGAGGACTTTTTCCAGCTTGGCTTCGTCCACCCGACCGGTACCGTGGGTATCCACCAGAAGCGACATCGGATCGGCAACGCCGATCGCATAGGCCACTTGAATTGTGCAGCGCTCGGCGACGCCCGACGCCACGACGTTCTTGGCGAGATAACGTGCGGCATAAGCGGCAGAACGGTCCACCTTGGTCGGATCCTTGCCGGAGAAGGCGCCGCCGCCATGCGGCGCGTAACCACCATAGGTGTCGACGATGATCTTGCGGCCGGTCAGGCCGCAATCGCCGTCCGGTCCGCCGACCACGAAATTGCCGGTCGGGTTGACGAGGAAGTCGGATTCCTTAGCCGGCATCCAGCCTTTCGGAAGTGCGGATGCGACCGCATCGCCGATCAGATCCTTCACCATCGACGGCGTATACTTCTTGCCGTTGCGGCTCTGTGCATTGTGCTGCGTCGAGACCACGACCTTGGTGCAGCCGACCGGCTTGCCGTCGACATACTTCACCGTCACCTGGCTCTTTGAGTCGGGCTGCAGGTCGAACAGTTTCTTGGAGCGGCGCTGATCGGACAGCACTTTGAGTATCTTGTGCGCGAAATAGATCGGCGCCGGCATGAACGAGTTCTTTTCGTAGACCTCGCTTTCGGTGCAGGCGAAACCGAACATCATGCCCTGGTCGCCCGCGCCTTCCTGTTCGCCGTTCTTTTTCTTCTTGGCGTCGACGCCCATGGCGATATCCGGCGACTGGCCGTGCAGCAGCACTTCGACGTCGGCGCCGTGGTACGAGAAACCATCCTGATCGTAGCCGATGTCCTTGACCACATCGCGCGCGATCTGCGCGATCAGCTCGCGGTTGATGACCGCCTGTGAGCCGTATTTCTTGAAGAACGGCGCCTGGCCGCGTCCTTCGCCGGCAATGACGATCTTGTTGGTTGTGGTCAGCACCTCGCAGCCAAGCCGCGTGTTCACAAGACTGTCGTCAGCGATGCCTAGCTTGACATCGTTCTCGATGAAGGCGTCGAGGATGGCGTCCGAGATCTGGTCGCTGACTTTGTCCGGGTGGCCTTCGGACACAGATTCGCTGGTAAACAGGTGGCTCTTGCGCGGCACGGTTCAGCACTCCTCGCGGGGTGAAAGCAGTCATTCACCGTCTAGATTGAGGCGGTGTTTCTTGCAGTGTCTGCAAGCGCGGTCAAGATGTGGGCTGGATGGGCGAATAATGTGGGCGAAAAGGGGGGGTTAGCGGCTTTCGTCGCCGGCGATCTGCTCGACCAGATCGACTATTCTCCGGCGGAGTTTCTGGTCCTTGATCCGCATGAAGGACTTGGTCAGGGCCAGCCCGTCCGAGGTCGCCAGGAAATCCGAGATGTAACTTGGCGAGGGCGCGTCGCTCATGCCCGGGATCGGCTCACCCACGCTCGGGGCGCCTTCGAAGAAAAACGAGACCGGAACCTGGAGGATGGAGGAGATTTGCTGGAGGCGGCTGGCACCGATGCGGTTGGTGCCTTTCTCGTATTTCTGGACCTGCTGAAAAGTCAGGCCGAGCGCTTCGCCAAGCTTTTCCTGACTCATGTTGAGCATCATGCGTCGCATGCGAACGCGGCTCCCGACGTGCTTATCGGTGGGATTCGGGGCCTTTTTCACCATTCAAGTCTCCGCAACACTTCACACCCGCCACGCCGTAATGACATCTCTATCCACATGAATAGCAGCCACACGGCAAGGTCGAGTTTATTGCAAACTACATGATTTGCGAGGAGATTATGTAAAATACTGCTTCGGCCTATCCAGAACAATATTTTTGGTTATCGGTGATAATGCCTACGCTATACAAACGGACCGCGGTCCGGCTTCGGCGGCTTCTCACATCTTCTTCTTTTGGCGCGTGCGTTTGCGGAGGATGAAAACGAGAATTGCGGCCATCGCCAGGCCGATGGCGCTGTCTCCAATCCGGGCATAAATCGTCGGAGCGATCTGGCGCGGCAGCCGCGAATCCAGCACGCCTTCGACGCCCAGCGGCAGGGCGCCAAGGACCCTACCGACAGGATCGACCACTGCCGAAATCCCGTTATTGGCGGCGCGCACCAGCGGCAAACCTTCTTCGATGGCCCGGACCCGCGCTTGCCGGAAATGCTGGTGGGGGCCGGTGCTGATGCCGAACCAGGCGTCGTTGGTGACATTCAAGAGCCAAGCAGGCCGCTCGCCGGGTGGGACGACCTGACCCGGAAAAATAATCTCGTAGCAGATCAGCGGAAGAAAGCGCGGCACGCCGGGCGCCTCGTAGGCGCGATGCCGGTCGCCCGCCAGGAAGCCGCCGCGCACCTTGGTGAGCTGCACGAAGCCGGCTTTCTCGAGCAGGGCTTGAAACGGCAGATATTCCCCGAACGGCACCAGATGCACCTTGTCGTAGACCGACAGCACGGTGCCGTCGTGGTCGATGACATAGACCGAGTTATAGGCGCGTCCGCTTGTCGCCGGCGCTGAATCGGCGAAGCGTGCCGCTCCGGTGATCAGCACGCTGCCTTGCGGCAGGAGTGCGGCAATCTGGGCAAGTGCGTCCGCCTCGCGCGTCAGGAAGAACGGAAACGCCGACTCCGGCCAGATCAGATGCGTCACATCGCGCATGCCGGTTGAGTCCGGACCCGTCGCGCGGTCCGACAGCGACAGATACCGGCTCATGACCTGCTGCTTGTTGGCGTAGTTGAATTTTTCATCCTGCGGCAAATTGGGCTGCATGATCCGCAGCCGTACGTTGTCGACGAGTAGCGTCGGCATGCGCGTGAGCCGCCACGCGCCAAACCCGGCGAGCAGCGCGAGCAGGGTCAGGCTCGCCGTCAGCGGCAACCAGGGCTGCCGGCTATCGTTCTTGTCGTCCGCCAGCGTTGCGGGGCTTGCGAATACTGCGACCGCGATGAACGTCAGTCCCCAGACGCCGACCAGCGAGGCGCCTTGCGCCAGCACCAGCGGGCCAGTCAGGGCATAGCCGATGCTGTTCCAGGGAAAGCCGGTGAGCACATGGCCGCGCAGCCATTCGACAACGGTCAAGGCCACGGCGAGTGACAGAACGCGCAGCGGCCCGCGCAGCCAGATCAGCCGCGCGAGTCCGCAACCCAGGGCGAAGAAAACCGCGAGTCCGGCCGGCAGGGCCGTGACCGCAACCGGCAGCAGCCAACCGAATGTTTTCGCATCGACAAGAAAGGCGTGTCCGATCCAGTACAGCCCGGCGAGGAAATAGCCGAAGCCGAAAAGCCATCCCGCGCCTGCCGCCGCGAAAGCGGGGCCGAACCGCCCTGCGGCCGAGCCATCGATCAGCCAGACAAGGACGGGAAATGTCAGGAACAGCACCGGCCACACGTCGAAGGGCGGCAAGGCCAGCGTTGATACTGCACCGGCGGCGAAGGCGATCGACGCGCGCCGCCATCCCCATGCCAGCACGATGCGATGTGCGAGCCGCGCGACGATCACGGCTGCCGTGTGTTGTGCGATGGCATGTCGGGTGACGTTCCCGTCTCGGCTGCCGGGGTTTCGTCGGAGGCGGGGCTTCGCGGCGATGCTGCCGCCTTCTTTCGGATCTCTCGGGCGCGCGTCACGCGGGGGATTTTCCCGGAATGGATTTTCACCTTCTTGACGCGGCGGGGATCGGCATCCAGCACCTCGAATTCGAATGTTCCGGGGCCGGGAACCAGTTCGCCCCGCACGGGAACGCGGCCGACCTGGGTGACGAGATAGCCGCCGAGGGTATCGACCTCCTTTGCGGCATCGCCGACGGCGAATCCGCTCCCGACAATGGCAATGACATCCTCAAGACTGGCGCGCGCGTCCGCGATAAAGGAGCCGTCCGTCTGCTGAACCACGCTCGGCGCCTGCTCGTCGTCGTGCTCATCCTCGATCTCGCCGACGATCTGCTCCACGATATCCTCGATCGAAACGATGCCGTCGGTGCCGCCATATTCATCGACCACGAGCGCGAGATGAATGCGCGTCGCCTGCATTTTGGCGAGCAGATCGATGGCGGGCATCGAGGGCGGCACAAACAGGATCGGGCGGATGATCTTTGCCGCCGAAAGCGGCATCGACAGGTCGATCGCCTTCAGGTCCAGGCCGGCTGACGGAGGCTTCTTGCGCCTGCTCTTGGCCGTGGATGCGGTGGTCGCACACGCGGTCATGAACGCGATCAGATCGCGAATATGCACCATGCCGGCGGGATCATCGAGCGTATCGTTGAATACGACAAGCCGGGAATGACCCGCGCCCTCGAACACCTTCACCAGTTCGCCGATGGGGATGTCCTGCTGGACCGCGACGATGTCGGCGCGCGGCACCATGACATCCGAAATCCGCCGTTCACGCAACCCAAGGATATTCTTGAGCATCGTGACTTCTTCAGGCGAAAAGCCGGTTTCCGACTGCGCGCTTTCCTCCAGCACGACCTTGAGGTCGGCGCGCACCGAACCCGCTCTCCAGCCGAACAGCATGCGCAGCCAGCGGCTGAAAATGCCGTCGTTTTCACGCGCGGCGTCCTGCTGCTGCGACGGCACCAAGGCGGGAAGGTTGCGCGGTTCTGGGCTCCGCTCGGTCGTGGCGTTAGGGGAAGGGTCGCTGTCTGGCATGGCGGTGGTGGTCAGACCCCGGGCTCTGAACCGGCATAGGGATCGGGAATGCCGAGTTGCATGAGAATTTCGCTTTCCAGCCGTTCCATTCGCGTCGCTTCGGCATCCGTCATGTGATCGTAGCCGAGAAGATGAAGATAACCATGGATCGCCAGATGGGCGAGATGGTCCGAAAACGGCTTGTTTTCCGCCGTCGCCTCGCGGGCGAGGGTTTCGTAGGCAATCACGATATCGCCGAGATGGCCGCCTGTTGCCGGGCCGCTCGCGGGAAACGACAGGACATTGGTCGGCTTGTCCTGGTTGCGCCATTGCCGGTTGATCTCGCGAACAGCGGAATCGTCGGTCAGTACAATAGCGATCTCGGCATTGTCCTGCGCGGTGTTCTTTGCCGCCCCGGCAATGGCGCGACGTATCACCGCCTCTGCGTCCGGGTTCTTGCTCCAAAGCGGAGATTGCACGATCACATCCAGCGTGAGTGGCGGGATGTCGGTTCGTGCCGCGGTCGACGCCATCGCTGCTATTCCCGCTTCAGGCGCGCGGCACTGGCCTGATCGTAGGCCGCGACGATCCGCCCAACCAGTTCGTGCCGCACGACGTCCTCGCTGGTGAATGCGACCTGCGCGATGCCCTCGACATTCGCCAGCAGGCGCGTGGCTTCGGCAAGACCCGAGGTCTGTCCCGGCGGAAGGTCGACCTGGCTCGGGTCGCCGGTGACGATCATGCGGCTGTTCTCGCCCAGGCGCGTCAGAAACATCTTCATCTGCATCGAGGTGGTGTTCTGGGCTTCGTCCAGAATCACCGCGGCGTTGCTGAGCGTGCGGCCGCGCATGAAGGCGAGGGGCGCGATCTCGATTTCGCCCGCCTGCAGCGCCCGTTCGACAATCCGCATGTCCATGAGATCGAACAGCGCGTCGTAGATGGGCCGCAAATAAGGATCGACCTTTTCGCGCATGTCGCCGGGCAGGAATCCCAGCCGCTCGCCCGCCTCCACGGCGGGACGGGAAAGGATGATGCGGTCGACCTCCTTGCGCTCGAATAACGACACCGCATGGGCGACGGCGAGCCAGGTCTTGCCGGTGCCGGCGGGCCCGATGCCGAAGACCAGTGTGTTGCGTTTCAGGGCGCGGATATAGGCGTCCTGACCGGCCGTGCGTGCGCGCACCGGCCGCTTGCGCAGGTTGATCTCCTCGAAATGCGGCCGTGCCGCTGCATGGTCGTAATCGAACAGCGAGCCCTGCGCGAGCGCATGCCGGATCGCGCCTTCGACATCGCCGCTGACCAGATCGTGCCCGGTCTTGATCTGCTCATAAAGCGTATCCAGAACGCGCCGGGCCTGATCGCAGGCGTCGCGGGTGCCCTCGATCGTCACATGATTTCCGCGCGAATCCGCCACCACGCCGAGCTTGCGCTCGATCATCGCGAGATTTTGTCCGTATTGTCCGAACAGCGTCGATGCAAGACGATTGTCATCGAAAGCGAGCACGGTGCGCGTCATCGGGCTGTCTTGCGAGGATGCCGGTGTGATCGAGCCGTTATTCGGTTTGAAGCTGCGCAATGCGTCAGATCTCCGCGGCCGCGAGAATGCGACTCTGTTCTGCCCTACGATCTGTGAATCCGCTCAAATTCCCGTACAGGCTGTGTGCGGCCACTTCGGTGATTTCGACTCGTTCAATTCCACCGATCAATGCCGGCGAACCCATGACGTGCACCGGCTGCAGATACGGCGAGCGTCCGACGATCTGTCCCGGATGACGTCCCGCCTTCTCGAACAGCACCTCGAAAGTGCGGCCGACGCATGCGGCATTGAAGGCATTTTGCTGCCGGTCGATCAGATTCTGCAATTCGTGCAACCGCGACGACATGACGTCCTCAGGAATCTGCTCGTCCATCTCGGCGGCCGGTGTACCCGGACGCGGCGAATATTTGAACGAGAAAGAGCCGTTGAAGCCGACGCTTTCGACAAGGCTCATCGTCTGACGAAAATCCTCATCGGTCTCTCCCGGGAAGCCGACGATGAAATCCGAGGTGAAGGCCATGGCCGGCTGCGCCGAACGCAGCCTGCTGATCGCGCGCAAAAAATCGTCGCGGGTGTGCCGCCGATTCATCGCCGAAAGAATGCGGTCGGATCCAGACTGCACTGGCAGATGCAGTTGCGGCATCAATTGCGGCAAGTCGCGATGCGCGGCGATCAAGCTCTCGTCGACATCGCAAGGATGGCTCGTCGTATAGCGCAACCGAGCAACGCCGGGAATTTCCGCCACACGATAGAGCAGTTGCGCGAGCGTCCATGGTGTGCCGTCGGGCCCTTCGCCATGAAAGGCGTTCACATTCTGGCCGATCAAGGTGATCTCGCGAACACCGGCTTCGGCCAGATGTCTCGCCTCAGCGACGATCTTCTCGACCGGACGCGAGATTTCGGCTCCGCGCGTGTAAGGCACGACACAGAATGTGCAGAACTTGTCGCAGCCTTCCTGAACGGTCACGAATGCGCTGACGCCGCGCGCGCGAATGGCTTCGCGTGTGGGCTGTTTCAGAAAATCGAACTTGTCCTCCACCGGAAAGTCGGTGTCGAGGGCTCTCCCCTCGCGTTTCGACTGCGCCAGAAGCTCGGGCAGACGGTGGTAACTTTGCGGACCGACCACAACGTCGACGGCAGGCGCGCGGCGCAAGATTTCGGCGCCTTCCGCCTGCGCCACGCAGCCGGCCACGGCCACCGTCAGGTTGCGTCCGTTGGAAGCCGCCTCGGTCTTCAACTGCCGGATGCGGCCCAGTTCCGAATAGACCTTTTCGGCCGCCTTTTCCCGGATGTGGCAGGTGTTGAGAATCACCAGATCGGCATCCTCGATCCTGTCGGTTTCGGCAAAGCCTTCCGGCGCCAGGGTGTCCGCCATACGACGCGAATCGTAGACGTTCATCTGGCAGCCATAGGACTTGACGTAGAGCTTCCGGGGTTTGTTCATGCCATTCGGTCGGGCTGGTTGGACACCAAGTGCTTCAAAAAGCTCGCCTTTCGGTGTGGTATCCTGGTATTTTTTATCATCCCGCCTGTGCCGCGGCATCGGCCGCGATCGGTGTCGTCATAGCGGTTTTTCGACCCGAAAGGAATGCCGCTGTCAGATGGGTCCGGCGGCAGGCCGACCGCGCAATGACGCGGATGTAAGCTGCCGGACGGACCGTTCAATGGATTTGGCCAGCATCTTTCGGTCGCCATGGAAGGGAACCGGGTCCCCGAAGGCGATGATGGCGTCGACCGCGCCCTGGCGGGCATAGCCGCGCAAATGCGGCAGAAAGTCGGTGTCGCCGTACCAGGCGACGAGAGGGCGGTGCTGCCGCCCCATCGGCAGACCATTGAGATGCGTGTAGCTGATTGACAGAGGCTGCAGCAGCACGCCCGGCCCGGATGCCGCCGACAGCAGGAGTTCACTCGCCGCGCCCACCAATGCCGAACGGAACGGCAGCACACGATTGCCGTCGCTGGATGTGCCTTCTGCGAACAGGACGACCGGGCGGCCCTGCGCAAGCCGCCTGGCGATTTCCGCATTCACGGCTGCGGTCTGCTGGCGCCGCGTGCGGTCGACGAAGACGGTGCCGGTCAGCTCTGCCGTCAGTCCGACCAGCGGCCAGTCGCGCACCTCGCGTTTGGCAACAAAATGCGCCGGAAGAATCGACCCGATAGCCGCGATGTCGATCCACGACATGTGATTGGAGACAAAGATGACCGGCTGTCCGGTCACCGGCGTTCCGACCACGCGCACATGCAACCGCAGCAGGCGCCGCAGGATGCGGTAGAAGAACAGCGTCACACGCGGCTGTTCCCGCCGTCCGATCGCGCGAAGACACCATTGGATGGCGGCCAGCGTTGCGGCGCCGCCGGCAAAGACGCCGATGACGAAGCCCAGCCGCAACATCAGCGTGTTTCGTCATCCTTGAGCGGCACGGCATAGAGCTCCAGCCGGTGGTCGACCAGCCGGTAGCCGAGCTTGCGGGCGACTTCCGCCTGCAGCTTTTCGATTTCTTCTGATTGGAATTCGAGCACCTCGCCGGTCCGCAGATTGATGAGATGATCGTGATGCGCTTCCGGGATCTGCTCGAAGCGCGCGCGTCCCTCGCGGAAGTCGTGACGCTCGATGATGCCGGCGTCCTCGAAAAGTTTGACGGTGCGGTAAACGGTTGAAATGGAGATACGGTTATCGATCTTGATGCAGCGCCGGTACAGTTCTTCCACATCGGGATGATCGTCGGCGTCGTTGAGGACGCGCGCAATCGTCCGGCGCTGCTCCGTCATCCGCATGCCCTTTTCGACGCAGCGCGCTTCGATGCTAGTCTTCGGCTTGGCCACACATGTCTCCAGTCATCCGGCGGTTATCATAGGAGGGAGGGGCAGGGCCGTCCATCGGCGGCGATCAGGCAAGGTCGCGGCGCAATGTGAGGGCGTTGGACGGCCCGGCCGGTCCATCGGGATAATAGCCGGGTCTGCGACCGACTTCATAAAAACCCATTCTCTCATAGAGCCTGATCGCGGGCGCATTGCTCTCGTCCACTTCCAGGAACACGGTCTTCACGCCCTGGCCGGCCAGCCGCCCGAGATGCAGGCGCAGCAGTCTGCGCGCCAGCCCACGACCGCGCTGCGCCGAAACGACCGCGACGCTTAGAATTTCTGCTTCACCGGCAACGATCCGCGACATGATGAAGCCGGCGAGCTTGCGGCGGATCGTTACGCGATGCGTCAGGATGCTGCGGTCGAGCAGCAGCCGCTCGATTTCGTCCTCGCTCCAGCCGCGATGGAAGGACGCCGCATGCAGCGCGGCGATCGCGCGCGCGTCCGCGGCCGTCGCTTCCGAGAGCGCCGGTTCGGCGGAACCGAACAGCCGATCGAAAAAAGCTTTCATCGGCGGGGCAGGTGAGCGGCGCTCTGGGGATGCGCGTCGGGCGCGCGCAGATAGAGTGGCTTCGGTGCGGATTGCTCCTTGTCGGCCGCAGCGCCCAGCCGCGCCACCCAGTCGATGTCCGGCGCGCGCCGCTCGTCGACGACTTGCGGCGGGTCCTGTCCCTCGGGCCATTCGTGCGCAATCATCCCGGCGCCCGATCCGACGAGCCGGGCCGACGCCGCAGCGGCCGCATGCACAGCTTCGCGCACAGGAACGACACGCGGCGGAATCAGCGTGCGACCCCCGGCGCCGAAAAGCTGCAGATAGACGTGATGGTGCCGCGCGTCGATCACCGCGGCGATCGGCACGCTGTCGTCCGCGGCGATGTAGGGCGCCGCAAGCGCGGCGAGCGTCGTGACGCCGACAACAGGCTTGGAGGCGGCAAGTCCGAATCCGCGCGCCGCGGCGATACCGACGCGCAGGCCGGTGAAGCTGCCTGGCCCCGTCGTCACGATGATGCGGTCGATGTCGCCGAAGCCGACCTGCGCCTGCGTCATCACCGCGGCAACCAGCGGCATCAGGGCTTCCGCGTGACCGCGCACCATGAGCTGGCTCTCGGTCGCTAGGATGGCGGCCTGTCCGGTGTCGAGCACGGCGGCAGAACAGGCTTCCAGAGCCGTGTCGATGGCGAGCACACGCATGTTGCGAGGAGCCGGAATGCTGGTGGTCGAATCTGAAAGGACTCCAGCCTAGTTCAGGCGGCAGCGGCGATGAACCGGAAAACGAGGCACGAGGCCGGAATTACATCGGCCGGACCTCGGTCACGTCGGGCACGAAATGGCGCAGCAGGTTCTGGATGCCGTGCCGCAGGGTCGCGGTCGAAGACGGGCAGCCTGAGCAGGCGCCTTTCATCGACAGGAACACCACGCCGTCCTTGAAGCCGCGGAAGGTGATGTCGCCGCCGTCATTGGCGACGGCCGGCCGTACGCGCGTTTCGATCAGCTCCTTGATGGTATTGACCGTTTCCGTATCCGCCGGATCGAAAAACTCGTCGTCGCCGGCCATTGCGGAATCGGCGCCGTCCCTCAGGATCGGCGCACCGGACATATAGTGTTCCATGATCGCGCCGAGGATCAGCGGCTTGAGCTGCTGCCAGTCGCCTTCGGTCTTGGTGACGGTGATGAAGTCGGCGCCAAAAAACACGCCGGACACACGGTCGATCGCGAACAGGCGCTCCGCGAGCGGAGACTTGGCGGCCTGTTCGCGGTCTGTGATGTCCACCGTGCCGCGGTCCAGCACGGCGCGGCCGGGCAGGAATTTCAGCGTCGCCGGATTGGGCGTGGCTTCCGTCTGGATGAACATTGTCGTGGGCTCCGGAGCGTGTCGGCGCGGACCAGGATGCCTCGCTCGACTGCAAATCTTGCCCTATAAATGGGCTTTTCCACGGAAAGGTCAACGGGCCGGACGACTCACGAGAGGGCGTCCAGTTCCTCGTCCGTTAGATGGCCTGGGACAATGGTCACCGGGATGGGGAATTCGCCGGCAGTCTTGCCGAAACCAGACACCAGCGGCCCGGGGCCTTCCTTGCCGGTTCCGGCGGCGAGGATGAGGACCTCGATATCCTCGTCCTCGTCGATCAGCTTGAGAATCTGTTCGCTCCAGTCGCCCTCGCGAATCGCGCGTTCCGGAGTGATTCCGGCAACCCCGTTGGCGCGTCCGGCCGCCCGTTCCAGCGCGGCATTGGCCTCCTCGTGCGCCTCCGCGCGCATGATGTCGGCGACGCCAAGCCATTGCTGGTTGCGGTCGGACGTATCGATCACGCGCAGCATGATCATGTTGGCATTGATGCGCGCCACCCGGCGGCTCGCATAATAGATGGCGCGATCGCATTCCGGCGAGTCGTCGATGATGACCAGATATTTCGGCCTGTGCCCGCTTTCGTAGCTGCGCCGCTTGCGGCTCATCTTTGCCCCCAAAGTCCCGCCTTCAACTTCGGTCGCGATTAATCTCGCGCCGGCCGATGGTGGCACAGGACGCGTGGCGGGAACAAGCCGCCGCTTTAGAGGAAAACCCGATCGATTCTCACCTGACCTATCGTCGCACGAAGCCGACGATGTCCTTGACAGCGTCCATGGTCTCGCGGGCGAGCGCTTGCGCGCGCCCGGAACCGTCGGCGAGAACCGAATCGATGTAGGCCGGATCGCCCACGAGTTTCTTCATTTCGGCGCCGATAGGTCCGAGTTTGGCGACGGCAAGATCGACAAGCGCGTTCTTGAATGTCGAGAATTGCGCGCCGCCGAATTCCTTCAGCACGCCAGCCTTTGTCGTGTCGCTCAGCGCGGCATAGATGCCGACCAGGTTGTCGGCTTCCGGCCGTTGCTCGAGGTCTTTCACGTCATGCGACAGCGGGTGCGGGTCCGTTTTCGCCTTGCGGATCTTCTGTGCGATCGCGTCGGCGTCGTCGGTGAGATTGATGCGCGAATTGTCCGAGGCGTCCGACTTCGACATCTTCTTCGTGCCGTCGCGCAGCGACATGACGCGCGTTGCCGGCCCCTGGATTAGTGGCTCGGGCAGCGGGAAGAAAACGTCGCCAAGACCATGCGATTTTATGGAATCGGAAAAATCGTTGTTGAATTTCTGCGCAATGTCGCGCGCCAGCTCGAGATGCTGCTTCTGGTCTTCGCCGACCGGCACGTGCGTTGCGCGGTAGACCAGAATGTCGGCGGCCATTAGATTGGGATAGGCGTAGAGACCCACCGAGGCGTTCTCGCGGTCCTTGCCGGCTTTCTCCTTGAACTGGGTCATCCGGTTGAGCCAGCCGAGACGCGCCACGCAGTTGAACACCCAGGCAAGCTCGGCGTGTTCGGCGACCTGGCTCTGGTTGAACACGATATGCTTTTTTGGATCGATGCCGGCGGCGAGGAAGGCTGCCGTCACTTCACGGATATTGCGGGTGAGTTCGGCGGGTTCCTGCCACACCGTGATCGCGTGCATGTCGACGACGCAATAGATGCAGTCGTGGCTCTCCTGCAGGGCCACGAATTTGGTGATGGCGCCCAGATAATTGCCGAGATGCAGATTGCCGGTCGGCTGGACGCCTGAAAAGACGCGTTCCTTGAACGCCATAACGAAACTCCCCGCGCGTGAGGCGCGAGGTCAGATGCCATGCCGCAACGGGGCGTGGCAAGAGCCGGGGCGGCGGGTCTTGCCGGAGGATTAACCGCAGCGAACCGCAGGAATCGGGCGCCGTCAGGGGATGTGGCCCGTGCTGCCCACGGTTGCTCGCGCCCTGTCCGTCGCTATAGTGCGGCCGCTTTTCACGCGAGGTAAAAGAATGACCGCTCCCCGCTACGACGTGCTCGGTATCGGCAACGCCATTGTCGACGTGATCGCCCGTGCCGACGACGATTTTCTGGTTGCGCAGAACATGCAGAAGGGCGGCATGGCGCTGATCGACGAGGCGCGCGCGCAGGCGATCTACGACGCGATGGGGCCGGCGACCGAGATTTCCGGCGGCTCCGCCGCCAACACCATTGCCGGTGTCGCGAGCTATGGAGCGCGTGCCGCTTTTGTCGGCAAGGTGAAGGATGACGAACTGGGCCGCACTTTCGCGCACGACATCCGCGCCGCCAAGGTCGCATTCGACACCGCGCCCGCCTCGGACGGTCCATCGACGGCCCGCTGCTACATCATGGTGACGCCGGACGGCGAGCGCACCATGAATACCTATCTCGGTGCCGCGCAGGATTTGCATCCGAACGACATCGATCCCGATGCGGTGGCCTCGGCCGCGATCACCTATCTCGAGGGCTATCTGTGGGATCCGCCGCATGCGAAGGAGGCTTTTCGCAAGGCGGCGAAAGCCGCGCACGACGCGCAGCGCCTGGTGGCATTGACCTTGTCGGATTCGTTCTGCGTCGATCGTTATCGCGGGGAGTTTCTCAAATTGCTGCGTGACCGTACGGTCGATCTGATCTTTGCCAACGAAGCCGAACTGAAGAGCCTTTATGAAACGGCCGATTTCGATACAGCCGTAGGCGCCCTGCGGCAGGATGCGAAACTCGCAGTCGTGACACGCAGCGAAAAAGGCTGCGTTGTCGTTGCGTCCGATGGCGTGAAAGCGGTTCCGGCGGCGGCCGTGGAGAAAGTCGTCGATACCACAGGCGCGGGCGATCTGTTCGCGGCTGGATTTCTGGTCGGCCTTGCACGCGGAGCGGATCACGTCACTGCCGGCAAGCTCGGCGCGCTCGCCGCCGCCGAGGTGATCCAGCATCTTGGCGCCCGCCCTGAACGCTCGCTGAAGGACTTGGCGCAGGAGAACGGATTGCTGTAACGCGGGCGTGAAGCGGTAAATAGCGAAGCGTTAACAGAAACGTAAGGGCTCATGGTTACCGATTGATGAAGAAACGCTCTTCAATCGGAGCCAACCATGGATACGCCCCAGAATAATGACAACGCTGTCAAGGCCGACACCGCGGCGTCGGCTGCCGCATCTTCTGTTGAAAAGCCGAAGCTGGAAGAAGCGACCGCGTCGTCAGTCTCCCCGTTTTCTTTCTTTCATCGCGCCCGCGTCTCCGCCGCTGCGGCCATCATGGGCGCGCTCGCCGCACGTCCGCGTCTGAGCCGCGCCGGCGTTCTTGCGGTCTCCATTGCGGTCTCGGCCGCCGTCGGTTCGATGGTCGGCGCATGGGCCGCCGTCGTTTTCACCAAGCCGCCGGCCGATCCTGTCGCGACGGTCATCGCGAATGCCGAGAAGGATGCGGTCGCGAAACTCTCGGCTGAGATCGCCGCGCTGAAAGCGAGCATCGACAGCATGAGCAAGACTTCCACTGTGCAATTCGCCCGCATCAACGAGCGGGTCGAGCGCAGCGAGAAGGCGCAGGGCGAACCCGCTGCAAAGATCGCGCGTCTTGCCGACGCCGTGGAGAAACTGGAGCGCAAGACGTCCGCCGCGCCGTCGTCGCCGGCCGCGACCGGGCCCGAGATCACCGGCTCGATCGTTCCGAAGCAGCAGGACAAGCCACCAGTGGTGACCGGCTGGGTGCTGCGGGAAGTGTTCGACGGCGCCGCGATGGTCGAGAGCCGTTACGGTCTCTACGAGGTGGTGCCAGGCGCGAACTTGCCAGGTCTTGGCCGTGTCGAGACCATCCGTCGTCAGGAGGGCCGCTGGGTGGTCGTCACGCCCAAGGGGCTGATCGTCTCGTCTCGCTGAATTCCGGGACAGTCCGCAAAGGCGGCGCCATCCGGGCGCCGCTTTTTTTTGCGTCCTGTGTCAATCTCGGGATGTGGTCGGGTCTTTCGATCCGTGCCATATTTTGCGCAGATCGACGGGAGCGGCTTGATGAGAGTGTTGAGCCAGATCGCTGTTGCCTCCGGCGCGCTGGCGGCGTTCGTTCTCGCGCTGGAACCGGCGGCATCTTTCGACCGCGTACAAGCCAGGCCAAGCGCTCCCGATACGACGGAAAACTGTCCCGGCCTGGTCGCCGCGCCGCGGTTTCGGGTGATGCCGGCATCGTTGCGTCTGGCGGCATTAGCGTCCGACCAGGTGCGCATCACTTACATCGGACATTCGACTTTCCTGCTCGAAAGCCCGCGTCTGGTTCGCATCGCCACCGACTACAATGACTACGTCAAGCCGCCCGTGCTGCCCGACGTCGTCACCATGAACCGCGCGCATTCGACCCACTTCACGGACAGTCCCGAGTCGGGCATCGCGCATGTCCTGCGCGGCTGGGCCAGCGACTATGGCAAGCCGGTGCGCCACGACGCCCAGATCAAGGATGTGCGTGTGCGCAATGTGCCGACCAATATCCGGGATTTTGCGGGCGGCACGCAGCAGCACGGCAATTCGATTTTCATCTTCGAAGTCGCCAACCTGTGCATTGCGCATCTCGGGCATCTGCATCACACGCTGAACGCGCAGCAGGTGAATGAAATCGGGCGACTCGATGCGGTCATGGTGCCGGTTGACGGCGGCGCAACGCTCGACCTCGAAGGCATGGTGGAAGTGCTCGACAGCCTGAAAGCGCCGGTCATCATCCCGATGCACTATTTCAGTGTATTTACCCTGAACCGGTTTCTTGATCGCATGCGCGACAAGTTCGACGTGGAAATGAACGAGACGCCGTCGATCGTGCTCTCCAAGAGTACTCTGCCGTCTAAGCCGAAAGTCGTGGTCTTGCCTGGACGCTGATGGTCGGCTAAGCGACCGGCCGGAAAGTCAGAACCCTCAAAATTTCGAAAATTTAACCGGGCCGGGAACGCTTGGCCGCTTCCGGCGTTTGATTCGGCCACATTTGATTGTCACCTGCGGGATTGGGGCAGGCTTGAAAGGTAAAGGAAACAAAAATGGTCAGCTCCTGGGTCGATTGGAAACCATTTCCCAACCCGGACCACGGCGGGCATATCGATGCTCCGTTCGGGCCGGGCGTGTTCGAGGTCCGGCATACCGGTACAGGCGAGCAGATCGCCTTCGCGCATTCCGCCAATGTGGCGCAGAGCCTTGCCATCCTGCTGCCCAAGCCGGCATCGGGCCTGCGTCTGCTGTTTGCCCGCAAGCGGACCCGCTACCGCAGCGACGAGCTGGAGTATCGCACCTGCGCGGCGACCACGCTCGATGAAGCCCGCACCATGGCGGAGCGGCTGCGCGGCCGCCGCGAGGCCTATCTGCGGCGCCGGTCGGCGGTCGGCTGGTCCTGACGCACAACTGTCGATCTGCGCCCCAGTAATGGCCGGGTCCACCCGGCCATTCTGCTTTTGTGGCGACACGCGCCGCCTGCGCTGCGTATTTGTATTTTTCAGTAATTGTATAAACTTGCTCCGACGCCATGAGCGAATGGAACGGAGTTCTCCATGCTGAGCGCAGAACAGAACAATCTGATCACCAGGACCGGACGGGGCACCGGCACCGGCAATCTGCTTCGCCGTTACTGGCAGCCTGCGGCCCTCGTGGACGAACTGTCCGGCAATCGTCCGATCAAGCCGGTCAAGCTGCTTGGCGAGAACCTGGTGATCTTCAAGGACGGGCATGGCCGTTATGGATTGCTGGATCGCGCCTGCCCGCATCGCGGCACCGATCTCGCATTCGGGCGTCTGGAAGCCGACGGTCTGCGCTGCGCCTTCCATGGCTGGAAATTCGACGTCGATGGCAAATGCCTTGAAACTCCCGCGGAGCCCGACGGCAGCAATCTCTGCGCCAACATTCGGCAGACCTCATATCCGGTCGTCGAAAAGAGTGGTATTCTGTTCGCCTATATGGGGCCCGGCGAACCGCCGGCTTTCCCCAATATGGATTGCTTCATCGCACCAAGCTCGCACACCTTTGCGTTCAAGGGCCTCATTGAATGCAACTGGTTGCAATCGCTCGAAGTCGGCGTCGATCCGGTGCACACGTCGTTCCTGCACCGTTTCTTCGAGGATGAAGATCCGAACAAGGGCTATGGCAAGGTGTTCCGGGATCATTCGGTTGATTCCGACATGCCGATCTCCAGAATCATGCGCGAGTTTCCGCGTCCGCGTATCGAGGTGGAGCATACCGAGTTCGGCCTGCGGCTGATGACCCTGCGCCAGATCGACGACGCCAAGATGCATGTGCGCGTCACCAATCTGATCTTCCCGAATTCCTTCACCATCCCGATGTCGAGCGACATGACCATCACGCAATGGCATGTTCCGGTCGACGACACCAAGCATTACTGGTACGCGATCTTCACCAGCTTCGGCGGTCCGGTGGACAAGGACGAGATGCGCCGCCAGCGTCTCGAGCTTTACGAATTGCCGGATTACATCCCGCGCAAGAACAAGCGTAACGATTACGGTTTCGATCCGCACGAGCAGGAGCACGAGACCTATACCGGCATGGGCGCCGACATCAACGTGCACGATCAATGGGCCTGCGAGTCGATGGGCGAGATTCAGGATCGCACCAAGGAGCATCTTGGCCAGTCGGACAAGGCGATCACGGCCTATCGCCGCATCCTGCGCGATGCGATCGCGAGAGCCGGCAAGGACGACGAAAAGCTGTTGATGGTGCTCGATCCCGAGGCGGCCGGAAAGATCACCGGCCCTGCGGCGATCGACGGCATCGGGCCGGCGAGCGACTGGCAGGGTTACTGGCGGTCGGCGGAGGAAAAGCGCCGCAAGCAATCCTGGGCCGGTCATTGAGGGCGGACGCATCGGAGCACGCCGATGTCGTCACATGACCATCGCTCGTCCGGAAAGAGCTTGGCCGGAAGTTTTGTGGGAATACACGATCTTTGGTCGGAAGAGCAGGCGAAAGTCGCCGAGGAGGTCGGGAAAGAGATCACCTCCCGCAATCTTGAGCTGGTCCGCTTTTCCTTCGCCGATCAGCACGGCGTGCTGCGCGGCAAGACCGTGGCGGCGGGCGAAGCCGCCAAACTGATGTGCAACGGCGTCGCCATGACCTCGACGCTGCTGGCCAAGGATACCTCGCATCGCACTGTATTTCCTGTCTTTACGCCCGGCGGCGGCTTCGGCATGCCGGAAATGGAAGGCGCCGGCGATTTCCTGATGATCGCCGATCCGACGACATTTCGCGTGCTGCCCTGGGCGCCGAATACCGGCTGGCTTCTGTGCGATATCTATTTCCCGAGCGGCAAGCCGGTCCCGTTCTCGACGCGCCAAATCTATCGCAATGCCCTCTCGCGTCTTGCGGATTCCGGTTACGACTTTCTTGCCGGCCTCGAAGTCGAATTTCACCTGTTCAAGCTGGAGAACCCGAAACTCGCGCCGGCCGATTGCACCTGGCCGGGCGAGCCGCCCGAAGTGAGCTTTCTCCATCAAGGCTTCCAGCTACTCACCGAAGCGCGGTCCGATCAGATCGAGCCTGTTCTCGAGCCTTTTTGGCGGACGATCACGGCGCTTGGCTTGCCGTTTCGTTCGCTGGAGGTGGAACTCGGACCCAGCCAGTGCGAATTCACCTTCCGGCCTGTGGCCGGATTGCAGGCGGCCGACATGATGGTGCTGTTCCGCAGCGCCATGAAGCAGGTCGCCCGCCGTCAAGGCCTGCACTGCACCTTCATGTGCCGGCCCGGCTTGCCAAACATTTTTTCCAGCGGCTGGCATCTACATCAGTCGCTGCTCGACAGGAAAACGAATGCGAATGCGTTCATGTCGGGCGATGGCGCACATGTACTGTCGTTCCTCGGTCAATCCTATCTCGCTGGGCTGCTGGCCAATGCCCGCGCCGCGGCGGCCTTCACCACACCGACGCTGAACGGCTACAAGCGCTATCGCGCCTATGCGCTGGCCCCTGATCGCGTGATTTGGGGACAGGACAACCGCGGTGTGATGGTGCGCGTGCTCGGCGGCCCGGGCAATCCGACGACGCATCTGGAAAATCGTGTCGGCGAGCCTGCCGCCAATCCCTATCTCTACATGGCCGCGCAGATCGTCACCGGCCTGGACGGTGTGACCCGGCGCCTCGATCCCGGACCGTCAGCCGACGCACCGTATGAAATCGAAGCGGAGCCGATGCCGAAATCCCTCGGCGAAGCGCTCGATGCGCTACGCGCCAGCACCTGTTTCCGCCAGGCGCTCGGCGACAGCTTCGTTGACTATTATTTGCGCATCAAGGATGCGGAGATCGCGCGCTATCGCGCCGAAGAAAAGGCGGACACGCTCGATGTCACGCGGTGGGAGCAGAAGGAATATTTCGATCTGTTTTAGATCGCATCGCGCAGGGTGCAATGAGCGAGCGCGTCAATCTTTTCCGCCTTGGCGAAATCGCGCCCGCGCGCTCGAAAACGTCCGAGGCGGCGAAAACAAAGGCGGCAGTGGTGCGGCCGACACGTGCGCCGCGCCAGGCGAGGGGCCGCGTCCAGGGTGCGACCGCATTGGCCGACGTCTCCGACGACTGGAAGGAATTCTAAGTTATTGTTTCAATAAATGAAAGTTTGATCTCTGCGGCGATGTTTCACGTGAAATAATTCCTATACCGGCTCCGGCCAGCCCGCCCGCCGAGCGCCGTCATGTTCGTAGAAATGCGTTTGCTCGGGCCGGAGCAGCGCGCTCCTCGCCGCGAGGACCGTATTCCAGCACTTCGTCGGCGATCTTCCAGGCGGCTTGTTCGCCCGCGCATCTCCCGAAGCAGACCGCCCGCGGCATCGCGGTAGCGGGCTGCCGGCCGGCCAGCGCTGACGGACCCCGTCTCCTCGGACGGCGTTCACGATTGCGTGCGCGCGCCGGATCTCTCCCGGTTCCGCGGCGACAACGCCCGCAATTCACCGGCCGGCTGCGCCCCGCTCCCCGTTGCGCGGCGCGACACATCGTACGAAGCGGCCTATATTGTCTGCAAAGCGGGTCGCAAATGCCGTGTGACCAGCGCCGCAAATGACGCCGGACGTCACGTGCAGACCGCCGACCCTGCGGGCAACGGTTCAGGGAGGCACGGTCATGGCCACACTCCATGTCATCAGCGGCGCGAGCGAAACGCCGGCACGTCCTGTCATCCGCAAGATAGGATTTGCAGATCTGAAGGATGCGATCGGCAAGGGCATCGACGATTTCAAGGCGATGCCGACGCACGTCATTCTGCTCGCCGTCATCTATCCCGTAGCCGGTCTTCTGCTGGCGCGATTGACGCTCGGCTACGACATGATGCCGATCCTGTTTCCGCTTGCGGCGGGCTTTGCGCTGATCGGTCCTTTCGCGGC
>Ga0073934_10002601_pt1 | contig 36697 bp, 29 predicted proteins | sample LarsenN4metaG_FD_76834 | JGI IMG/M metagenome (GOLD analysis project Ga0073934, IMG submission 76834) | Hot spring sediment bacterial and archeal communities from British Columbia, Canada, to study Microbial Dark Matter (Phase II) - Larsen... ... | reverse complement strand
CCGAGATTCGCCAAGGAAACCGTGTTCAGGTTGATCCCGGCGAAGAGGAATTGGCCGAAGACCGTCCGGCAATAAGTGGTCGCACTCAAGCCGGCGGGGAAGCCGGGGGGAATGGGCGGGCAGGTGCTGACGGAGAGCGGCAACTGAGCGGTCAGGTCGCCGGCGGGGGTCCTGAAGTTGTTGATCGGGCCAGCGAAGAGCAGCAGCGGGGTCCGCGCGTAGTAGAAGCCGGCGTTCATGCGAATCACGGTGCGGGCGTTGCCCCAGGGATCCCAAGCCAGGCCGAGACGCGGCATCCACTGCTTCAGGTTGTTGGGAATAAAGCCGGGGTCAACCCTGCCGAAGGGAAAACTGAAGTTGCGCACCGTGTTGGTGAGCGAAGTGTTGCTGGTGGCGGGATCGGGGTTCCAGTAACCCTCCCAACGGAAGCCGGCTGTGAGAGTGAGGCGCGGGGTGATGCGCCACTGGTCCTGCGCGAACAGCGCCGATTCGCGCATGGTCATCTCGGCCAGGCCGTTCCCGATGTTGACCCGGTAGTTGACTGCGGTGTCGTGGAAGCGGAAGTCGGTCGGACTGGTTGCGTCCAGGGTCATGATCTGGAGCAGGACGTTCACGTTGGAACCCGACATGCCGAAGATGCCGAACTGGTTGAACTTGAAGAACTGGTCGGCGAAGAGGTGGTTGAATTCGCCGCCGAACTTGAGGCTGTGCGTGCCGATGTTCCAGTTCAGGTTGTCGGTGAGCTGGACGCGGTAATCCTTCTGCGTGGTGGAGAGGAAGGAGCGCGTGCCGGTGTTGCCGATGGTGTTGCTTGTACCTGCAAGGTCTTCATTGGCTTCGCGGGGGCGCTTCTCCCAGGAATACTGCCCGCGAAATTCGTTGACGACGCGCGGGGAAAGAATACCGGTCCACTGTCCGGTGACCGTGTGCTGGCGGTCGCCCTCAGTGCCGTTGTTGTCGAGGGAGTTGTTCGTCTCGGGGAAGATCTGGTCGCCGGTGGCAACGGCGTTCTTGGCGGTGTTGGTGCTCCAGTGGTAACGGATGGCCACGCGATGGTTGGCGGTGAACTGCTCATCCCAGCGGCCCAGGATGCTGGTGGCGTCGTTGGTCTGGGTGAAAGATTCTTCGAGGCCGCGGTAGAAGTCGAAGGCCTCACCGTTGGTTGCGTCACGGGTGATGGAGTCGAGCAGGCGGAAGACAACGACGCGGGGATTGTCAATGAGCTGTTGCTCAACGGCCACGAAGAAGAAGCTCTTGTCCTGGCGCACCGGCCCGCCGAAGGAGCCCCCGAACTGGTGCTGGTTATCGAGAGCCTGGCGGTTGAGGGCGTCCTTCTTGGCGATTTCCTTGTGGCGGAGGAAGTAGAAGCCGCTGGCGTGCCAGTCGTTGGTACCGGACTTGGTGACGGCGTTCATCACGCCGGCGGTAGAGCGGCCGTACTCGGCGGAATAGCCGTAGGGTACGATCTGGAATTCGGAGATGGCTTCCTGCGGGATGGAGAAGGCGTTGTTGCTGCGCTCCCCGCCGCGGATGCCGCCGAAGAAGGGTTGGTTGTAGTCGTGGCCATCAATCGTGACGTTGGCGTTGATGCCGCGCTGCCCGGCGAAGGAGATACCGTTGCGTTGCGGCTCAATCTGAACGGTCGGCGTCAACTGCACGAAGTCGTGAAAACGGCGGCCGTTGATCGGCAGTTCGGTAATGGATCGCTGGTTGATCAACGCGTCGGTCTGCACAGCGGTCGTTTCAATAACGGCGGTTGCCGTCACTTCGACGACTTCGGTAACCTGGCCGACCTGGAGCCGGGCGTCCACGGTGACGGCGGAACCCACCGAGACCATGACGTCGGCCTTGAAGGACTTGAAGCCCTGCTGTTTTACCTCGACAGTGTAAGGCCCTGGCGGCAACAGGATGACCCGGTAGCCGCCTTCGGCGTTGGTCTCCGTCTCGCGGATCAGGCCAGTGGCCTTGCCGGTGACGGTGACCTTGGCGTTCGGAATCGTGGCGCCAGAAGCATCATACACGGTGCCCACAATCTGGCCGGTGCCCTGCGATTGCGCCGAGGCCATCGGCGCGAAGGCAAATGCGGCCAAAGCCAGACAGACCACTATACGCTTCACCAGACTCCACGTGAGCGTTCGCCCCATCGTTATCCTCCTGCGAAGACATCTCGAAAAAACTGCCCCAGCAAAACCGCTTCACCATGCGGGAGTTCCGCACACCCCAAGGAAATGGATTGAGTAAGCACCAATGCGTGCGCGGAAAGCCTTGGAAAAGGCTCGGCAACCAGCCCACACCCCCAAACTGAGGGTACTGTAAGGTGAGGCAAAGGGCTTGTCAAGCCTGCCGATTGAGAATTCCTGGTGCACCAGCGGGCTTGTGATGTTGCGGGAGGATGCGCTAGAGTAGCCGCCGCTTCATGGGGGGTACCGTCATAGCTACGTCGCGGAAGAATCGGGAACATCTGAAAGTGCTGCTCCGGCAGAACGCCATCCAGAAGCGCATTGCGGAGATGGCGCAGCAAATCAAGCGGGACTTTAAAGGCGAGCGCGTGCATCTGATTGGGGTGCTGAAAGGCGCGTGTATCTTCCTGGCCGACCTGATCCGCAAGATGGACACGGACGTCTCCATAGACTTCATGGCCGTGGCCAGCTACGGGAAGGGGCGGCAGACCTCGGGGCAGGTGCGCCTCTACAAAGACCTCGATATGAGCATCGAAGGGATGAACGTGATCCTGGTGGAAGACATCCTGGATACAGGCCTGACACTGAGCTATCTTTACCGCATCTTGAAACAGCGCAAGCCGAAGTCACTGCGCATTGCGGCGCTGCTGGACAAGCCGAGCCGCCGGGTCAAGGAAGTGAAAGCGGACTACGTCGGGTTCACTATCCCCAATGAATTCGTGGTGGGCTACGGGCTCGACTACGCGGAACGCTACCGCAATTTGAAGGACGTCTGCATCCTGTCGCTGCCGCCGGAATAGATGCCACGGAACGTGCTCACAGCCCGAGACTTGGACGGCGTCGCCAGTGGTGGCGAAGTGGCCATCACGCCGGAGACGCTGGTCACGCCGTTGGCCCGCGAAGAGGCCGAGCGACGCAACATCACGCTGCGAATCGTGGACGAGAAAAAAGAGGCTCGCGGACGCGCGGTGGCTATCGGCGCGGACCACGGCGGGTTCGCGCTGAAAGAAGAGCTGAAGGGCTACTTGCGTGACTGGGGCTACGTGGTGCTCGATCAGGGTACGGACAGCGCCGAGGCGGTGGACTATCCCGATTTCGCGGAGAAGGTGGCCAACACAGTTGTGCGCGGCGAGGCCTGGCGCGGGATTGTGATTGACAGTGCAGGGATCGGATCTTCCATCGCAGCGAACAAGGTGCCGGGAGCGCGCGCGGCGCTGTGCTATGATAGGGCCACTGCGCGCAACAGCCGCGAGCACAACGACGCCAACATCCTTTCGTTGGGCGCGAAAATGATCTCACCGGAAACGGCGCGCGAGATCGCGGCCGCTTGGTTGGAAACGCCGTTCGCCGGCGGGCGGCACCAGCGGCGCGTGGCGAAAATCGTCGCCATTGAAAGCCGGCACCGGAAGGCGTAGCGCATGAGCCATCCCCAGCCAGCCGCCGTAGCGCAAGCTCTCGACGCACAGCAGATCGAACTGGTCATCCACGCCATTACCGCAGAAGTCGTGAACTACCTGAGCGGCACGACGGGCGTGTGCCCTTGCGACGAGCTGGTGTGCGCGGATTGCCAGCAGTGCTGCGTGGAAAAGTGCGCGCAGAAAACGCGGAAAGTGATTGACGCCGGCGCGGACCGCATCTCCGCCGGCGCGGCAGTGCAGCAGATTGACGCCGGAATCGCGCCGCTCATTGACCACACCCTGCTGAAGCCGGAAGCGAGCCGCGAACAGGTGATCAAGCTGTGCCAGGAGGCGGTGCGGTTCGGGTTCGCCTCGGTGTGCATCAATCCGTGGTATGTGCCGTTGGCTGCGGAGCACGTGCACGGATCGAATGTGAAAGTGTGCACGGTGGCGGGGTTCCCGCTGGGCGCGACGCTGCCAGCGGTGAAAATCTTCGAGACGGAAGAGGCCATCAAGCTCGGCGCACAGGAAATTGACATGGTGATCAACGTGGGCGCGCTGAAGTCCGGACAGGACGAAGCGGTCGAGGCCGATATCCGCGGGGTGGTGGAGGCGTGCCATCGCAACGGAGCCATCTGCAAAGTGATCCTGGAGACGGCGCTGCTGACGCTGGAGGAAAAAGTGCGCGGCAGCACGGCCTGCAAGAATGCGGGCGCGGATTTTGTGAAGACCTCCACGGGGTTCGGACCGGGCGGGGCGACGGCAGAAGATGTGGCGCTGATGCGCGCAGTGGTGGGACGGGAGATGGGCATCAAAGCCGCCGGCGGCATCCGCAGCATCGAAGATCTGAAGAAAATGGTCAGCGCCGGAGCGACGCGCATCGGAGCCAGCGCGAGCGTGCGCATCCTGGAGGAGGCGCGCGGGATTGCGCGGAACTAACCTTCGGACATTTGCGCGCCACCAATCTCCCATTTCAGACCTCGATCAAAACGGCCCGCGCGGCTTCCTCCGCCTGAAACCTCGCCTCCTGCTATAATGGTGCGACGCGGATGGCGCGCGCTGACGGCTGCACTTCCCGCGCCGCGTCACGAATCTCGAGCGAATGGACCCTGTCGAGACGCAATTCCCATCCACCCTGCCGGCCGAAGTCCTGGCCATACTCGTTGAAATCGCCGAGGAGATCAATGCCTCGCTGGAACTCGACGAGGTGCTGGCGAAGACGGCAGTGCTCGTCAAGCGGCTGCTTGACTACGAGATTTTTGCAGTGCTGCTTCTGGACGAGCACACGCAGTCGCTGACCATCCGGTTCGCCATCGGGCACAGCCGGGACGTCATCGAAAGACTGCGCGTCCCGTTGGGGCAGGGAATCACCGGGCGGGCGGCGGCGACGGGACACGCCGTGCGCGTGAGCGACGTCCGCCAGTTTGCGGACTACATCAACGCGGTGGACAACGTGCGATCAGAGCTGGCCGTGCCGCTGATGCTGAAAGGCAAGTGCATCGGCGTGCTGGACATCCAGAGCCACCAGCTCGACTACTTCACCCGCGACCAGCAGAACATCCTGACGCTGCTGGCCAGCCGGCTGGCCATCGCCATTGACAACGCGCGGCTCTTTGAGCGCGCGCGGGATCAGGCGGAAACGTTGTTGCTGCTCCACGAGGTGGCCCGCGACGCAGGCGCGATCCTGGACGTGGAAGCGCAGCTCCGGCGCGCCGCCGAGCTGGCCAAGCGCGTGATTGACTACCAGATCTTCAGCATCCTGCTCTACAACGAGAACGACAACACCTTCCACCACCGCATCACGGTGAAGTTCGGCGAGCACATTCAGGAAAAATTTGCGGTGCCGGCCACGGAGGGGATCGTGGGCGCGGCGGCGGCTACGCGACGTCCAGTGCTGGTGCCGGATGTTACGCGGGACCCGCGCTATCTTCCGGTGAACGCAGAGACGCGCTCGGAGTTGGCCATCCCGCTGATCCACAAGGGGCGCGTCATCGGCGTGCTGGATCTGGAAAGCCCGCAGCTCAATTACTTCACCGACGACCACGTGCAGACGCTTTCCATCCTGGCAGCGCATCTGGCGGTGTCGCTGGAGAACGCGCGGCTCTACGAACAAACGGCGCGGGACGAGGCCCGCATGGAGCGGGAACTCCAGGCAGCGCGGCGCATGCAAGGCGGGTTGCTGCGCAAGGTGCCCAAGGAGGACTTCGGCCTCGAAATTGCCGCGCGGTACGATTCCGCGCGCGAGCTGGGCGGAGACCTCTACGACTTTCTGCGCTACGGGCCTCAGCAGTTGGGCATTGCGCTGGGCGACGTGAGCGGGAAGGGCACTGCGGCGGCGCTGTACGGCGCGGTTGGGATCGGGATCCTGCGCAGCGTGGCGCAACAGAAGCTCCAGCCGGGGGAGTTGCTGCGCGAATTGAACCGGTTGATCTGCGAGCGGCGGATTGACGATCGCTTCATGACGATGTGCTACGCCACCTGGCAACGTGGCCGCCAGCGGCTGCGCATCGCCAACGCGGGACAGTCCCAGCCGCTGCTGTGGAAGAGTGGGCGCTGCGAGAAATTGAGGCTGGAAGGATTCCCGCTGGGCATCTTCGACGAAGTGACGTACGACGAGTGGTCCACGACGCTGGAACCGGGCGATATGCTCGTGTTCTATTCCGACGGCATCACCGAGGCGGTGAACCGCCGCGGTGAGCTGTATGGGGCGGAGCGCCTACGCGAACTGACGGTGGCGAATGCAGCGCTGCCGGCGGGGGAGTTTGCCGACCTCGTGCTGCGGGACGTGGAGCGATTCGCCGAAGGCACGCCCGCGGGCGACGACCGGACACTCGTCATCCTCAAGGTCAAACCGCTGTGACGCGAACCCAGAGCAGCCCACGACAGATTGCTGATCCTGCCAGCACCACGCCGTACTACCGCTATCGCGGCGGGCGGCTGGAATGCGAAAGTGTGGCGCTGGAGGAGATTGCAGCGCGCGCAGGGACGCCGGCCTACGTCTATAGCAGCGCCGCGATCCGGGACGCCTACCGACGCCTGGATCGGGCCTTCGCCGGTCGCGAAGGATTGCCGCATACAATCTGCTATTCCGTGAAGGCAAATTCCAACCTTTCGATTTTGCGGTTGCTAGCCCGGCTGGGGAGCGGGTTCGACATTGTTTCGGGCGGAGAACTGTACCGGCTGCTGAAGATTGGCGTGTCGCCGAAGAAAATCGTCTTTTCAGGGGTGGGGAAAACGGTACAAGAGATCCGCGAGGGGCTGTGCGCAGGCATCCTGCTGTTTAATGTCGAATCCGAGGCGGAGCTGGAAATCCTTGCGGCGGAGGCAGCACGGCTGGGGCGTCCGGCAGCGGCAGGCATCCGTGTGAACCCCGACGTGGAGGCGGGCGGGCATCCACACATCTCCACGGGGCATCGCCGGCACAAGTTCGGCATGGATTGGGAAGACGCGCGGCGAATTTATGTGGCGTGGAACGATGCGCGATGGATCCGCTGGCAGGGGATCAGCGCACACATCGGGTCGCAGATCCTGAGCATGGGGCCGTTCCGGCAGGCGATGGAGCGGCTGGCGGCCTACGTGCGTGAGCTGGGGCGCGCGGGCGTGCGGTTGAAATATTTGGATTTCGGCGGCGGAATCGGCGTGCGGTATGCGAACGAACAGCCGCTTGATCTGCGCGAATATGCGCGCGTGGTGCGCCGCGCGGTGAAACCGCTGGGCTGTCACCTGCTGCTCGAACCGGGGCGCGTGATCGTGGGGCCGACGGGGGCGCTGCTGATGCGCGTGCTGTATTCCAAAACCAACCGCGGAAAGACTTTCGTCGTAGTGGACGCGGCGATGAACGACATGATTCGCCCCGCCCTCTACGGCGCCATTCATCCCATTACGCCTGCAAAATGTCGCGCGCGGGCCTTTGTAGGGGCACGACATGTCGTGCCCTTGCGTGTCGACATCGTCGGCCCGGTCTGCGAAACCGGCGATTCTTTCTTACAGGATTGGCCATTGGGCGATGTGCATCCGGGCGACCTGCTGGTTCTCTGGGGGGCGGGCGCGTACGGGTTCGTTTCGGCCTCGAACTACAATTCAAGAAGACGGGCGGCGGAGGTGTTGGTCGAGGGCGGGCGATTCCGAGTGGTGAGACGGCGAGAAACCTACAGCGATCTTTTGCGCGGTGAGTAGGTGAGGCGTGCACACCTCCTTCATGACCTAATTCTTGTGAGACAGGCCTGGAGACCTGTCCTACCGTGCTTCTCGCTGCCGCTACATTCCTACATACACAATTTTGCCGCCGACAATCGTAGTGATGACTTTGGCGTCCTGGATTCTTTCGGGAGCGAGGGCGAAGAGGTCTGAGTCAAGAAGGACAATGTCAGCGAGTTTGCCGGCAGTAAGCGAGCCTTTGTAATTTTCAGCGAATTCGGCGTAGGCGGAGCCCATGGTGTAGGCCTCGATGGCTTCGGCGAGGGTGATTTTCTGCTCGGGGAACCAGCCACCGGCGTTCTTGCCGTCGAGCGTTGCGCGCGTCACCGCTGCGTAGATGCCGAGCAGCGGATTGAGCGGGGCGACGGTCCAGTCGGAGCCGAAAGCGAGCTTCACGCTGTTCTCGAGAAAGGTACGGAAGGCGTACGTCGTCTTGCCACGCCCGCGACCGATGCGCTTCTCGGCCCAGCGGCCGTCGTCGATGGCGTGATAGGGCTGCATGGAGGCGATCACGCCGAGCTGGGCGAACTTGGCGAAGTCGTCAGGATGCATGTGCTGGGCGTGCTCGATGCGCCAGCGGCGGGCGGAGTTGGGAGTGGAACCCGCGGTGTCCCGGCGACCGTGTTGCTTTTCCACCTCGGCGTAGGTGTCGAGAATCATGCGGATGGCCTTGTCGCCGATGGCGTGGATGGCAAGCTGCAATCCAGCCGCATCCGCGCCGAGTGCCATTTTCAGCATGTTGCCCTCAGGGAACATCATGGCCGCAGGCAGCCCCGACGTCTGCGGCGCGTCGTTGTAGGGCTGGAAAAAGAGCGCGGTGGTGGAGCCGAGCGAGCCGTCTGCGAAGCCCTTGAGCGCGCCGAGCTTGATCCACGGATTGCCGAAGCCGGCCTGGAGGCCGGTGCGGGCGGGATGCTCCCACTGCGGAAGCGGAGTGATGCAGTAAAGCCGCGCGGTGAGTTCGCCGCGGGTTTGAAGCTGCTGATAGGTGCGCACGTCTTGGGCGCTGGAAATGTCGTGAAGGCTGGTGACGCCGAAGCGGGCCGCTTCAGCCAGCGCGGCCTTGATGGCGCGGGTGAGCTGCGCGTCGCTGGGCGGAGGAATGACGCTGTAAACGAGGCTCATGGCCGCGTCTTTGAGCAAGCCGGTCGGTTCGCCCTTGGAGTCTTTCACGATCTCGCCGCCCGACGGCAACGGAGTGTCGTGCGAAACGCCAGCCTTCTTGAGGGCGAGGCTGTTGGCCAGGGCCATGTGCCCGTCGTAGCGGCTCACAAAAACGGGATGCTCGGGCGTGAACTTGTCAATCCACTCGCGGGTGGGCAGCGGAGCGCCGGGCCAGTTCTCGTGATCCCAGGTGCCGCCGAGGATCCACTCGCCCTTGGGAAGTTTCTTGGCGAATTCGCCGATGCGCCGTGCAAACTCCTGCGGAGTCGTCGCGTCCTTGAGCTGTACGGCGCTGACGTCGAAACCGCCGCTACTGAAATGCACGTGCGCATCAATGAAGCCAGGGAGGACGGTTTTGCCCCGGGCGTCCACCGTGCGTGTTTTGGGGCCGATCCATTTCTTGATTTCCTCGTTCGAGCCGACAGCGGCAATATGGTCGCCAACGACGGCGATGGCTTCAGCGCGGGGCTGGTTCTTGTCCACGGTCCAGACCTTGCCGTGGAGCACGACCAAATCTGCCGGCGGGACGTCTCCCGCGAATCCGGGAACAGCAATGAGTCCCATCACAAGAAACATGGCCAAAGAACTCCTGACAAGGCGAATCACACTGCACTCCTTCAGTGGGGTGGGACGCGGGCTCAACGCCCGCCCCACTTCAGCTTGTTGCGCAGAATCTGGAAGTAGGTCTTGCGCATGGGGCGGATCAGGCGGAGCATTGTGGGCGCTTTCTTAATGCGGATGCGGTCGCCCTCGCGCAGCTCGATGCCCACCTGCCCATCAATGGTCAGATAGACCGTCTCATCGCCGGCGTGAAAATCAATTTCGATGGGCATGCGGTCGGGGATGACCAGCGGGCGATTGGTGAGCGAATGGGGGCAGATGGGGGTGATGATGAAGGCGTCCACAATCGGATAGACAATCGGCCCGCCGGCAGCGAGCGAGTAGGCCGTGGAGCCGGTGGGGGTGGAGACGATCAGCCCGTCGGCCTTGTAGCTGCAAACGTACCCGCCCTCGATGTGCAGCTCGAGATCAATGATGCGGGCGAGCGCAGCCTTGTTGAGCACGGCGTCGTTCAAGGCGCGGTAGCGGCCGAAGACTTCCTTGCCGCGGAGGACTTCGGCCTCCAGCATGACGCGCTCGCTGATGCGGTGCTCACCAGCGAGCACCTGCTCGAGGATCGGATAAAGTTCGTCGAGCGTGACGCTGGTGAGGAAGCCCAGGCCGCCGATGTTGACGGGCAGGATCGGCACGGCGGAATCGCCCATGATGCGGGAGGCGGCGAGCAACGTGCCGTCGCCGCCGAGCAGGATGACCATGTCCGCCCTTTCGAATACCTCTTCGCGCGGGACGGCGGCACCGCCTGCGCTGATGCACTCGGCGGTTTCCTGGTCGTAGCAGACTTCAAGCTGGCGCGCGCGCAGCCAGTCCAGCAGGCCGGGGACGACGGCGCGAACATCGTCTTTGCGCGGCTTGGAGATGATGCCGACTCTGCGAATCATGCGGCTCCTGCGAAGCGGTGAAGCGCGGAGATTCTACTCCACCTGCTGCCCCGGCGAAATGCCCGACGCGCGCTGGGCCAGCCGGGCGTGGAGGAAGTACTCTTGGTTGCCCTCGGCGCCGGGGAGGCGGCTGGGAGCCACCGCCACGACGGAGAGTCGGGCGAGTTCGGCGGCAACGCGGATGCGCTCAATGGCGCGCTCGTGAAGCAGCGGGTCGCGGACGATGCCTCCCCTGCCGACGTCTTTGCGGTCCAGCTCGAACTGCGGCTTGACGAGAACTAGAAAGTCGGCGCCGGGGCGAGCGAGAGCGGCCAGGGCAGGAAGCACCTTGGCCACGGAAATGAAGGAGAGATCTACGGTGACGACGTCCGGCGCTTCGGCGATGTCGGCGGGCTCCAGAAAACGCGCGTTGCACTCGATGGGGAAGACGCGCGGGTCCTGGCGGAGCTTCCAGTCAAGCTGAGCGGTGTTGACATCCACGGCGAAGACGCGGCTCGCGCCATGCTGGAGCAGACAGTCGGTGAAGCCGCCCGTCGAGCAGCCGGCGTCGAGGCAGACCCTGCCTGCGACATTCACACGGAAATCACGGAGTGCGCCTTCGAGCTTCAGGCCGGCGCGGCTGGAGTACTTGAGCGGCTCACCGATCAGTTCGATAGCGGCATCGAGCGCGACGAGCACGCCCGCTTTTGCCGCTTTCTGATTGTTCACCAGAATTTGTCCGGCCAGAATCATGGCCTGAGCTCGCTGGCGGGACTCGGCCAGGCCGCGCGCGACAACAAGCTGGTCGAGACGGGTTTTGACCTTGCGTTTGACCATCACAGGCGAATCACAGCAGCACCGGCGGATCGTCTGTACTACGTGCGGCGGGCGACCAGAAATTCGGCGAGTTGCTGGAGGCGCGCGGCGCGTTCGCCGTAGGGCGTGAGTTCGGCGATGGCCGCGGCCACGAGCTGTGCGGCGAACTCGCGTGATTTCTCGATGCCGAAGAGCGCGGGGTAGGTGGCCTTCTTCTGAGCCTGATCCTTGCCGGCGGTTTTGCCCAACGCAGCCGAGGTCTCTTCCACGTCGAGGATATCGTCCACCACCTGGAAGGCCCAGCCGATGTTTTCGCCGAAGCGGCGGAGGCGCTCCACGTCGGCGCCTGCCGCGCCGCCGCAGAGGGCTCCGGCGACGACCGAGGCGCTGATGAGCGCGGCGGTCTTCGAGCGGTGAATGTATTCGAGCATCTCCGGCGCGACGCTTTTTCCTTCCGCTTCGAGATCAGCCACCTGGCCGCCGACCATGCCTTTCACGGTGCCGGCGGCGCGGGAAACTTCGCGGATGACAGCCACGCCGCGCGCAGGCTCGACGGGGGCTTCGGCAAGCACCTGGAAGGCGAGCGTGAGCAGGGCGTCGCCGGCGAGGATGGCGTTGGCCTCGCCGAACTGTTTGTGGCAAGTGGGCTTGCCGCGCCGGAGATCGTCGTTATCGAGCGCGGGCAAGTCGTCGTGGATCAGCGAGTAGGTGTGGATGAATTCGAGAGCGCATCCGGCGACAATGGCGGCCTCGACGCGCGGATTGAAGATCCGCGCGGATTCCATGCACAGGATGGGGCGGACGCGCTTGCCGCCGGCGAAAACGCTGTAGCGCATGGCGCGGTGGATGGAGGGCGGAGGCGTCTGCTCGGACGGCAGCAGGCGGTCGAGGGCCTGCTCCACGGCGTGGCGGTCCTCTTCGAAAAAGTCAGGGAGTTTCATCGCTCGCGAATCTCGGGATGCACTGAACGACTGCTGAAGCGGAGGCAATCAGGGTTTTTCCTCTTCTTCGGATGCAGGAGCGAAGTTTTCCGCCACCAGCTTGCCGTCGGCCTTCTTCAGCAGGATTTCGACGCGGGCTTCGGCCTCGGCCAACTGCTTCTGGCATTCGCGGGAGAGTTGCACGCCTTCTTCAAAAAGCTTCATGGCCTCGTCGAGAGACAGGTTGGGGCTTTCCAGCCTTTGGACGACCTCTTCGAGTCGGGCTAGGGAGCGCTCGAAATCCGCCTTGCGCGGGGGTTCAGTTTTCTTGCCGGCGGTCTGGGTCACGGAGAACTTTTCTCCATCCTTATCTTACCAGCGCGGGCAGCCGGGGCAGCAAACGCTCGCCAGTGCGCAACGCGGAAATCCGGCGCCGGATTGAGGGAGCATTCTAGCGCACCGCGGAGAAGCGCAACAACGGGTTTGAGCAGGCCGCGCAGATAAGGTTCAGCGCGGAGTTCCGCCCGGGCGGAGGCGAAGACTGTGCTCGCGGGCCTTTTCGACGGCGCTATCGCTGAAGGCAGAGGGCATGCCGCGGCCTTCGTACCAGTAGGGGAACTGGTCGCGGTAGTGGCGGCTGAGGTACTGGCCGGACTGGCCCATGGAGATGTTCATGAGCGAGTTGTCGAAGTTGGCGAGGTCCGCGACGAAGCGCATGGCCGGGCCGATGGAGCGACCGGTCTGCTTGACAGAATGTGCGCTGCCATGCTGACGGAGGGCAGCGATGCTGAGGTGGCGGCGGGGCAGGCCGGTGCGACCCAGCGGGTGAGTCATATCGAGCTGCATGAAGCGGCCCCACTCCCACTCGGAAATCTTTGGCGAGCCGCTCTGGCGCTCCATCTCTCTCACGGCTTCATCGGCGGCCCAGGTCAGCAGCTCGTCATACGCCTCGTTGACGTTTTGGCCGGGTGCGGAAAACGGTTTGGGGAGCCAGTGGGGCGGGCGATTACGGAGGACGTTCTGGAGGAAGAGTTCGTTGCGCCACCACTGGTAGAGTTCGATGTCGTTGCCCAGCTTGTCGCGGAGGATTTCGCGGCGGAGGATGCGGCGCGTGAGCTCCAGAAAAGCCATAGGGACGGAATCGGATGTCGCCCGGCCGTTCCAGCGGTTCAGGTGCCCGACCAGTTCGCGGGCGCGAGCGTCCCGGGGCTGACGATTCTTGAAGGCGGCCAGGAGATGAGCGGCGAGCAGACGATGCGGGGTGGAAACCACGTCCGTCTGGAAGGTGATGAAATCCGCGGGGCGCAGGAGCTTGCGGCCGGTGAGGAGCTGATAGATGCGCTCGGTGCGGTAGGGAGCCATCCAATCGTTCGTGAGATGCCACTTGTAGCCAGGGCCCACGATGCGCGCGTTGGCGGTGGCAATGACACCGCCGGGGGGATTAAAGAGAGAAGGAAGCTCGTGGAACGGAATGTATCCGGTCCACTCGTAGTCGTCGGTGTCGCCAGGGACAGGCACTTCGCCGCGGCCGCTCTTGCGCACGGGGATTTTCGCGGCGGCGAGGTAGCCGATGTTGCCGTCCACGTCGGCATAGACGGCGTTCTGCGCAGGGCCCGGTACCCCCCGCATGATTTCGCGGAACTCGTCCCAGTTGCGGGCCTTGCCCAGCAACGGATAGCCGGACCAGAGGCCGCCGGGCTCGAGAGCGGTCCACCGGAGTGCGTAGCCCAGCCTGCCCTCGCGGCGGACTACGGGGCCGTGGCGCGTCACCATTACAAGGAGCTTCACCTCGTGCTCGCCCTTTACGCGAATCACTTCTTCACGTGCTTCGGCGGGCACCCACTGGCCGTGGACCTTGTATTCGGCGAGACGCTGGGGATGGAAGGATTCGACGTAGAGGTCCTGCACATCGGCGCCGACATTGGTGAAGCCCCAGGCGATGCGCTCGTTGTGGCCGATGAGCACAAGGGGCACGCCGGGCAGGGCAAAGCCCTTCACGTTCCAGCCGGGGGCGGTGAGATGCACAATGTACCAGGTGCTGGGCACCTGCAGCTGGAGGTGCGTGTCGTTGGCCAGCATGGGCTTGCCGGAATAAGTGTGCTCGCCACTGACAACCCAATTGTTGCTGCCGAAGGCGAACTCGATTTCGTGCGCAGTCTGTTCAAGAAGGCCGACAGCCGCATGCCAGAGCTCCAATTCGCGTGCGCCGGGCGCGACGTGAGGAGTAATAGGGGGAGCTGCTGAACTGGCAACAAGAGCCGGGGGCGGCATAGAGGGGAATGCTTTGGGCGGCTTCGCGGCGAGCTTCTGCCGCACAACAGCCGGTGAAGCCGCAGGTGCGGCGCCGACAAGGATGTGGTCGAAGGGAGATTCCGAAACGTACATCTCGCGGGCCAGTTGGGAACCTAGCCGCTCGGTGATTTTGGCGCGGTTGAGTTCGGCCTCCCAGGAGCTGGTCAGGTAGCGGTAGAGAGTGGCGCCGACAAGGAGAGAATCGGAGGGCTTCCAGGGCCGCGGCTGATAACCGAGGATGCGGAATTCCATGGGGAGACGGCCGCGGCGCTCCTCGACGTAGCGGTTAACGCCGCGGGCGTAAGCCTCCAGCAGGCTGCGCATTTCGGCGTCCATCTGCGTCACACATTTTTCTGCGGCGGCGGTGAAGCCGTAGATGCGGTATTGGCGATCAGACTCGATGGCTACGGAGCCGAAGATTTCCGCCAGTTCGCCGGCAGCCGTGCGGCGAAGCAGGTCCATCTGCCAGAGACGGTCCTGGGCGAGGACGTAGCCCTGGGCGGTGACGAGGTCTTCGAGCGAAGCGGCCTTGATGCGCGGGACGCCCCGGCGGTCGCGCTCCACGGTGACTTCCTGCTTGAGTTCGGGCAAGGAAGCCTCGCCGTCCATGAGGGGCAAACTCTGGTGGACTATCCACCACGCCGCCAGGAGCGACAGACTGGCGCCCAGAATGAGAACGGCGAGCAGATACCGGGACGCGCGGAAAGTGGTTTTCACGGTACGTTGTGCGAGGCGGGCGGAGTATAGCCTAGCGGCGGAGCAGGGAGCAACCGTTCGCTGTCGTTTGCGTCGGACCACCTGTTAGAATGCAGGACAAGAGGACCCAGGAAATTGCGCCTGGCAGGTCAGACTTCGCCGGAGATAGCTCGTCCGCGGGGTCGCGCGAGGCAAGGATGCCACTGAGGTTTGCATGGTCATAGTGGGACTTCTAGCCGTATTCCTGCTGGTCGGGCTGAATGCGTTTTTCGTGGCGGCGGAGTTCGCCCTGGTGGCGATGCGCGCGTCGCGGATCCGGCAGCTCATCGAGGAGGGAGACGCGCGGGCGCTGGTGGTGCGGAAACTGCTGGACGACCTGGACCGCGTGCTGTCGGGCGTGCAAGTCGGCATCACCATAGCCAGCTTGGGGTTGGGCTTCGTGGGAGAGAGTGCGCTGGCGGAGGTGTTCCGTCCGCTGTTCACTTGGCTGCCGGTCAAACAGGCGGCGGTGGCGGTGCATTTTGCGTCGCTGGTTGTGGCGTTCGGAGCGATCACGTTCCTGCACGTGGTGCTGGGGGAGCTGGTGCCGAAGAGCCTGAGCCTGCAACGGACCGAGCTGATGGCGCTCATGACGGCGCGTCCGCTGATGTGGTTCCTGGTGCTGTTTCGCTGGCCGATCAGCATCCTGGATGGAGCCGCGCAGCAGTTTGTGCGCCTGTTGGGCGTGGCCCACCCGCAGAGCCATTCCCTGGTGCATTCCCCGGAAGAACTCCAGATCGTGATCCAGCAGGCGAGAGAGCGCGGGCTGCTGCAACTGGGCGAGGAGAAGTTCATCCAGTCGGCGATGGAGCTGGGGCAGATCGAGGTGCGGGAGATCATGGTGCCACGGCCGGACGTGCACGTGCTCCCAGTGGAAGCGGGGTTGGAGGATGTACTGCGGATGTTTGCCACCACGCAGCGCTCGCGCATCCCGGTCTATCAGGGCACGCCGGACCACATCCTGGGCTTCGTACACATCAAGGACATGCTGTGGATTCTGTTGGACCGGGAACGGCGCGCAGAGGAAGGCCTGCCGGCAGCGGAGTTCCACCTGAGCCGCGTGCTGCGCGAGGTGCTGATCGTGCCGGAGACGAAGCCCGCCAGCGAACTGCTGAAGGAAATGCGCGCGCGGTGCCTTGGCCTGGCCATGGTAGTGGACGAATTCGGTAGCATCCTGGGCCTGGTGACGCTGGAGGACATCCTGGAGCAGTTGGTGGGGGAGATCCACGACGAATTCGACGTGGTGGAACGGCCGCTAACCTTGGCCGACGGGGCCATGGTGTTCGATGCGGCGTTGAACGTGCGCGACCTGGAACAACAGTACGGCATCGCTCTGCCGGAAGACCCTGGCTACGAGACGGTAGGCGGATTAGTGCTGAGCCAGCTTGGGTTCATCCCGCGCGGGGGCGAAACCTTCGAATTCGACAACCATCGCTTCACCGTTGTGGAGATGGACCGGCGACGCGTGGCGCGCGTGAAGATCCAGCGCCTCAAGAGCACTGAAGTGTCCGCAGGGAGTCCGGGGGCGGAGAGTCCGGCCGGGCCGAGTCCCGCACATCCGACGAGCACGTCGGAGTAGTCCGCTTTCCTCGATTGCAGCCCAATCTCACGCAGCACCCAGATGCAGGCTGAGGTGCTTCGGGCGCGTTGCGCCCTCGGCAGGATAGCATTCACACTTGTGTGTTTTTTTAACCGAGGGCGAGGGCGACTTCGGCACCGCGCTGGAGGTTGAGTGCGCGGGTGGCGCTGCCTTTGTTGACGGCGATTTCGAGGAAGCCGCTGGAACCGATGATGGCCAGCACCTCGCCCGGTGCGCCCTGGGAGTAGGTTTCCGCAAGCCGGTCAATTTCGCGAGAGCCGACGGTGATCTTGAAGCTTGCGCCGGCAAGGACCTGCGGGACATCTTCGGGCGTGAAGTTGGTGATGAGGTTGCCGAAGTTGTCCACTTTGAGAACGACGCCCTTCAGGATGTTGCCGTCGAGCTTGGGCTTGGGCAGGCTGAAGCGGACGAAGTCGGAGATTTCGTCGCCGAAGCTGGGTGTTTGCCAGTTCTTGGAGAGCCAGGCGGCCACGGGGGCGAAGATGTCGCGGCCGTGGAAGGTGTTGCTGATGGGGTTGAGGAAATAGTGCTCGGCAGTAATGTGGCGGACGAGAACCTTCTGCTCGCGCTCGTACACCATGGAGAGCACGCCGTTATCCGGGGCGATGAAGTAGTGCTGGTCGCCGATCACCAGGACCGGGCGGCGCTGCGAGCCCACACCGGGATCTATGACCACCAGGTGAATCGTCTTCGGGGGAAAGTGGCTGTAAGCCTGACCGATGGTCAGCGCGCCGTCGAGAACATCGAAGGGCATCACGTTGTGGCAGATGTCCACGATGTGGACGTCCGGGTTGATCTTGTAGATGACGCCCTTCATCACCCCCACGAGATGGTCGTTGTTGCCGTAGTCGGTGGTCAACGTGACGATGGGACGCGCCAAGGCCTTCTCCGCCGGAGAGGTTACTTCTGCAACAGATGGGCAAGCTATCGAATGGCCCTCTCTTTGTCAAGGAATTGGGCGGACGAAAGTTTTCTGAGACGAATCTCAGGCAGACCGCATCGAAAGAGGCATCATGAACATTCGCATCCGAAAACCCTGGCAGCTTGCTGAGGGGCAGGTCACGCCCGAAGCGATTTACCGCAGCCGGAGACGCTTCTTGCAAGCCGCCATCGCGGGCGCAGGCGCGATGGGGCTGGCCGCGGGCGCGAAGCTGTTTTCTCCGGGCGGCAGGGCATCGGCAGCCGCCGCGCTGGCGCCGCTGAATGCGCTGCGGAATCCGAAATATAAGGTGGAGGGGCGGGAGATCAGCGCGGAAGGGTTGACGGCAGGCTACAATAACTTCTACGAGTTTTCACTGGACAAGCAGGCCGTGGGGCGAGAGGCGGCGAAATTCAAGTCACGACCCTGGCAGGTGGAAGTGCGCGGCCTGGTGGAGAAGCGGTTCAAGTTCGATGTGGACGACCTGACCAAGCGCTTTCCGCTCGAGGAGCGCATCTATCGCCTGCGGTGCGTGGAGGCGTGGTCCATCGTGGTGCCATGGATTGGCATCCCCATGGCCAAGTTCGTGGAATGGTGCAAGCCGACAGCGAAAGCGAAATTCGTACGCATGATCAGTTTCCACCGGCCGTGGGAAGCGCCGGGGCAGCGCGAGCAGACTTGGTATCCGTGGCCGTACTTCGAGGGCTTGCGGCTGGAGGAAGCGACGAACGAATTGACCCTGATTGGCCTCGGCAGCTATGGCAAAGTCTTGCCCAACCAAAACGGCGCGCCCATCCGCATCTTGACGCCGTGGAAGTACGGCTACAAGAGCATCAAGTCCATCACCATATTTGAATTCACTGATAAGCTGCCGGGGACGTTCTGGAACACGTTAGTGCCCAATGAATACGATTTCGTCTCCAATGTAAATCCCGCCAAGCCGCATCCGCGGTGGTCGCAAGCGACCGAAGAGGATCTGAACACGAAGCAGCGCATCACCACGCGGCCGTTCAACGGGTACGCGGAATACGTTGCGCACCTGTACAGGTAATCTCGCCTGACGCCGAGCCTCCGGAAGACAGTGCCTGCTACGGAGAATCAGAGAACAAGGTCTTGTATTCGGGAACTGCCCCGCGTATTATAAAAGCGTCAAACTCAGGTCCATTCCAAGACCGACGTGTGACCGAGTCTTGCGCGGAGGCTGGCATGCAGCCATCCAACCCAGGCCCTTCCTTCCGTAAACGCCTGAGCTGTTCACCTGCCTCAGTTGTCCCACTCATTCTGTTTTCAGTTGCCTGGACAGGGCAAGCTGCCTCCGCGCAAGGCACCAGCTCGGCATTTCTGTTTTCTTAGGACGTCGCGTCGCCACACTGCTGTTCAGCAGGTGCGCGGAATTCATTGCTCAGCTGTAGAAGCCGAGCCAGACCCGTGTGTCTGCCCAAGAAGGGGCGCAGACACAGGTGCGCCTCCACAAATTTCTGCGCCGGCAGCCTGCCTTGACCCTCCTTGGGCACGGAGCTATCCTGTTTGCTGGCGTCAGGACACGGGTCACTGGGCAGTTGTCACTGATCACCGCACTTATGCGCCGCGTATATTTCGATCACAACGCGACTACGCCGGTGGACCGCGAGGTTCTCGAAGCTATGTTGCCGTATTTCTCCGAGGAATACGGCAACGCCAGTTCCATCCATTCTGTGGGGCAGAGCGCGAGGAAGGCGGTGGAGCAAGCGCGCGAGCAAGTGGCGGCGTTGATCGGGGCGCGGGCAACGGAGATCACCTTCACCAGCGGCGGGACCGAGTCCGACAACCTGGCGATTTTCGGCACGGTGGCGGCGGACGAGCGACCGCGGAAGCATGTAATCACCACACAGATCGAACACCACGCAGTGCTGAACGCCTGCCAGGCACTGCAGGCGCAGGGCGTCGAAGTGACGTTCCTGCCGGTGAGCGCTGATGGCGTGGTGGAGCCGGACGCGGTGCGGCGCGTATTGCGGCCGGAGACGGTGCTGATCAGCGTGATGCACGCGAACAACGAGCTGGGCACGGTGCAGCCGCTCGAAGAGATCGGACGGATCGCGGCGGAGGCGGACGTCTATTTCCACACGGACGCCGTGCAGTCGGCGGGGAAGCTGCCGATTGACGTAAAGCACTTGGGCGCCGACCTGCTGGCCATTTCTGCGCACAAGCTGTACGGGCCGAAGGGCGTGGGCGCGCTCTACGCCGGCGGGGCCACGCGGCTGAAGCCGCTGCTCTACGGCGGGCACCACGAGCGCGACCGGCGGCCGGGGACGGAGAACGTCGCGGGGATTGTCGGGCTGGGCAAAGCGGCGGAAGTTGCGCGGAAGAAGCTGGAGACAGAAGGTACGCGGGTGGCCGCGTTGCGCGACCGCCTCGAACAGGGATTGCTGGCGGCGATCCCCCAGTCGCGGGTGAACGGCGGGCGCGCGCGGCGCACGCCGAATACGACAAACATCACGTTCTCGTTCATCGAGGGCGAGGCGCTGGTGATCGCACTTGATCTGAAGGGACTGCAGTGCTCGACAGGAGCGGCGTGCTCCTCGGGTGCGGTGGAGCCGTCGCACGTGCTGATGGCCATCGGGCTCGAGCCGGCGGAGGCGCGGGCCAGCCTGCGGTTCAGCCTGGGGCGGGCGAATACAGAAGACGACGTGAAATTTGCGCTTTCGATGGTGCCGGGGGTAGTTGAGCACCTGCGAAAACTGTCGCCACTTTGGAAGCAGCCAGTTGCCGCCCAATGAATTTGGGGCCGATGTAAAGATCGGCCCTGCAGAAGCTCCGCGAGGAAACTGTCAGCACAGAATCCAGTTTGTGAAGGTTTTGAAGGGGCACGACATCTCGTACTCCAACGAGCTTGCTTTGCGTAATGGCTGAGAACCACAGCACGATTGCGGTGGCGATGAGCGGCGGGGTGGACAGCTCGACCGTGGCGGCGATCTTGCGCCAGCAGGGGCAGCCCATCGTGGGGCTGACCATGCAGCTCTGGAACCAGCGGCGGCTGCCGCAACTGCTGGGGCAGGCTCCTGCTTCGCATCGGTGTTGTTCGCTGAATGACGTGTACGACGCGCGGCGTGTCGCCGAGCACCTGGGATTCCCGTACTACGTAGTGAACTTCGAAAAGCAATTCGAGGAGACGGTGGTGCGGCCGTTCGTGCGCGAGTACCTGGCGGGGCGCACGCCCATCCCGTGCAGCCACTGCAATACGGAACTGAAGTTTGAGGAGCTGCTGCGCATGGCCCGGCAGATCGGCGCGGAACGCATCGCCACCGGGCACTACGCGCGCATCCGGAACAACCCGGCCACCAACCGGTACGAATTGCTCTGCGCGCGGGATGAGAGCAAAGACCAGTCGTATTTTCTTTTCGGGCTCAAGCAGGAACAGATGGCGCGGACGTTGTTTCCACTGGGCGACCTGACCAAGAGCGAGGTTCGCGAGATTGCGCGGCGCGCGAAGCTGCCCGTGGCGGAGAAGCCGGAAAGCCAGGAAATCTGCTTCGTGCCGACCGGCGACTACGCCATGTTCCTCGAAGCGTACCTGAAGGAGCAGGGCATGGCCGTGCCGGGCGGCAGGGGCGAGATTGTGACCACCGCAGGCGAGGTGCTCGGCTTCCACAACGGGCTACATCACTACACGGTCGGGCAGCGGCGCGGGCTGGGACTGGCGGCAGGGCGGCCTTTCTATGTCGTGGAAATTGATACGGAGCGAAACCGGCTGGTGGTGGGCGGCGAGAGCGAGGTGTCACAAGGGAACTGCGAAGTGAGCGGCGTGAACTGGATTGCGTTCGAGAAGCCGAACGGGCCGCTTGAGGCGCAGGTGAAGATCCGGCACCGGCACGAACCGGCGGAGGCAATTGTTGAAGCGATTGGTGAAGACCGCGCGCGCGTAAAGTTCTGCGCGGCGCAGCGCGCGGTGACGCCGGGGCAGGCCGCGGTGTTCTATCAAGGCCAGTTGGTCATCGGCGGCGGGTGGATCGAGTGAGCGCTTCGAGCTTCCACAGGTGGAACTGAACGCTCAGATGGAATGGGAAGCTCCGCGGCCGTTTCCACATGGCGCGCAGGCGGCGAAGATCGGACGGGCGATCGAGATCGAAGTCTTGTTTTAGAAGGGCGTAACTGACCCCGGCGTTTTTCAGGATGCGAAGAGTCTGCCGCAAGACCCGCGAAGTGCCCCAGTCAACCCCACGGAACATCTGCGGCAGCAATTTCTTCGCGCCGACCAGGTAGTAGCCGCCATCCACGGCCGGTCCCAGCACAACATTGTACTTATCGAGCAGGCGGAAAGCGCGAAGAATCCGCTTGCGGCCCATCCACGGCGAGTCGGTGCCGATGATAACGACCTTCTTCGCTCCTTCAGAGAAAAGCTCGCGAAAGGCGCTGGCCATGCGCGCGCCGAGGTCCATGCCGCGCTGGGTGGCCAGTTTCCATCGCGGGCTCACGGGCGTCCAGAAGGGATATTCGAGCGAGACGCTTTTGCTCGCCGTCGGGGCGGCGAAGAAGCAGCAGCGGGCTTCGCGCACCGCGCAGGCCAGGACAATCGAATCGCGGATGCAGCAGAGGTGGACGTCGGCGGCCTGGCGGGGCGTGAGCGGGCCGATCAACCGTGTCTTCACGCGCCCCATGATAGGCGGCTTGGCAAAGATGGCCAGGGCGTTTTCCGAGCGCACGGACTCTTCGGAGGGTTCGACGGCAAGCAGGAGTGATGAAATATTGCCGCGTGGTTTGCCGGCGCGGAGACGGCGAGGCGTTTCTTCCGGGCGTGGAGCGGCGGCGATGCGCCCGAGGGCCGGGACCAGCCCGGCATACTTCGAACCCGGGGAGGGCTGCTGTTTCTTGTGGGTCATCCGCGCAGGATAAGCGTCCGCTAAATGAAGAGTTCTTCGTCCTGGCGTTCGCGCGCGCGTTCGGGCGATTGGCGCTGCGAGCGGAGGAAGTCGAGCCCCGCCTGGATGCCCTTGATGAATGCGGAAGCCTGGCGGACGGGCCGCAGCACGGTCTTCTTCAGTTCGGAACCGGTCGCCTCGATCTCCTCGAGGGCCCCGGTGAGGATCTGATCGGCGCGGAGGACCTGCATGCGCAGGCGGTCCACGGCCTCGGTGAATACGCGGTCAATCTTTTCGGTTTGGGCGCGGCCCAGGCGGGCGATTTCGGCGGCGTCGGCGGCGGCCTCGGAGAGGCGCGGCTGGATGTCCTCCACGAGGATGTGCAGCCGTGAGAGGATGGGATCCACGCGGGCGTGGAGGTCGGCAAAAATACGCGTGATCCGCTCGTTCATGTTCCTCACCTGGAGGAACATGGCCAGCAGAATCGCGGCCTGGCTAACGATGGAGATTGCGGCAAGAGCGATGAAGAACTTCAGCCAGGGATCCATTCATTCGCCTCTAATGAGCCTTCGACTTCTCCCGGATGTAGGCGTCCTTGCCCGCTTCGACCGCGGAGGCGAGCTGTTCCTTCTGCGACTGGATCACTTCCTTGCCGCGCTCGACCATTTCCTCGGCACGCTCGCGCAGTTCGCGCGCCCGCTTCTGCGCGAATTCGCGGCCCTTCTCGGCCTGCTCGGCCAGGTACTCGCGCGTTTCCTCGCCGGACTTGGGAGCAAAGAGGATGCCCAGAAGTGCCCCAATCCCCAGGCCGACCAGGAAATAGCTGACTTTGGAACCAGTGTTCTCACTCATGGGAGACCTCCCGCGAGCCACACTAGCATACGCCCGTTCGCCAGGCAAGAAATCCCGCTTGCCGCTTATCGGTTAACTGAGAGTGAACCGGCCAGGTGGCACAGGCTTCTAGCCTGTGGGCCTCAAATTGCGCTCAACTAGCACAGCCTTCGAGTGTCCTGTCCCGGCAATCCTTTGAAGAAGTTGGTTTGTGGGTCAGGGCCTCAGCCCTGACGTAAGCCGTGGAATCGAAGCAGGGCATTATTGATTGCTGTGTATGAAATGTCCTAGCGATCGTCATTCCGAGCGAAGCGAGGAATCTGCATTTCAGCGTATTCCGCGCACGTGTGTGCCCGCCCCACATCGGACATTACATATCCCGCGATCCATAGCCCCTGAGGTTCCGGAAGTTTTCGTAGGAATTTCTAGGACGCAACCCTAGCCTGTGCTCCTCAGGTACCGCTGGCATCCTGCCGGCTCGTTCTTTGCATGCACCGCCCAAGTGCCACATGCTTTGAGCGTCTGCGGTACATGTAGCGGCGCGCTTCAGCGCGGCATGGCTCTTGCATCTCTCCTGTAGCGGCGGGCTTCAGCCCGGCCCTCTTTTCTGGTTCTCTCTCGTGCTCACTCTTTGGCCCTCGCCCGCGTACCGGCCAGGTGCTGGAACACGCGCTGCGCCTGCGGCCGCGTCACCACCGCCGCCAACTCGTCCACGCTGGCGTTGCGCAGGTTGGCGAGGCTGCCAAACTTGCGCAGGAGTTTCTGCGCCGTGCGCGGGCCCACGCCGGGGATTTCGACCAGCTCGGAGTGCAGGTGTCGTGCGGAGCGGCGCTGGCGGTGGAAGGTCACCGCGAAGCGATGCGTTTCGTCGCGCACCTGCTGGATGAAGTGGAGGATGGGCGAGTGGCGTTCGAGATGGATGGGTTCGTCTTCCTGGCCGAGGACGTAGATGATCTCTTCTTTTTTGGCGATGCTGGCCACGGGCTGGTTGATGACTTCGAGCTTTTCGAGCGCGGCAGCGGCGGCGTGAAGCTGGCCGATGCCGCCGTCAATCAGGATGAGGCTGGGGAAGGGCTTCTGCTCCTCGCGCAGGCGAAGGTAGCGGCGCTCGACGGCCTCGCGCATGCTGAGGAAATCATCGTTGCCGGCTTCCTGGCGGATGATGAACTTGCGGTAGCTGGACTTTTTCATGCGGCCGTCTTCCCAGACGACCATGGAGGCCACCGTGTCAGCCCCGCTGATGTGGGAGATGTCGAAACTTTCAATGCGGCGGGGCGTCTCGGGCAGGCCCAGCGCGGATTCCAACGCTTCGGCGATGGCTTTGGAGGCCGGCTTGAGGACGCGGAAGCGCTGCTCGAAGGAGTACCTGGCGTTTTTCTCGACCAGGTCGAGGAGCGCGCGCTTCTGTCCGCGCTGCGGGGTGAGGATCTCCACGCGGCGCGCGCTGCGTTCACTCAAGGTATGCTCGAGGAGTGCGTGGTCGTCGAAATCCAGGGGCACGTGGATGAAGCGCGGCAGATATTCGGCTTCTAGGTAGAGTTGCTTCAGGAGTGAGGAAAGGAATTCGGCGGGTTCGAACTCGTCGAGGTCTTCCCAGTAGAAGTCGCGGCGGTCCACGACACGCCCGCCGCGGAGATGGAAGAGATTGACGGCCACCTGGGGCGGCTCGGCGTACCAGGCCAGGATGTCGGTGTCGTCGCCCTGTGCGGCGGCGATTTTCTGGCGCTCCTCGATCTCTTCGAGCGTACGGATGAGGTCGCGATGGGCGGCGGCTTCCTCGAAGCGTTCCGCATTACAGGCCTGGGACATCCGCTCGGTGAGGCTGCGCAGGAGATCGTGGCGGCGGCCCTCGAGGAAGAGACGGACGTCACGAGCGGCTTCAGCGTAGCGGTCGTCCGTGGTCAGGCCGGGGACGCAGGGGCCGAGGCAGCGCTTGATGTAGTACTGGAGACAGGGGCGCGGATGGGGGCGGGTGAGATCCACGGTGCAGGACGGCACGCCAAAGCGCTTGTGAATGAAATGCACCAGCCGGTGAGCCAGGCTGGCGGGGAAGTAGGGGCCGAAATAGGTGGAGCCGTCTTTCTTCAGGCGGCGGGTGACATACACGCGCGGGAACTTCTCGAAGGCGGTGAAGCGGATGTACGGATAGGTCTTGTCGTCGCGGAGGAGAACGTTGAAGCGCGGCTGGTGCCGCTTGATGAGGTTGTTCTCCAGCGCCAGGGCCTCCTTCTCGTTGTCCACCACGATGTAGGCGAGGTCTGCGATCTCGCGGATCAGCGAGCCGGTCTTGGCGTCCGCGGCACGCGAGCCGGAAAAATAGGAGCGGACACGATGGCGCAGGGACTGCGCCTTGCCGACGTAAATGATGTTCTCGGCAGCGTCCTTGAAGAGATAGACGCCGGGCTGGGCGGGGAGGCTCGAGACCTTCTGGTCGAAGTCCATCGGCGGGAAATCAACCCACGCACTGGCCTGGGGCAACTCGAATCATAGCAGAGCGAATCTGTTACCATCCAGAAGAGGAACATGACAACGAGCATTCCCATGACCATGGTCCTGTTGGCGCTGCTGGCCGCAGCACCAGCGCCCGCGCCGACCCAAGCGAAGACGCCGCAGCAAGGAGAACCGGTCTTCGATCCGTACCACGCCGAAAAGAGCATCGAGATCGGGACGTTCTACATGAAGAAGAAGAATTACGACGCGGCGATCGAACGCTTCCGGGACGCGCTGCGCTACAAGCCGGGCTTTGCCAAGCCACACCGGTTGATCGGGGAATGCTTCGAGAAAAAGGGCGAGCTAAGACTCGCCATAGATTCCTACGGGAAATATTTGGAAACCCTGCCGCAAGCCGAAGACGCAGAAAAAATCCACCAGAAAATCAGCAAACTCGAGAAGAGGCTTGAACAGCTTCGGCGCCGCGACAAGCGAACGACACCCGGCCGATAAGCGACGCCTGCAATTCACGGGCATGAGATTTTCCGGGGCTTCGCGCCCACAAAAGGGCAGCACCAGCTATCTGGAGTTGGAGTCAGGCGAGGGTGGAAAGGAAGCGGCGTGCGCGTTCGAAGAGGTGGAAGCGCTTCTCCTGCCGGCGGAACTCGCGCGAGTGAGACTGCAGGCCGCAACTGGCGCGGCGGATGGCGTGCTTGACGTGGAGCATCTCGTGGAAGAGGACGTACTCGACGGCGTAGCGGGGCACCACGGCGCAGTCGAGACGCGAACTGAGGACGATTTGATTGAGCGCGGGGTCGAAGCAGCCGAGCTGCGTGCGCCAGGGCCGCGGGCTCCAGGCCAAGCGCGGGCGGTGGAGCTGGCCGTGGAAATAGCGACGGTTGAGGCGGGCGAAAACTTCGGCGAGGTCGAAGCACGCGCCGCGGGGGTTGGCAGCGAGCCGGCGGCCGCGCTTTCGGCGCAGGTGGTGCAGGCGGCGGCGCGTGGCGCGCGCCAGAGAGAACTCACGATAGGTTTCCACGAATGCGCGTGGCGCGCTGCGGCGGTAAAGCCGCGAGAGCAGAATCGCCGCCGTGGCTTCCAGCGCAGGCATGGGTGCCGCGCGGAGCAGGTCAGAGAGGCGCACGTACGCGGTGTCCTCCACGAGGCGGATGGTGTGCGTGAGATTCGCGTAGGGATAGAACTCGGCCACGAAGTGCGGCGGGCGGCCATGGAAGCCCAGGCGCGTAAACAGGCGATGGAAAATGCGCGCGCCGGCGGGAAAGGGCACCGGCCTGGCAGCGGGGCGCGTCACGGTTTCCTCCGCACAGGGCCCGGGGCGAATTCTTTGGCGGTCTTCTCGACTTCTTCCTGGGCGAGCTTGGTGGCTTCGATGGCGTCGGTGAGCGTTTCCTTGTAGAGATCGCGCTCCGCACCTTCGGCGGCAAGTTTTTCCAGCACGGGCAGAAATTCTTTCACGCGCTTCTGCATTTCCTTGATGCCGATACGGATGTCATCCTGTTTTTCGCGGCCAAGGTCGAGCAGCTCGGCGGCGTCGTCCACGCATCCGGTATAGGCGTTCAGCAGAGCGTTGAGGCGCTCGGCGCGGCGGCGTTCGCTGGAGGGGCGATTCAGCTCATACTGGAATTTCTTCAGGCGGTCGGCGGCGAATTCGAGAAAGAGTTTGATGCGCAGGGAGGGCAATTCGGCGTCGCGGATCTTGTCGGCTTCGAGGGAAGTGAGATAGTCCTTCTGCTGCCGGGCGGCGAGCGCGGGCAAAAAGAACGCGAACAGCAGCGCGATTCCGAAAATTCTGGCGTGCCGCATAACGATCAGTTCGCCGGCTTCTTTTGGTCGCTCTTCTTTCCGGGCCGGCGGGGGAAGAGTCCCTCGATCAATTCTTTGTCCACGGCGTCCAGCTCGCGCGACACAGCTTCGAACGGCGGGCGCTCGTCGAGCGGAAGAGAAAGGATGAGCTGGTTGAGGCGGTTGAGCGTCTGCCGGAGATGGATCTGCAGGTGCTTGAAGCCGGCGGGCTTCTTTTCGGCGTCGCGGCCGCTGGCCTTGAGGCCGGCATGGGCGGATTTCACCGTGTCGCGGTAGTCGGTGAGCACGCGCAGCGCCTCGTCGTAATTGCCGGCGCCGGCTTGGCGATGGATCTGCTGGAACTGCGCTTCGCCGAGCTTGGCCACGGCCTTGGCTCTGCTCACGGGGTCACCGGCCTGATCGAACGCGGCGCGGCGAGTGGCGACGTCCTGTGCCGCAGCTTCGAGCGGGAACCAAAGCAATGCAGCAAGGGCTGCGAAGACGATTTTCCGGGATGGCGCGGCGCTGTTCACTTCTTTCGCTCGAGTTCCAGCTTGAGGATGCGGATGCGCTGGCGCGCCTGGAAGTCCCGGTCCTCGCTTTTGCCCAGGTCCAGGGCCAGGAACTTCTCGTAGGCCGCAATCGCTTCCGGGATCCGCCGTAGTTTATCGTAACAGATGGCGCGCACAAACCACCACCCGGCGTTAGGCAGTTCGCGGCGGGCGAGTTCGTCCTGCCAGCTCAGGGTGGCGCTGTAGTTTTCGCCGAGGTAATGGACAGCGACAAGGTCGCGCACCGCGTCCGTCAATCCAGGGTTCAGCTTCAGGGCGACCATCAGCTCGCGCTCGGCAGGCGGGAACTCGCGCTTCTCGAGCCACAGACGGCCGAGGAACGCGTGCAACTCCGCGTCCTGAGGAGCGAGCGGCAGAGCCTTCTCCAGAGCGGCAATGGCATCCGCGAGTTTCTTTTGGCGGAAGTAGATGCGCGCGCGGAGCTTGAGGCCATCGAGCGTCGGCTCCAAGCTGGCTTCGGCGCGGTCAAGTTCGACGAGCGCCTGGCTGTATTTCTGCAGATCGGCCAAGAGTGCTGCGAACTGCATGCGGGTTTCGCGCTCGTCGGGGTTCTGCTGAAGGAAGGCGGCAAACTCTACTGCGGCCTGATCCGGCTTGTTCTGAGCCAGCAAGCAATCGGCAAGACCGAGCCGAGCCTGCGCCGCATCGGGGCGGGCTTCAAGCACCGCGCGAAATTCGGGCTCCGCTTCCACGGGGCGTTTCGCGGCTAGGAGCGCGCGCGCGAATGCGAGGCGGATTTCCGGGTCTTTGGGGTCGAGGCGGACGGCAACGCGATAGCTTTCCAGCGCCTCGGCGGGCCTGCCGGCGCGCCCGCAAGCGCCCGCCAGCAGGAACCTGACTCTGGCCTGCCGGGGCAGCAGTTCCGCCGCGCGGGCCAGCGGCGCAATCGCTGCGGCGGGATCATCGTTCAGCAAGAGGAGCCCCATGTTGAGGTGCGCTTCGGCGAGCTTGGGATCGAGTTCAATGGCGCGGGAGAACTCCTGCCTGGCCGCGTCTTGCTGCGCCAAGCCGACATGGGCGTAGCCCAGTTGAAAATGCGCGAAGGCATCGTCGGGTTTTTCGGCGAGATATTTCTTCAGGGACTCGACGGCGCGCGCGAATTCCTTTTTCTCGATGGCGGCATCGGCCTGGGCGAGGAGCGATTGGAGCGGATCTTCCACGCGCACGACGCGGCGGCGTTCCGCGGATTGCCTGGCCGGGGCTTTCTGCTGGGGGGAAACGGGAACAGAAATGCAGAGAACGACAAGAAGAAAAAAGACCGACTTGGCTGGCGACTTCATTTGTGCGCGTTGTTGCGGTGCGCGTTGTTGCGATGGGAGTTTCCGTTGGAGAGCGCGCGGGCGAGGAATTTGCCCGTGAAGGACTGAGCGTTGCGGGCCACCTGTTCGGGGGTGCCAGCGGCCACGACGTAGCCGCCGCGCTCGCCGCCTTCGGGGCCGAGGTCAATCACCCAGTCGGCGGCCTTGATCACGTCGAGGTTGTGCTCGATGACCAGCAGGGAGGCGCCTCCCTCGAGCAGTTTGCGGAACGCGGCGAGCAGCTTCTGGATATCGTCGAAGTGGAGACCAGTGGTCGGCTCATCGAGGATGTACAGCACGCGTTCGTTTTCCTGCCGGGTAAGATGCGCGGCGAGTTTCAGGCGTTGTGCCTCGCCGCCGGAAAGCGTGGTGGCCGATTGGCCGAGGCGCAGATAGCCCAGGCCGACCTCGTCGAGGATTTTCAGCTTGGCGACGATCTTGGGGACGCTGGAGAAAAAAGCCAGGGCCTCGCGGATGGTGAGCTGGAGGGCCTGGTGGATGTTCCGTTCGCGGTAGCGGACTTCGAGCACGCCGCTTTTGAAGCGCGTGCCGCGGCATTCCTCGCAGATGAGTTCGACGTCGGCGAGGAACTGCATCTCGACGGTGACGGTGCCGTCGCCCTGGCAGGCTTCGCAGCGGCCACCGGGGATGTTAAAGGAGAAATGCCCGGCGGAATACCCGCGGCGCCTGGCTTCGGGTGTGGAGGCGTACACCTCGCGAACGGCGTCGAAGGCCTTCATGTACGTAGCTGGGTTGGAACGCGGGGAGCGTCCGATGGGCGACTGATCCACCAGCACGACTTCCTGAACGAAGGCGTCACCCTCGACGCGGTCGCAGAAGGTCTTGACGTTGCCGCCGGCGCGGCGGGCCTCGAGGGCTTTGAAGAGCACGTCATGAACGAGGGTGGATTTTCCGGAACCGGAAACGCCGGTGACCGCTACCATCATGCCGAGCGGAATCATCAGGTCAATGCTCTTCAGGTTGTGAACGCGGGCGCCGGCGATTTTCAAAAACCTGCCCTTGGGCTTGCGGCGCGTGCTGGGTACGGGAATGCGCAGCTCGCCGCTGAGGTAGCGCGCGGTGAGGGACTTGGAGTCCCCGTTGAGCGCGGAACGCGGTCCGGCGAAGACGATGCGGCCGCCTTGCTCGCCGGCGCCGGGGCCGAGGTCGAGGACATAGTCAGCGGCGGCGATGGTCTCCGGGTCGTGCTCGACGACGAGGATGGTGTTTCCAAGGTCGCGGAGGGTCTTGAGGATTTCGATCAGGCGGCGGGTGTCGCGGGGATGCAGGCCGATGGACGGCTCGTCCAGTACGTAGAGCGCGCCGACAAGGTGCGAACCAAGCGATGTTGCCAACTGGATGCGCTGGGCTTCGCCGCCGGAGAGCGAAGAAGTGAGGCGGTCGAGGGTGAGGTATTCCACGCCGACTTCGTCCAGGAAGCGGAGGCGCCTGTTGATCTCGTCGAGGATTTTCTGGGCGATTTCGGCCTGCGCCGGAGAAAGTTGGAGGCCGCGGAAAAACTCGCGGGCCTGGGTGACGCTCATTTGACAAACTTCGGTGATGGGCTTGCCTTCGATGCGCACTGCGCGAGCCTCTTCGCGGAGGCGTGTGCCGCGGCAATCGGGGCAAAGGGCATAGCCGCGGTAGCGGCTGAGGAAGACGCGCACGTGCATTTTGTAGCGCTTGCGCTCGAGCCACTGGAAAAAGCCCTTGATACCGGCAAAACCGGCGCCGGGCTCGCCCTGGACGATGGCTTCCTTCTGCGCATGCGAGAGCTGGAAGAATGGAACGTCGAGGGGGATGGCCCTGGCCCGGGCGTAGCGGCGCAGCTCGGACTGCATGGAGCGGTAACGGAGTTTGGTCCACGGCTCGATGGCGCCGTCGTTGAGGGATTTGCTTTTGTCGGGAACGACGAGGTCGAGGTCGAAATCGAGTGTGTTGCCGAAGCCCTGGCAGCGCGGGCAGGCGCCGGTGGGGCTGTTGAAGGAGAAGAGACGTGGCTCAGGATCTTGATAGGTGATGCCGCACTTCTTGCACTCGAAGCGCTCATTGAAGCGGAGAAGCTCCCCTTCGGCACCGGGCATGGCGGCCAGAAACTCAAGAATGGCCTCGCCCTGACCTTCGCGGTAGCAGATTTCAATGGAGTCCACCAGGCGCGAGCGGATTTCTGGAGCGATAGCCAGGCGGTCCACGAGCACGAAGATGGGCGCGGCGAAGTCGGCGTCGAGCAGAGATTCCGGTGAAGAGAATTCGTACACCCTGCCCGCCTGGTAGAGGCGATTGAAGCCGCGCTTCTGGAGTTCGGTGAGCGCCATCTTGATGGCTTCGCCGCTGGGCTTCACGAACCTGGCGGTACGGGGCTTGCGTTTTGCGGTTGAAGCGTCGGTGGAAGCGGTCAGCCGCAACGGGTAGAGCACATAGAAACGCTGGCCCGCGGGACGCTCAAGGACGCGGCCGGCGATTTCGTCCACAGTGTCCTTGCGAACTTCCTCGCCGCAGCGGGTGCAGAAGGTGCGCCCGACGCGGGCATAAAGGACGCGAAGGTAGTCGTAGATTTCGGTTGAGGTAGCCACAGTGGAGCGGGGGTTGCGCGTGGCGTTTTTCTGCTTGATGGCGATGGCCGGAGCGATGCCGGAAACTTCGTCCACGTCGGGCTTCTCGATGCGCTCGAGGAACTGGCGGGCATAGGCGGAGAGGGATTCGATGTAGCGGCGCTGGCCTTCGGCGTAGATGGTGTCGAAGGCCAGAGAGGACTTGCCGGAGCCGCTGACGCCAGTAACCACGGTGATGGCGTTGTGCGGGATGACGAAATCAATGTTCTTGAGGTTGTGGACGCGGGCGCCGCGGACGCGGATGGCGTCTTGCTCGGTGGCGGTTGGTGGAGTCGTGGTTGCGGCCAAGATCGCCCTCTACACCGGCTTCGGCATGGTTAGTACAAACTCAAAATTATAGAATGGCAGGGCAACAAAGTCGAACGGCGAGGAGAGCTTCAGTGGCGTTTGCGCGAGTGATCTGGGTTGTGCTGGACAGCGTGGGGATCGGGCCGCTGCCGGACGCGGCGGAGTACGGCGATACGGGTCGGGACACGCTGGGCCACATCGCGAAAACGCGGCCGCTGGCGCTGACGAACCTGGTGCGGCTGGGGCTCGCCAATATCGCACCACTCGCACATCTCGCGCCAACAGGGCAGCCGGAAGGCTGTTACGGGAAGGGCGCCACGCATTCGCCGGGCAAAGACACCACGACGGGTCACTGGGAAATGGCGGGCATCTGGCTCGACCAAGCGTTCCCGATTTACAAGCGCGGTTTTCCACGCGAATTGATTGAAGAGTTTGAGCGCGCGATTGGTCGGAAGACACTGGGCAACAAGCCAGCCTCGGGGACGGAGATCATCAAAGAGCTGGGCGAAGAACACGTGCGGACGGGCTTTCCGATTGTCTATACGTCCGGCGACAGCGTGTTCCAGATTGCGGCGCACGAAGAGGTAATCCCGATCGCGGAGCTGTACCGCATGTGCGAGATCGCGCGAAAGATGCTGGACGGGCCGCACCGCGTGGGGCGGGTGATCGCGCGGCCGTTTGTGGGGCAGCCGGGTCCCGATGGCTCGGGATTCCGGCGCACGGAGCGGCGGCACGACTACGCTGTGGAGCCGCCGCGGCCGATGCTGCTGGACGTGCTGGCGGAACGCGGCGTGCCGGTTTTCGGGATCGGGAAAATCCACGACATCTACAACGGGCGGGGGGTCCCGCAGTACGTCACGACAACCAACAACGCCGACGGAATGGAAAAGCTGGGCATGGCGCTGCGCGAGCGGACCGCCGGGCTGATTTACATCAACCTGGTGGATTTCGACATGCTTTACGGCCACCGGAAGGACGTGGAGGGGTTCGCCAGGTCGCTCGAGGAATTCGACGCGATGCTGGGGCCGATGTTGAACGCGTTACACAGAACGGACCTGCTGATGATCACCGCGGACCACGGCTGCGACCCGGATGATTGCTCGCCCTCCACCGACCATTCGCGGGAATATGTGCCCATACTGGCGTACACGCCGGGGAACGCGAGGGGAAAGAACTTGGGCGTGCGGCAGACGCTGGCGGATATGGGCCAAACCGTGGCGGAGAATTTCGGCGGGACGATTCCGCGGGGGAAAAGTTTCCTGAGCGATTTGGTGTAGCCGTGGCCGCGCTGCGCAGGGCGGCACAGCCCTCAGGGTAAAGAGAGGATTAAGAGCTCGTCGAAAACTTTGCAAGCTTTTCATTCTGAGGAGTGTCGGCTTGCCGGGACGACAAGGAATCTGCATTTTTCTTGGATGTTTGAGAAATGCAGATTCCTCGCTTCGCTCGGAATGACACTGAAACACGCTTTTCCAACACGCTGCTAGGTTCTTAGTTGCCGGCGGATTCGCGCTGCGCGAAATAGCCGGTGCGGGTGCGGACGGAGAGCTTGCCGCGACCGCGGGGCGGGGAGACGTCCACTTGCACGGCGCGGAAGGTGCCGTCCTTTTTCATATTGGTGGGGTAATAGGCGAGAGTGTACTGGTTGCGGATGTCGTGGGCGATCTGTGCGCAGACTTCGCCGACGCTCTGGACGGACTCGGGGAAGAAGTACTGCCCGCCGCTGGCGGTGGCCAGGCGGACGAGAGCTTCACGTGCGCGCCGCGCGTCGCCGCCCTTTTCAGTGCCGAACAGGCCGACGGTGTAAATAAGGGCGTCGGACTTCTGCGCTTCGAGGACGGTGAGTTCCAGGGCGTGGCGTTTGTTGCCGTGGCCGATACGGCTGGCGTTGTCGTCGCCGTCAGTGATGACGACGAGGACCTTCTTGTCGCGGCTGCCCTTCTTGAGGTGGTCGAGAGAGCCGACAACGGCGTCGAACAGCGCGGTGAGGCCACGGGAGTCAATGCGCTCGAGGGCCTCCTTCAGCTCGTTGAGGTCGTTGGTGAAGTCCTTGTCGAGGTCTAGGTAATAGTCGTCGTTGAAGTTGACGACAAAAACCTCGTCCTCGCGGTTGCTGGCCTCGACAAAGGCCAGTGCCGCAGCGTTCACGCGCTCGCGCTTCTCGCGCATGCTCGCGCTGTTGTCCACCACCAAACCGACGGAAACGGGGATATCTTCGCGGCGGAAGACGGCAACCTTCTGCTCCACCCTGTCTTCGTAGACGCGGAAGTTGTCCTGTCTGAGATCGGGGACGAAGCGGCCACGCTCGTCCACAACGGTAGCGTGCAGGACGACGAGGTTGACGTCGCGACGGATGCGGTAAGCGTCGTCCGGCTTCTGGGGCGGCCGGGCCTGCGGCGCCTGCGGTGCAGGGGACTGCTGCGCCAGAGAAACGGCGCGCTCGCCGGGCAGAAGCAAGCCGGCCAGCAGGAGGGGTGCGAGGAGAAAAAGGATGCGCCTACTTGGTGGGCGCATAGTACCCGGTACGGTGATACACGTTGAGGGGCGGAAGTCCCTTGGGCGGCTTGAGGCGGACTTTGATCTTGCGCCACTTGGCATCGCGCTCAGCGTTGGCAGGCTTGTATCCGAGGACATACTGGTTGCGTAGCTCCATCCCGATTTTAGCCGCGATGTCCGGCAAGTCGTTCAAGTTTTCGACGGCGAAAGCGCGGCCGCCGGTCATCTCGGTAATCTCCGTCAGCAGGGACGGCCCGCTCATCTCTTCCGGGGTGCGTGCCCGGTTGGCCAGGGGCTCGTAAATACCGACGGCGTAGAGCTGGACATCGGACTCCCTGACGAAGTTCTTGATGTCCCGCTCGTTGTAGCGGCTATGATTATCGCCGCCGTCAGATATGATGAGCAAGGCGCGTTTGGTGTTGCGTGCACCTTTCATCTGGCTGAGGGCCAGGTAGATGGCGTCGAGCAGGGCGGTGCGGCCCTTGGCGTTGGTGTAGAGCAGGCGGGTCTGCAACTCCTCGATGCTGGTGGTGAAGGTGCAGACGAGCTGCGCGCGGTCGTTGAAACTGACCAGGAAGAATTCGTCCTGTGGGTTGGCGGTCTTGAAGAACTGCAGGGCGGCCAGGCGGGCCTTGTCCACCTTGTTGCTCATGCTGCCGCTGAGGTCGAAGACGACGCCGATGGAGATGGGCACATCCTCGCTGGAGAAGTGAATCACTTCCTGTTCCAGGTTGTTCTCGAAGACGCGGAAGTTTTCGCGCTCCAGGCCGGTGACCAGCCGGCTGTAAGGGTCGGTGACGGTGATGTTCACCAGAACGAGGTCCACGTCCACGCGGATGGTTTTTTGCCCGGGGCGGGGCCGGTCCAACGTGGTTTTGCTGTGGCTGAGCGGAACAGGGGATTGACCAATCGCAGGGCAGGCGAGCAAGGCGCAGAGAGCCAGAAACAACACCGCCCTCTTGCGGTTTGCGGAGCTACGCCTCTTCGGCTTCACCGCTTCCCCCTCCGTCCTTGTTGAGACGGTGGCCGACTCGCTTTCGACCCTCTCAATCAAATTTTAGCACTCCGCGGGCTCAAAGCAAGAATTTCCTGAAACAGCGTGTGCCAGTGGCTCGACTCCGCTGCGGACGGATGTTAGCATCACGCGCGTGAAAGTGCTGGGCGTGATTCCGGCGCGGTACGCCTCGACACGGCTCCCAGGCAAGCCACTCGTGCAACTGGCGGGGAAGCCCATGGTGCAGCGCGTCTATGAGCGGGTGCGGCAGGCGCAGCGCGTGGAGCGGGTGATCGTGGCCACCGATGACGAGCGTATCCTGCAGGCCGTGCGCGGCTTCGGCGGAGAAGCCCTGATGACGCGCAGCGAACACCGCTCGGGCAGCGAGCGGGTGGCGGAAGTGGCGGCGCAGGTGGAGGCCGAAATCTACGTGAACGTGCAGGGCGACGAGCCGCTGATCGAGCCGGCGGCGGTGGATACGCTGGTGGAAGCGATGACGGCGGGCCAGAACGAAATCGTCCAGGTGGCCACGCTGTGCGTGCCGATCCGGAATCCCGCGGACATCATGGACCCGAACGTGGTCAAGGTAGTGACGGATTTTCAGGACGACGCGCTCTATTTCTCGCGTGCGCCGATCCCGTGGGTGCGCGAGGAGGCCAGCCGCGTCCACGCGCGGCACTTCAAGCACCTGGGAATCTACGCCTACCGGCGGGAGGCCCTTCTGGATTTCACCACGCTGCCGCCGGGGGAACTGGAGAAGCTCGAACAGCTCGAGCAACTGCGGTTCTTGGAGAACGGCTACAAGATCCGCGTGGCGGAGACACCACACGATGCGGTAAGCGT
>Ga0073934_10002599_pt1 | contig 36713 bp, 31 predicted proteins | sample LarsenN4metaG_FD_76834 | JGI IMG/M metagenome (GOLD analysis project Ga0073934, IMG submission 76834) | Hot spring sediment bacterial and archeal communities from British Columbia, Canada, to study Microbial Dark Matter (Phase II) - Larsen... ... | reverse complement strand
TTCGACGCCGTGACCGCGGGGCGGGCCGACGCCGGCGTCGTGCCGATCGAGAACTCGCAGGCCGGCTCGATCAACGAGACGTATGATCTCCTGCTCGCGCACGCCCTGCACATCACCGGTGAGCACGACCAGCGGATCCGGCACTGCCTGCTGGCCCTGCCCGGGCGGCGGCTGGAGCGCCTCCGCCGCGTGTTCTCGCATCCGCAGGCGCTCGCGCAGTGCGACGCCTTCCTCCGCGCGCACCATCTGGAGGGGGTGCCGGCCTACGACACCGCGGGGAGCGCGAAGCTCATCGCCGAGCAGCATCTGACGGATGCGGGGGCGATCGCCGGCGCGCACGCCGCGGCGATCTACGGGCTCGCCGTCCTGGCCGAGGGGATCGAGACGAATCCCGCCAACTACACGAAGTTCCTCTCCGTCGCCCGCGACCCCGCGCCGGCCCGCCGGCCCGCCAAGACCTCCGTCGTCTTCACCACCGCCAACGTCCCCGGCGCCCTGTACCGCGTGCTCGGGGCGCTCGCGTCCCGGTCCATCAACATGACGAAGCTCGAGTCCCGGCCGGGCCGGACCGTGCCCTGGGAGTATGTGTTCTACGCCGACATGGAAGGCCACGCGGACGACCCTGAGGTGGCCGCGGCCCTGGCGGAGGTGCGCGGGCTGTGCACGTTCCTCCGCATCCTCGGCTCGTATCCGCGGGTCATGCCGCCGGCGTGAGCGCGCCCGCCGCCCTCCGTCCGCTGGCCGACTCGGGAGTGCTGATCGAGTTCGAGCGCCGGCTGGACGCGGAGATCAACGCCCGGGCGCGCGCGGTTGCCGCTCGCCTGGCGGCAGTTCCCGGCGTCGTCGAGACCGTCCCGGCCTTGTGCTCCACCCTCATCGTGTTCGACCCCCTGACGACGGATGTTCCGCGGCTGCTGGAGGCCGCCGAAGCGGCCGCCCTGTCCGCTCGACCCGCCTCCCCCGGGAGCAGCCGCCGCTTCGAGGTCCCGGTCGTCTATGGCGGCGCCGCCGGTCCCGACCTCGAGGAGGTGGCCGCGCACTGCCGGCTGACGCCCTCTCAGGTGATCGCCGAGCACGCCGGGGCGGAGTACACCGTCTACATGCTGGGATTCACCCCCGGCTACCCCTACCTGGGGGTGCTGCCGGAGGCCCTCCGCCTGCGGCGGCTCGATACGCCCCGGCTGCGCGTCCCCGCCGGATCGGTGGCGATCGCCGGGGCGCTGACGGGAATCTATCCCATGGACTCTCCGGGCGGCTGGCGGCTCATCGGCCGGACCCCGCTGGCGCTCTATGACCCGCGCGCCGCGCATCCCGTGCTGCTCCGTCCCGGCGACCGGGTCCGGTTCGCGCCGGCCGCCGGCGCGACCCGTTCGGCTGCGCCTCCCATCCCGCCCGCGCCTCCGCCGGCGCGACCCGTTCTGGAGATCCGCAGCGGCGGGCTGCACACGACGGTGCAGGACCTCGGGCGGCCCGGGTTCCGGGCGCTGGGCATCCCGGCCTCAGGCGCCATGGATGCGCTGGCGCTCGAGGTCGCGAATCTCGCGGTGGGGAATCCCCGCACCGCGGCGGCCCTGGAGTTTGCCACGCCCGGTCCCGTGGCGCGCGTGCTGGAGGACTCCTCCGCCGCGCTGGCCGGCGCCGATCTCTCCGCCACGCTGGACGGCGAGGAGATCGAGCCCGCCCGCGCGTTCCGGCTCCGCCCGGGGCAGGTGCTGCGCTTCGGCGCACCGCGGCGGGGCGTCTGGGGCTATCTGGCGGTGCGGGGTGGGATCGATGTCCCCGCGGTCCTCGGGAGCGCCTCATCGTTCGTCCCCGGAGCGCTGGGCGGCTATCACGGTCGCCGCCTCCGGGACGGAGATATCGTCGGCCGCGGGCCGGACCGGCCCGCCGTCGCGGTCCCCGGGCTCACCGTCCCTCTCCCGGGCGACGAGGTCACCCTGCGCGTGATCGTGGGACCGCACGATGACTGGCTGACTGCTGATTCGCGGGCCAGGCTGCTGGCCGAGCCCTTCGTCGTCACCGTGCACACCGACCGGGCTGGGGCGCGGCTGGAGGGCTCCCCGCTGACGCACGCCAGCGCCGAGGAGTTTCTCTCCGACGGCCTCCTCCCGGGCGCCGTACAGGTTCCATCCGGAGGCCGTCCGATCGTCATCCTGCCGGACGGGCCCACCACCGGCGGTTATCCGAAGGCGGCCGCCGTGATCGGCGCCGACCTCAGGCTCCTCGCGCAGTCCCGCCCGGGCACCAGGCTCCGGTTCCGCGCCGTCTCGATGGACGAGGCCGTGGAAGCGGCTCATGCGCAGCGCGCCGCGCTGGACGCCCGCTGATGGGAGAAGCGCGCCGGGGACGCGAAGTAGTGGATGGTGGGAGGGTGATGCCATGCAACTCGGTAATCTGCCCCGCATCCGGCTGGCGAATCTCCCGACTCCCCTCGAGCAGGCGCCCCGGCTGACGGAGTTCCTGGGGGGGCCGCGGATCTGGATCAAGCGTGACGATCTCACCGGGCTCGCGCTCGGCGGCAACAAGGCCCGCAAGCTCGAGTTCCTGCTCGGGCAGGCTCGGGAGCAGGGCTGCGACGTGGTCATTACGGTCGGCGCGGTGCAGTCCAACCACGCCCGCATGACCGCCGCCGCGGCGCGCAAGCTGGGTATGGATGCGGTGGTGGTGCTCAACGGCGACGAGCCGTCCGCGCTGCAGGGGAACGTGCTGCTGGACCGCATCTTCGGCGCGGAGATCCGCGTCGTCCAGACGGACGACGACTACGTGCTCATGGGCGTGGTGGACGACGTCGCCCGCCACCTGCGCCGCGAGGGGCGCAAGCCGTACGTCATCCCCCGGGGCGGGAGCAACGCCACCGGGGCGGCGGCGTACATGCTGGCCGCGCTTGAGCTGCTGCAGCAGGCCACGCAGCTCGGCATCCGCGTGGACGCTATCGTGCACGCCAGCACCTCGGGCGGGACGCAGTCGGGACTCTACACCGGGACGAAGGTCACCGAGAGCGGCGTGCAGGTGATTGGGATCAGTGCCGGGCCCCGCAAGGACGTCGTTGAGAAGCGGGTGCTCGGCATCGTGGAGGAGCTGGCGCAGATGCTGGAGCTGCGCTGGCGGCCGCATCCCGACGACCTGCTGGTGGAGGACAAGTACGTCGGGGAGCGCTACGGTGTACCGACGCCGGCGTGCCTTGAGGCGATCCGTCTGCTCGCGCGTACGGAAGGCATCCTGCTCGACCCCGTGTACACGGGGAAGGCGATGGCCGGGCTCCGGGGGCTGGTAGCCGAGGAGCGTTTTCGTCCCGACCAGAACGTTGTATTCTGGCATACGGGCGGACAGCCTGCGCTGTTCGCGCATGCGGGAGCGCTCCAGGAGCAGTAGGCACCGCGCGACGCGGAGGACGGCGAAGGGGCGAGGCGATGTCGGGGCGGCGGGCGGCCGTGCTCACGGCCGCGGTCCTCATCGTGTGCGTGCCGGCCTGGGCCGAACCGGGCTACGATCCCGGTCTGCTCCGGCAGGCCTTTGGGACCTTCATCCCCGCCAGGGAGATGCGCCTGGATGTCGTCCCGGATCTCTATCCCGGCGGATTCGCACGGATCAGCATCTACGCGAAGCGCGCCAGCCTGGGCGGGATGCTGGTGGACGAGGTCTGGTTCCGCCTGGTGGGCGTCAGCCTCGATGCCCCCGCGCTCCAGCGGGGCGAGCTGGTCATCCTGGACACCCGCGACACGGCGCTGCACGCCCGGGCCTCGATCAAGCGGCTGGAGGAGTACTTTCAGGAGGGGAATCCCGTCAAGGATGTCCGGCTCTGGTCCGACGGCCAGTACCTGTACGGCAGCGGGACGGTCCCCGTGGGCGGAGCGATGGCGAAGGTCTCCTTCCGCGGCTTCTTCGCCGTCGGGGGCACGAAGGACGTGTACTTCTACGTGGACACCCTGCGCGTGAACGGCTTCCCCATGCTCGCGCCGCTGATCAGGAAGTGGGAGGCGGAGATCAACCCGATCCTGCGGCAGACCGACTGGCCGGTGACGTTCAAGCTGCGCACGCTGAAGATGACCAGAGACTGGCTGGTGGTCTCCTCGCAGGCCGACCCCGAGGCCCCCTGCCTCTTCTGTACCGGCGGGGACGCGCCCTCGGTCACGCCATGACCGTCCGGCCGCGCATCGGCATCACCACCACGTCCGGCGGCGCCGCGCGGCCGGACTACCGCGCGTACGCGGCGGCCGTGGAGGCCGCCGGCGGCGAGGTGGTCTGGCTCGACCCGGAGATCCTCGCCGGCACCGACCCGCAGGAGATCCTGCGCGGCCTCGACGGGGTGCTCCTCAGCGGCGGCGTGGACATCGATCCGCGGGAGTTCGGCGAAGCCGAACTCCCCGGCGCCGGCGTCACGATCGATCCTCAGCGCGATGCGCTCGAGCTCCCGCTGGCCCGGGCCGCGGTCGCCGCCGATCTGCCGGTGTTCGGCATCTGCCGCGGCGTGCAGACGCTCGCCGTGGCCGCGGGCGGATCGCTCCATCAGGACCTGGCGCTCCTCGGGCACGATCGGACCACGCATCACCAGCGCGAGGCGGGGAAGGACGACGCGGCCGTGGCGCATCCTGTCCACGTGAGTCCGGGGACGAGACTCGCCGTCGCCGTGGGCGATGGCGAGCGACCTGTCAACAGCTTCCACCATCAGGCCGTCCGCGACGTCCCCCCCGGGTTCGTCGTCGCCGCGCGCTCGTCCGACGGCGTGGTGGAGGCGCTGGAGGACTCGCGCCGCCCCTTTGTGATCGGCGTGCAGTGGCATCCGGAGCGGATGGTGGACCGCCATCCATCGCAGCGGCGGCTGTTCGCCGCGTTTGTCGAGGCCGCGCGCGCCCGTCTGCGTGAGCGGGCCTGACGCCCGTCGATGCGGCGTCTGGCCGCCGCGCTCGAAGCGGTCGGCGGCACTCCCGGCAAGCTGCAGAAGATCGAGCTGCTGGCCGCCTACCTCCGGGAGCTCGACGACGACGATCTACGGATCGCCTGCACCTATCTGACGGGGGCGGTCTTCCCGCCCGGCGATCCCCGCTCGCTCAGCGCCGGCGGCGCCGCCCTCGTCGAGGCGCTCCTGGATGTCTCCGGGCAGCCCGAGTCCGCGCTGCATGCGGGCTACCTCCGCCACGGCGACCTGGGCAGCGTGGCCTTCGATCTCCTGCGGCAGAAGTCCAGGTCCTCGCTGTTCTCGGCGCCGCTCACGCTCCGGGCCGTCCATGACGTCTTCGACCGCATGGCGCAATCAAGGGGCGGAGGCTCGCGGGCCGCTAGGCTCGAGGGCCTGCGCCGCCTGTTCACCGATGCCGATCCGCTGGAAGCGAAGTATCTGGTCCGCATCATCACGTCCGACCTGCGCGTCGGGCTGAAGGAAGGGCTGCTGGAGGAAGCCGTGGCGCGGGCGTTCGACCAGCCGGTGGAGGCAGTGCGCCGGGCCAACATGCTCGTCAGCGACGTGGGAGACGTGGCGGTCCTGGCCCGGGCGGGAAGGCTCGCCGAGGCGCGCCTGCGACTCTTCCGGCCGTTCCGGTTCATGCTGGCGGACACGATCTTCGCGCCCGAGGACGCGTTCGGCGGCCGGGAGGCGTCGGCCCCGGCGCTCATCGTGGAGGACAAGTACGACGGCATCCGGGCGCAAACGCACTGGGACGGCGTGAGGCTGGCCATCTTCACCAGGACGCTGGACGAGATCACGCCCTCATTCCCGGAGCTCCACGCGGCCCTGCGGCGCCTGGGCGGACGCTACATCATCGACGGCGAGATCGTGGCCTGGCGCGGGGAGGCGGCGATCCCGTTCACGCAGCTGCAGCAGCGGCTGCGCCGGAAGGATCCCGCCGCGCTCATGGCCGAGATCCCCGTGGTCATGTTCGTCTTCGATCTGCTGCATCTGGAGGGGACCGATCTGCTCGACCGGCCGCTGGCCGACCGGCGCGCCGCCCTGACACGGCTGCGCTTCGATCCGGCCGTGCGGCTGACGTTCGCCACGCAGGCGCCCGATGCGGCCGCCCTCGCCGCGCGCTTCCGGGAGGCCCGGGATCGCGGCAACGAGGGGCTGGTCATCAAACGGCCGGAGTCGCCGTACCGGCCCGGCCGGCGGGGCAGCCAGTGGGTGAAGCTCAAGGAGGAGCTGGCCACGCTGGACGTGGTGGTCGTCGCCGCGGAGTACGGGCACGGGAAGCGGGCCGGCGTGCTCAGCGACGTCACCTTCGCGGTGCGGGACGGGGACCGGCTGGCCGTTATCGGCAAGGCCTACAGCGGGCTGACCGACCAGGAGATCCGGCAGCTCACCGACTGGTTCCTCAGGCACACGCAGCGCGATCTGGGCCGCGTGAAGGTCGTGGAGCCGGAGGTCGTCCTGGAGGTGGCGTTCGACGCGGTCACGCGCAGCGACCGGCACGACAGCGGCTACGCGCTGCGGTTCCCGCGCATCAAACGGATCCGGGACGACAAGACGCCCGGCGACGCGAACACGCTGGAGGATGTGGCACGGATCTACGACGTCCAGGGCGCCTCCCGCGGAGGCGCCGCGCCGCATCTGGGGCATGGAACGCCCCGGCGGCGGCGAAGGTAACCCTATGCGCCGGCTCCTCCTCCTGGCTGTGATCCTCGCGGCACTGCCGGCGTGGGGGGCGCCCGCCGCCGAGATCGTGCGCATCCGCATCGACGGCGTGATCGCCCCCAGCACGGCGCGGTACCTCCAGCGGGCCATCCGCGCGGCCGAAGCCGCCAACGCGGCGGCGCTGCTGGTTGAGCTGGACACGCCCGGCGGGCTGCTCAAGTCCATGGAAGACATGACGCGGGCCATGCTCAATTCACCCGTGCCCGTCATCGTCTACATCAGCCCCAGCGGGGCGCGCGCCGCTTCGGCCGGCGTCTTCGTCACGTACGCGGCGAACATCGCGGCGATGGCGCCGGCCACTCGGATCGGCGCCGCCCACCCCGTGGCCGTCGGAGCGGACGGGCAGCAGCAGGATTCGACCTCGATGGAAAAGGTGACCAACGACGCCGTGGCCGGCATCCAGGCCATCGCCCGCCGCCGCGGCCGGAACGCCCAATGGGCCGAAGACGCGGTGCGGAAGAGCGTCTCCATCGGGGAGGAGGAGGCCGTGCGCCTGGACGTCGTGGACCTCTCGGCGGCCAGCGCCGGCGAGCTGCTCCGCCGCGTGGACGGCAGATCGGTGGAGACGGCCCGGGGTGCGCAGACGCTGCGCACCGCCGGCGTGCCGGTCCGGACGCTGGGCATGGACGCGAGCGAGGTGTTCCTCGATCTCCTCTCCGATCCAAACCTCGGCCTGATCCTGATGACGATCGCCATCTATGGCATCATCTTCGAGCTGAGCAATCCCGGCGCCATCCTCCCGGGCGTCATGGGGGCCATTGCCCTCGTGCTGGCGCTGGCGTCGTTCGCCATCCTGCAGGTCAACGTCGCCGGACTAGCCCTGATCGCGCTGTCGGTGGTGTTCTTCATCGCCGACATCAAGGTCCCCGGGCACGGCGTGCTCACCGTCGGCGGCATCCTCGCCTTCCTCTTCGGCGCCTTGCTGCTCACGGAGCATCAGGCGCCGTTCCTGCGGGTCTCGCTGCAGCTGGCCGTCTTCATCGCCGTCCTCACCGGCGCGTTCTTCCTCTACGCGGTCGGCGCGGGCATCCGGGCCCAGCGGGGCCGGCCGCGCATGGGGGAGGAAAGCCTCGTCGGCCAGGAGGGGGTGGCGCGCACGGACCTGTCGCCTGAAGGGACCGTGCACGTCGCCGGCGAGATGTGGACGGCGCGCGCGGAGGACGGACCGATCTCCGAGGGGGAGCGCGTCCGGGTGGTTGCGGTGGACGGCCTGCACCTCCGCGTCCGGCGCTCCGCCCGCTGACGCCGGCGATGGCGGCAGGGGACCGGCCGACCTGCCACACCTCGGCGGCCGACGAGACCGAGGCCTGGGGACGCCGGCTGGGGGCGCTCCTGCGCGCCGGTGACGTGATCGCCCTCTCCGGGGATCTCGGCGCGGGGAAGACGGTGATGGTCCGGGGGATCGCTGCCGGCGCGGGGTCAGCCGGCCGCGTGACCAGCCCCACGTTCACCCTCATCCGCGAGTATCCCGGGCCGGTTCCCGTCTTTCACGTCGACCTGTACCGCATCGACGCGCCGCCGCAACTCGACGACCTCGGCCTTGAGGAGCTCCTTGACCGGCCCGGGGTGACCGTGGTGGAGTGGGCGGAGCGGGCCGGCCCGCTGCTGCCGCCCGAGCACCTCTGGATCTCGCTGGCCTTCGGCGCGGGAGCCGACGACCGGGAGATCACCTTCACCGCCCGCGGACGCCGGTACGAGGAGATGCTCGAGCGGCTCATCCCGGGCCTGCAGGCCCGGGGAGAAGACCGGGGATAGCGATGCGGATCCTGGCCATCGAGACGGCGACCGCGCAGGCCAGCGTCGCGCTCCTGGACGGCGGCGCGGTGGTCCGGGAGGCGGCGGCGCGGGTTCCGCAGGGACATCTGGAGTGGCTGGCGCCGGCGATCGCCGGTCTGCTGGAAGCGGCGGCATGGGGGCCCGAGGAGGTCGGCGCCGTCGCGGTCTCGACAGGGCCCGGGACCTTCACCGGGCTGCGCATCGGCATTGCCACCGCGGCGGCCTGGGCGTACGCCCGCGGGGTCCCGGTGGTCGGGGTGTCCACGCTGGAGGCGTTGGCGGAGGGCACGGCCTCCGCCATGCGCGCCGCCGGGCTGGTCTGTCCGGTCCTCGACGCGCGGCGGGGAGAGGTGGCGTTCGCCCTCTTCGACTGCCGCCCGCAGGCCGCCCGCATCGTGGAGGACGCCGTCGGTCCGCTGCCGGTCCTGCTCGCGCGGATACCCGCGCAGCGCGCGGTCACCTTTTCGGGCGACGGCGTGCCGCACATCCTCGAAGCGATCCGCGTCCGGCCCGGATGGGAGGCGGCCCCGGAGACGTTGTGGTATCCACGGGCCGCCGTCACCGGGAGCGTCGCTCTGCGCCGGCTCGCCCGGGGCGAGCGCGACGAGCCGCACCTGCTGCGCCCCGTCTATGCGCGCGCCGCGGGGATCTCGCCGTCCCGGTGGACGACCGGGGCGGACGCGGAGCAGGGAACGCCTCGACGATCGGGGGAAGACTAGAGACGTGAAGCAGATCACGCGGGTGGCGTTGGCGCCGATGACGCTGGAGGACATCGGCCGGGTCCTCGAGATCGAGCGCGAGTCCTTCCGCACGCCGTGGCCCACCGACGCCTATGCGCACGAGCTGCGCGAGAACCGGCTGGCCACCTACATCGTGGCGCGCGTGGACGACGCCCTGGTCGGGTACGCGGGGATGTGGGTGATCCTCGACGAGGCGCATATCACCACCATCGCCGTGGATCCGCACTACCGGGGCCAGCACATCGGCGAGCGGCTGCTGGTCGGCCTCATCGACGCCGCCCTGGACCGCGGGGCCCGCTGGATGACGCTCGAAGTGCGCCGGAGCAACACCACCGCGCAGGCGCTGTACAAGAAGTACGGCTTCCGCGAAATCGGCACCCGAAAGGGCTACTACTCGGACAATCGCGAGGATGCCATCGTGATGTGGACCGGCAACCTGCGCGAGCGTGACGTGCAGGATCGGCTGGCCGCGCTCCGCCGCGACCTGCTCTCGGGCTGACTCCCGCCGTGCTGATCCTCGGGCTGGAGACCTCGTGCGACGAGACGGCCGCGGCCGTCGTCGCCGACGGCGCGGTGATCCGCAGCAACATCATTGCCTCGCAGGCGGCGCTGCACCGGCGGTTCGGGGGCGTCGTCCCCGAGCTCGCCTCCCGCAAGCACGTCGAGCGCCTGCTGCCGGTCCTCGACGACGCGCTGCGCGAATCGGGCGTCGGGCTGGAGCAGATCGACGCCGTCGCCGTGACCCGGGGCCCCGGCCTCGTGGGCGCGCTCACCGTGGGGGTGGCCGCGGCGAAGGCGCTGGCGGTCGCCCGCGGCCTGCCGCTCATCGCCGTGAACCACCTGGAGGGGCACATCTACGCGGGCTTCCTGGCCGCGCCCGACCTCACCTTCCCGCTCCTGGCGCTGATCGTCTCGGGTGCCCACGCGGACCTGGTCAGGATGCGCGGGCACGGGCGGTACGAGGTGCTGGGCCGGAGCCGCGACGACGCGGCGGGCGAAGCCTTCGACAAGGTCGCCCGGGCGATGGGCCTGGGCTATCCGGGAGGCCCTGCGCTCGATCGCCTGGCTGAGCAGGGGGACCCCACGGCCGTGCTGCTGCCCCTGCCGATGGCCGACGAGAGCCTCGAGTTCTCGTTCAGCGGGGTGAAGACGGCCGCGCTGAGGATCCTGCGGGCGGGTCAGGGCGACGCGCGCCTGCAGGCCGACCTCTCGGCGGCGTTGCGTCGCGTGGTCGTGGAGGTGCTCGTCCGCAAGACGCTGCGCGCCGCCCACACCCTGGAGGCCGACACCATCGTCGTGGCCGGGGGTGTCGCCGCCAACTCGCTCCTGCGCCGGCAGATGGCCCTCCGGTGCGAGGAGGAGGGGCTCCGCCTGGTCATTCCGCCGCCCATCCTGTGCACGGACAACGCGGCCATGATCGCCGCCGCCGGGTACCACAGGCTGATCCTGGGCGAGCGGTCCCCGCTGACCATTGGAGCCGAAAGCGACCTTCCGCTCCAATAGGTGGACCCATCGCCTCCGGTTCCGCAGAACTTGCGAACATTTGCACGCTCTCAGCCATCAAAATCCGGATTAGAGCTTCCAGGGATGGGGACAGTCTGGCTGTGGATAATGTGCATAACCCTGTGAGTAAGGCCCCCTGCAACACCTTCGTAACGCGCCTGGACGCGGATTCCTGCGCCGGCGGCGATGCGGACGTTCGGTAGTGGGCCCACCCTCGCTCGCCTGCCCCTGCCATGCCCCGCCCGCGACATCTCGCGACAGGGGACTTGATACCGGGCGGCCCGCCTCCTATGATATGGGGTGTCCTAGCACTCTTCAGTGATGAGTGCTAACTCCCAAGACAACATCACACGCACAAAGGAGGGGTAGACTCATGAAGTTGCGGCCACTTGGAGACCGCGTCGTGGTGAAGCCGCTCGAGGACGAAGAGCGCACCAAGGGCGGCATTGTGCTTCCCGACACCGCGAAGGAGAAGCCTCAGCGGGGCGAGGTCGTCGCGGTCGGCCCCGGGGACTGGGATGAGGCGGGCGTGAAGCGCATCTCGCTGGACGTCAAGGTCGGGGACCACGTGCTCTTCGCCAAGTACTCGGGGACGGAATTCAAGATTGACGGCGTGGATCACCTGATCCTCCGCCACAGCGACATCCTGGCGGTGGTGGAGCGCGAGCCCGCCGGCGCCAAGGCCTAACGGAGGTGACGGGCGGTGCCAAAGCTGCTGTCGTATGATGAGACGGCCCGGCGGGCCATGGAGCGCGGGGTCAACAAACTCGCCGATGCCGTGAGGATCACGTTGGGGCCGAAAGGCCGCAACGTCGTGCTCGAGAAGAAGTTCGGCTCCCCCACGATCACACATGACGGCGTGACCGTGGCCAAGGAGATCGAGCTGGAGGACCCGTTCGAGAACGCCGGCGCCCAGCTGGTGCGCGAGGTGGCGACCAAGACCGAGGACGTGGCCGGCGACGGCACCACCACCGCCACCGTCCTGGCGCAGGCGCTCATCCAGCACGGCCTGAAGATGGTGGCCGCCGGTAGCAATCCGATGGCCCTCAAGCGCGGCATCGACCGGGCCGTGGCCGCGGTGGTGGACGAAATCCGCAAGTCGGCCAAGCCGGTGGAGACGAAGGACGCCATCCAGTCCGTGGCCAGCATCTCGGCCAACGATCCCGACATCGGCGCCATCATTGCCGACGCCATGGACAAGGTCGGCAAGGACGGCGTCATCACCGTGGAGGAGAGCAAGGGCATCGAGACCACGGTCGAGGTCGTCGAGGGCATGATGTTCGACAAGGGGTACATCTCCGCGTACTTCGTGACCGACCCCGAGAAGATGGAGGCCGTGCTGGAGGACCCGTTCATCCTCATCACCGACAAGAAGATCTCGGCGGTGAAAGACCTCCTGCCGGTGCTGGAAAAGATCGCCCAGCTGGGCCGGCCCATCCTCGTCATCGCGGAGGATCTCGAGGGCGAGGCGCTGGCCACCCTGGTCGTGAACAAGCTGCGGGGCACCCTCAACGCCGTCGCGGTCAAGGCGCCCGCCTTCGGCGAGCGCCGCAAGGCCATCTTGGAGGACATTGCCGTCCTCACCGGCGGGCAGGTGATCTCGGAAGAGGTGGGCCTCAAGCTGGAGAACGCCACCGTGCAGATGCTCGGCCGGGCCCGCCAGGTGCGCGTCCGCAAGGAAGAGACGATCATCGTGGACGGCGCCGGCGAGAAGGACAAGATCGAGAAGCGGATCACGCAGCTCCGCAAGCAGATTGAGGAGACCGATTCCGACTACGACCGCGAGAAGCTCCAGGAGCGCCTGGGCAAGCTCTCGGGCGGCGTCGCCGTGGTCAAGGTCGGGGCGCCCAGCGAGGCCGAGCTCAAGTACCGCAAGACCCGGACCGAGGATGCGCTCCGGGCGACCCGCTCCGCCGTGGAGGAGGGCATCGTCCCCGGCGGCGGGAGCGCCCTGGTGCACGCCGGCCGGGCCCTGGAGAAGATCGAGGCCGAGGGCGACGAGAAGATCGGCGTTGGGCTGGTCAGCAAGGCCCTGCTCGAGCCAGCCCGCCAGCTGGCCATGAACGCGGGTCAGGAAGGCTGGCTGATCGTCGAGAAGCTCAAGGCCGAGAAGCCGGGTGTGGGCTACAACGTGCTGACCGGCAAGTTCGAGGACATGGCCAAGTCCGGCATCGTCGATCCCGCCAAGGTCGTGCGCTCGGCCCTCCAGAACGCGGCCAGCATCGCGGCGCTGTTGCTGACGACGGAGGCGATGGTGGTGGAGAAGCCGGAGGAGGAGAAGACCCCGGCGGCCCCGCCCATGCCGCCGATGTAGGGACACCTCCACCGCAGTCCTGGTGATCTGAGAGGCTCTGCCATCTGGCAGAGCCTCTCAGCTTGGGACGCCCGACGAGGTTGCCATCTCGCCGACCCATCCACGCCGCCGGTCGGCGACCGGGGCGGCGCAGGCGACAAGGCCCGGGCGGCTGCTCCCGGCCCATTGTCGCTGCCCTGAGAACTCTTGCGCGTGGACGCTTCCGCGCTGGCGCTTACTTGTTGATCCGGGTGATCTTTGAGCCCTCGAGGGTCAGGTTGTACATGAGACCCTTCTGCCCGACGACGAAGCCGACGATGGGCTGGTTGAGCTTCTCCGAGTCGATGGACGCCGCCGCCCCGACGTTGACCATGACCACGGAGCCGTCCACGCCGACCTGCCAGCCCTCGTTCGGGCTCTTCGCGCGGAACCGGCTCAACGCGGCGTCCTGCAGGAAGACGATGATGATGTCCTTCTTCTGAACCCCCAGCTGCAGTCCGACGGAGGCCGACGCGAAGCTGTAGTAGGCGACCGTGCGGCCGCCCACCCGCAGCGCCCCCTCGCCGAACTCAGCGCCGATCCCGGCGCCGGCCTTGATGACATCAGGGAAGACGAGCACGCCCTTAGCGGTGGAGAGGAGCTGCTGCCCCCCTTTGACCTTGGCGGTGAACTGGGCCAGCACGCGGTCCGCAGCGGCGTTGATCTCCGTAGCCGGCCTCGCGTCGGCAAGCGGGGTCACCGTCACCGTGGCGGCCAGCGCCGCGACGAGGGCCATGATCCAGGAACGCTTCATCTCCTGCTCCTTTCGGCTTCCGTAGTATCCGGCGGCCGGGCATCTGGGTCGCTACGGCGTCGCACGGTACGCCACTGCACGACCCGCTGATGGGATTTTCCCTCTCACGGGCCCCTTCATCCTGCATGATCAGATAACACGAACATTCTTGCCTGTCTTCGGAGTATCATCTACAGTAGTAGCGCACTCGTCTGCTGGCCGTCTCTCGTATGGCTGCCGGACAGCGAGAAGACGAACATTCAGTTCGAGGCCAGGCTTTGCGCGTGCTGGTTGTCGGCTCGGGAGGCAGGGAACATGTCCTGACCTGGCGGTGCGGTCAGGACTCGGCCGCCCACAACCTGCACGCCGCCCCCGGAAATCCCGGCATCGCCACCCTGGCCACGTGTCATTCGGCGACCCCCACCGGTATCTCGGGCCTGCTGGATCTGGCCGACCACCTGCGCCCCGATCTCACCATCGTCGGCCCTGAAGCGTCGCTGGCCGCGGGGATCGTCGACGCCTTTCACTCGCGCGGCTTCCGCATCGTCGGTCCGACGCAGCAGGCGGCGCGGCTGGAGAGCAGCAAGGTCTTCGCCAAGGAGCTGATGGTTCGTCACGGGATTCCCACCGCGCCCTTCGAGGTGTTCGAGCGCGTGGACGAGGCGCTCGCCTACATCCGGCGGGCGGGGCGCCCGCTGGTGGTGAAGGCGGACGGGCTCGCCTCCGGCAAGGGCGTGGTGGTGACCGAGCATCCCGACGAGGCCGAGCGTGCCGTCCTGGAGATGATGGTCCGGCGCGTGTACGGCCCGGCGGGCGCGCGGGTGCTGATCGAGGACCGGCTCGCGGGCGAAGAAGCGAGCGTCCTGGCCCTCGTGCACGGCACGCGGGTGTGGCCGCTGCCGCCGGCCCGGGACTACAAGCGCGCGCGGGACGGGGACGGCGGGCCGAACACCGGCGGCATGGGCGCGTTCGCCCCGGCCGCGCTTGCGCCCGCGCTCGCCGCGCAGATCGTCGATGAGGTGCTGGAGCCGGTGGCCGCGGCGATGGTGTCCGAGGGGGTCCCCTATACCGGGGTGCTGTACGCGGGCGTCATGGTGACGGAGGACGGGCCGCAGGTGCTGGAGTTCAATTGCCGCTTCGGCGATCCTGAGGCACAGGTCATCCTGCCGCTGCTGGAGGGCGACTTCACCTCCGGGCTTCTGGCGGCGCTGGGGGGAGAGGACCCCGGCCTGCGGTGGCGCAACGGCGCCGCGGTCTGCGTCGTCCTGGCATCACAGGGCTACCCCGGATCCCCGGCGGCGGGTCAGGCCATCGCGGGGCTGGACCGCCTGCCTCCCGGCGTGCTGGCCTTTCATGCGGGCACGGCGCTGGCCGGCGGCGCGCTGGTCACCGCCGGAGGGCGTGTCCTCAACGTCGTGGGATGCGGCGAGACGCCGGCCGGTGCGCGCGCGCAGGCCTACCGCGGCGTGGCCGCGATCCGGTTCGACGGCATGCAGTACCGCACCGACATCGCCGCGGAGACCGCCGGCGGTGGGGCGGCGGACCTCGCGGCGAAGGCCGCGGTCGCGGGGTGATGGCGATGACGGCTCCCCGCGTTGCCATCCTCCTGGGCAGCGACTCCGACCGCGCCGCGATGGACGGGGCGGTGCAGGTCCTCACAGAGTTCGGCGTGGACCACGAACTGGTCGTGGCCTCCGCGCACCGCGCGCCGGAGCTGCTGGATCGCTACGCGCGGGCGGCCGAGGATCGGGGCATCCGCGTGCTCATCGCCGCCGCCGGCGGGGCCGCGCACCTGGCCGGGGCCGTCGCGGCGCGGACGGTGCTGCCGGTGATCGGCGTGCCGCTGGATGCCACGCCGCTGGGCGGGTTGGACGCGCTGCTGGCGACGGTGCAGATGCCGCCGGGTATCCCGGTCGCCACCGTCTCCATCGGCGGGTGGGGCGCGCGCAATGCCGCGCTGCTTGCCGTGGCCATGCTCGGGATCACCGACAGCGCGCTGCGCGAGCGCCTGCGCGCCGCCCGCGCGAAGACCGCCGCGGCGATGGAGGCGGCGGCGCAGGAGACCATGGATCGCGGCACCGCGGGCCGCGGGAGTTAGCGGGAGCGAGATCGCGAGGATACGGATCATGCCGGTCACAGCGGTCGTGGGCGGTCACTGGGGCGACGAAGGCAAGGGCAAGGTAGTGGACGCGCTCGCCGCCCACGCCGAGATGGTCATTCGCTACAACGGCGGCAACAACGCCGGCCACACCATCGTGGGGCCGCACGGCACGCTGAAGCTGCACCTGGTGCCGTCGGGGATCTGCCATCCGCAGGTGGACTGCCTCATCGGCCCCGGCGTCGTCGTCGATCCCGCCGCGCTCCTGGAGGAGATCGCCATGCTCCATGCCGCCGGCGTCTCGACGGCGCGGCTGCGGCTGAGCACGCGGGCGCATCTAGTCTTCCCCTTCCACGTCGACCTCGACGCAGCCATGGAGGCCGCCCGCGGCGGGCGGGCGCACGGGACGACGAAACGCGGCATCTGGCCGGTCTACGCCGACAAGGCGGCGCGGGTGGGCATCCGCGCCGGCGACCTGCTCGAGCCCGCGTTCCTGCGGGACCGGCTGCCGGAGATCGCCCGCCGGGCGTCGACGGCGCTCGGCCGGCCCGTGACGCCCCGGCTGCTGGACGAGCTGACCGCCGGGTGGGCGGAGCGGCTGGAGCCGATGGTGTCCGACACGCATCCGCTGGTGCAGTCCGCGCTGCGCCGCGACGCGCCCATCATCCTCGAAGGACACCTGGGGGTCATGCGCGATCTGGACTGGGGGATCTACCCGTACGTCACGTCGTCCACGTGCCTGGCCGGCGGCGCGTGCGCCGGGGCGGGCGTCCCCGCCCAGCGCATCACCCGCGTCATCGGCGTGGTGAAGGCCTACACCACGGCCGTGGGCGCCGGGCCCATGCCCACCGAGCTCCGCGACGGCACCGGAGACCGCCTGCGCGAGCAGGGTCAGGAGTTCGGCACGTCCACCAACCGTCCCAGGCGCTGCGGCTGGTTCGACGCGGTGGCCGCTCGCTTTGCCGCGGAGGTCTCGGGCTTCACCGACCTGGCGGTGATGAAGCTCGACGTCCTCGACGGGTTCGACTATGTCAAGATCGGCGTGGCCTATCGTGAGGGAGGGCGGCGGCTGGAGACGGTGCCGCACACGGCGGTCATGGAGCGCGTGGAGCCGGTGTACGAGGAGCTGCCCGGATGGCCGTCCACCTCGGACGCCCGGGCGCTCGACGACCTGGCTCCGGCGGCCCGCGCCTTCCTTCGCCGGATCGAGACCCTGGTGGGGGTGCCCGTTTCGATCGTCGGCGTGGGACGCGAGCGCGAGGCGGTGATCTCGACGCCCGCCGGCCTGGGGGTGGTGGCATGATCGAGCGGTACACCACCCCGGAGATGGCGCGCCTCTGGGCGCCGGAGACGAAGTTCGCGCTGTGGCTGGAGATCGAGCTCGCGGCCTGCGAGGCGCAGGCCGCCCTGGGGCTCGTGCCGGGCGACGTGGCCGCGCGGCTCCGCCGGGCCGCCCGCGTGGGCACGCCGCAGCGCATCGACGAGATTGAGCGCACGGTGACGCAGCACGACGTCGTGGCGTTCCTCCGCTCCGTGGTCGAGCTGACGGGGGAAGACGCACGCTGGCTCCACCGCGGCCTGGGGTCCTCCGACGTCGTGGACACCGCCCAGTCGGTGCTGCTGGTCCGCGCCGCGGCGCTGCTCGGCGAGGAGATCGACAAGCTGGAGAGTGCGCTGGCGGGGCTGGCCCGCCGCCATGCGCGCACGCTGATGGCCGGCCGCACCCACGGGCTCCACGCCGAACCCATGACCTTCGGCTTGAAGGCGGCGCTGTGGTACGACGAACTCCGGCGCGGGGCGGCGCGGCTCGAGCGCGCGCGGGAGCAGATCGCCGTCGGCAAGATCTCCGGAGAGGTGGGGACCTACGCCCACCTCGATCCGTCCGTAGAGGCCGCCGTCTGCGCGCGGCTCGACCTCACCCCGGCGCGGATCTCCTCCCAGATCCTGCAGCGCGACCGCCACGCCGAGTTCCTCGCCGCCGTCGCGATCCTGGGGGGCTCGCTGGAGAAGATCGCGACCGAGATCCGGGCGCTGGCCCGCACGGAGATCCGGGAAGTCGAGGAGCCGTTCGCCGCCGGCCAGACCGGCTCGTCGGCGATGCCCCACAAGCGCAACCCCATCGTCTGCGAGCGCGTCGCGGGCCTGGCCCGCGTGCTGCGCGGCTATGCGCTCATGGCCATGGAGGACCAGGCGCTGTGGGGCGAGCGCGACATCTCGCACTCCTCCGTGGAGCGCATCGCGCTGCCCGGCGCCACCGGGCTCCTCCACTATATGCTGCGCAAGATGGCCGGCGTGCTCGCGGGACTGCGCGTGTATCCCGAGCGCATGCGCGCCAACCTGGAGCTCACCGGCGGACTGGTCTTCAGTCACCGGGTGCTGCTGGCGCTCGTGGACCGGGGGCTCAGCCGCGAGGAGGCCTACCGTATCGTGCAGGATGCGGCCGCCGCGGCGCTGGAGGGTGCCGGCTCGTTCCGGGAGGCGCTGGCCCGCAGCGGCCAGCTTCCGGAGGGGGAGCTCTCGGCGGTGTTCGACTACGGCCCGTATCTCGCCCATGTCGAGACGATCTTCACACGGGTGGGCCTTGCCCTCCCCGCGGAGGCGGCCCGATGATCATCCCGGAGGCCATCAGCGAGAGCCGGCTCGATCTCCCGCTCGCCGTCCGGGGCAAGGTGCGGGACGTCTACGAGGTCGATCCGCAGACGCTCCTCATCGTGGCCACGGACCGGCTCTCCGCCTTCGACCGCGTGCTGCCCACGCCCATCCCCGACAAAGGGCGGGTGCTGACGCAGCTCTCCGCGTTCTGGTTCGGCCGGCTCCGCCCCCTGGTCTCGCACCACATGCGCTCGGCCGAGTTCGAGGAGATCGCCGCCTCCGTGTCGGCCCTGCGCGCCGCCCCGCGCGAGGCCTACGACGGGCGGGCGATGCTGGTGCGCCGCTGCGAGCGCATCGATGTGGAGTGCGTCGTGCGCGGGTATCTCACCGGTTCCGCGCTGGAGGAATACGCGCACACGGGGCGCGTGGCGGGGATCGCGCTGCCGGCCGGGCTGCGCCACGGCGACCGGTTTCCCGCGCCGCTCTTCACCCCGGCGACGAAAGCCGCGCAGGGGCACGACATGAACATCACGTTCCGGCAGGTGGAAGAGATGCTCGGCGCGCCGACCGCCGCGCGCCTGCGCGACATCAGCGTGGCCCTCTACACCGTCGCCGCGCAGCACGCGCTCTCGCGCGGCCTGCTCCTGGCCGACACGAAGTTCGAGTTCGGACGGGTGGGAGACGACCTCCTCCTCATCGACGAGGCGCTCACCCCGGACTCCTCGCGCTACTGGGACGCCTCGGCCTATCCCGGGTCGCTGGCCTCGTTTGACAAGCAGTACGTGCGGGACTACCTGAACCGGATCGGATGGAACCATGAACCGCCCGCGCCGGCGCTGCCCGACGACGTGGTGGCGGCGACGCGGGCCCGCTACCTGGAGACGTACCGCCGCCTCACGGAGGACCCCCGATGACCACCGTCCGCATCGTGATCACGCTCAAGCCGGGCATCCTCGATGCCGCGGGACAGGCGGTCCGGCAGGGACTGACCTCGCTTGGCTACCGCGACGTCGGCGACGTGCGCGTCGGCCGCTACCTCGAGATCGCGGTGCCCCAGGACGTTCCCCCTGAGCAGATCGAGGCGATGTGCGAACGGTTCCTGGCCAACCCGCTCATCGAGGAGTGGCGGGTGGGGGATGCGCCCTGATGCGCTTCGGGGTGGTCGTCTTTCCGGGCAGCAACTGCGACCGCGACTGCGTGCACGTGCTGCGCGGCGTGCTCGGCCGGGACGTGGACGAGCTGTGGTCGGGGGATCCGAGCGTGGCCGGCGCCGACGCGCTCATCCTCCCGGGCGGGTTCGCCTACGGCGACTACCTGCGCGCCGGCGCCGTGGCCGCGACCGCCCCGATCATGGCGGCCGTGCGCGAGTTCGCCGGCGCGGGAGGGCCGGTCCTGGGCATCTGCAACGGGTTCCAGGTGCTCCTCGAAGCGGGGCTGCTGCCCGGGGCCATGCTGCGCAACCGCTCACTGCAGTTCCGCTGCCAGCCGGTGCATCTGCGGGTGGAGTCCATGCGCACGCCGTTCACCGCCGGGCTGCGGCCCGGCCAGGTCCTGCGCATGCCGGTGGCGCACGGGGAGGGCAAGTACTACGCCCCGGAGGACCTGGCGGCGCGGCTTGAGGCGCGGGACCAGATCGTCTTCCGGTACTGCGACGCCTCGGGCAGGCCGGCAGACGACGCCAACCCCAACGGATCGCTGCGTCACATCGCGGGCGTCTGCAACGCCGCGGGCAACGTGGTTGGGCTGATGCCGCACCCAGAGCGCGCGTCGGAAGCGATCCTCGGCTCCACGGACGGCCGGCTGCTCTTCGAGTCGGTCATCGCCGTGCTGGCCGCCCGCCGCCGCGCGGAGCGGGTGCCCGTATGATCCAGACCTCGCCGGCGCCGGAGGCCGTCGGGCTGACGCGGGACGAGTACGAGGAGCTCACGCGCCGCCTGGGGCGCGAGCCGGCCGCGCTGGAGCTCAGGCTCTTCGGGGTCATGTGGTCCGAGCACTGCGGCTACAAGCACTCCAGGCTGACCCTGCGCTCGCTCCCCGCGGAGGGATCACGCCTGCTGCAGGGCCCGGGCGAGAACGCCGGCGTCCTTGACATCGGCGGCGGCTGGGCGGTGGCGTTCAAGATGGAGAGCCACAACCACCCCAGCGCCGTCGATCCGTACAACGGCGCCGCGACCGGCGTGGGAGGGATCATCCGGGACGTGCTGTCCATGGGCGCGCGTCCGATCGCGCTGCTGGACTCGCTGCGCTTCGGCCCGCTGCAGGACGCCGCCGCCAGGCGGATCGCGACGGGAGTCGTGGCCGGGATCGCCGGATACGGCAACTGCGTGGGCGTCCCGACGGTGGGGGGTGAGCTGGTCGTCGATCCGCGCTACGCCGGAAACCCGCTGGTGAACGTGGCCTGCCTTGGTCTCCTGCGGGCGGACGCCGTGGCGCGCGCCAAGGCTTCCGGGGAAGGGAACGTCGTCCTCTACGCGGGCGCGCGAACCGGGCGGGACGGCATCGGGGGCGCGGCCTTCGCCTCGGCGGAGCTCGACGAGCGCTCCGAGCACGCCGACCGGTCCGCGGTGCAGATCGGCGATCCGTTTACCGGCAAGCTGCTCATCGAAGCCACGCTGCAGGCGCTGGCCGCGGGCGGGGTCGTCGCCATCCAGGACATGGGGGCGGGGGGCCTGACCTGCGCCGCGAGCGAGATGGCCGCCCGGGGCGGCGTGGGGATGCGGCTCGATCTCGACGCCATCCCGCTCCGCGAGTCGGCGATGCGGGCGGAGGAGATCCTGCTGTCGGAATCCCAGGAGCGGATGCTCCTCGTCGTCCGTCCCGAGGCCGCCCCCAGGATCGCCGCGATCTTTCACCGGTGGGGACTGGCGGCCGCCGCCGTGGGCCGGGTCACCTCGGAGCAGACGCTCCGCGTCCACCGCGGCGGCGAGGAGATCGCCGCCCTGCCTCCGTATGCCCTCGCCGACGCTCCCGCGTACCGCCCGGCCGCGGAGGAGCCCGCGGAGCTGCGCGCCCGGTGGTCCGTGGCGCTCCCCGCGCCGCCGGCGGGCGATCTCTCCGGCATCCTCCTCCGGCTGCTGGCCTCTCCCGACATCGCGAGCAAGCGGGCCGTCTTCCGCCAGTACGATCACAGTGTCCAGGTGCGGACGGTGATCGGCCCCGGCGCCGGCGACGCCGCCGTGCTGCGCATCCCCGAGGCCGCGCCCCGGGGCGTCGCGCTGGCCATCGCGGGAAGCGGGCGGGTGTGCGCGCTCGATCCGTATCGCGGGGCCCGGCTGGCCGTGGCTGAGTGCACGGCCGCGCTGGCCTGCGCCGGCGCGGAGCCGGTGGGTGTCACCGACTGCCTCAACTTCGGCAGTCCCGAGCGCCCGGAGATCTTCTGGACGTTCCGCCGGGCCGTGGCGGGACTGGCCGATGCCTGCCGGGCGTTGCGCATCCCGGTGGTGGCCGGCAACGTCTCGTTCTACAACGAGTCGCCCTCCGGCCCCATCCCTCCCACGCCGGTGGTCGCCATGGTGGGGCTGATCGAGGATATCGGCCGGACGTGCGGGATCGCCGTCCGCCGGGCAGGCGAGGTCGTCTTCCTCATCGAGGGAGCACCTCCGGGTCTCGAAGGCTCGGCCTATCTCCATGTCCTCCATGCCGCGGCAGCGGGACGGCCGGCCGACGTGGATCTACCCGTTCATGCGCGGGTCACGGCGTTCGTCCGGACCGCCGTGGCAGACGGCCTGCTTTCCAGCGTCCACGACTGCGCGGACGGCGGGGTGGCGGTTGCCCTCGCCGAATCGGCGCTGGCCGGGGAGTGCGGGCTGGACGCGACCCTGCCGGGAGCGGGGCGGCGCGATGCCGTGCTGTTCGGAGAGGGCCCCTCGCGGTTCATTCTGACGGCGCCGGAGGACTCCGCAGTGCGTCTGGCGGCACTTGCCGCCGCGCACGGGGTCCGGCTCGCGGCTGTGGGGCGCACGGGCGGCAGCCAGGTCCGGCTCCGGGTGATGGAGCGCGGCGAGGGTGCGGCGGGCGATGGCGACGTGGAGCCCGCACCGGCGCACTGGGACGTCGACCTGTCGCTGGAGGAGCTTGCCGGCGCCTACAACGCCCTTTCCGAGGTGTTTGCCTGATGAGACGCCGCGGGCCGGGCGCCGCGCACGATGTCCTGCGGGATGAGCGCGGGGGGCTCCGCGAGGAGTGCGGCGTCATCGGGGTGAGCCTGGACAGCGGCCCCGCCGCGCCGCTCGCGCACCTGGGGCTCTTTGCGCTCCAGCACCGCGGCCAGGAAAGCGCCGGCATCGCGAGCAGCGCGGGCGGGCGCGTGTCGGTGCACAAGGGGATGGGGCTCGTCGCGCAGGTCTTCGACGCCGAGCGCATCGCCGCGCTTCCCGGCCCGCTGGCCATCGGCCACGTCCGCTACTCCACGATGGGCAGCGCCCGGATCGAGAACGCGCAGCCGCTGCTCGTGCCGTCCCGGTGGGGGGCGCTGGCCCTGGCCCACAACGGCAACCTCATCAACGCTCCGCTCCTCCGGGCGGAACTGGAAGCGGGCGGGGCCGTCTTCACCTCCACGTCAGACAGCGAGGTCATCGCGCAGCTGATTGCCCGCGCGCCCGCCTCCAGCGTCGAGGAAGCCGTGGCCTACGCCCTGGGCCGTATCGCCGGCGCTTTCACGGTGACGATGCTGGTGGGCGGCCGGATCTTTGGGTTCCGCGACGCGCACGCCATCAGGCCGCTGGTGCTGGGGAAAGCGCCGCGCGGCTGGATTTTGGCCAGCGAGACCTGCGCGTTCGACCACATGGGCGCCGCGTTCGTGCGCGACGTGAGCCCGGGAGAACTGGTCACCCTCGCAGGGACCGCGCTCGACGCGCGCCAGGTGCTGCCGGCGGCGCGTCCGGCCTACTGCGTGTTCGAGTATATCTACTTCGCCCGGCCCGACACGACGCTCGCCGGCCGGAACGTCCACCTGGCCCGCCGGCGCATGGGCCAGATCCTGGCCCGCGAGCATCCCGCGAACGCCGACGTCGTCCTGGCCGTGCCCGACTCGGGCACCTCCGCGGCCATGGGATTTTCCGACGCCTCGGGGTTGCCCTTCGAGGTCGGTCTGGTCAAGAATCGATATGTCGGCCGGACGTTCATCCAGCCCGACCAGGCCACCCGAGACATGGGCGTGCGCATCAAGCTCAATCCGCTCCGTGAGGTCATCGACGGGCGACGGGTCGTTCTTGTGGACGACTCCATCGTGCGGGGGACGACCAGCGGCAAGATCGTGCGGATGCTGCGCGCGTCCGGGGCCGCGGAGGTGCACGTGCGCATCTCGTCGCCGCCGATCCGCTTCCCGTGCTTCTACGGGATCGATACAAGCAGCCGCGGCGAGCTCGTCGCGGCCACCGCGCGGGTCGAGGAGATCCGCCGGCGGATCGGCGCGGACTCGCTGGGGTACCTCAGCGAGGGCGGGCTCGTCGAGGCGCTGCAGCTGGCGCGCAGCCACCTCTGCATGGCCTGCCTGGACGGTGAGTATCCGACGGCCGTGCCGGAGGAAGCCCTGGCCGGCCGCCATGCGCTTGAGGCCCCGGGGGGCCGGCGTCCCGCCCGGGCGCCCGATCCTGTGGGCGCCGTGACCGGCGTGGACGCCCGATGGCTGAACGACTGATCCGGAGAGCTCCCGGCGTCCGGCCGTGCGGCATGACGACAATCCGGCATTCGGATGATTGACCGTGACTGAACGACTGACGTATGCTGCTGCCGGTATAGACCGGCAGCGGGTGACCGCGGCCCTGGCGGACGCGGCCCCCGCGATCCGCGAGACCTTCTCCGCGCGGGTGATCGGCGACCTGGGGCAGTTCGGTGGGCTCTTCCACCTCGGCGCGCCCCCCGGGTACCGGGATCCCGTACTGGTCTCTACGATCGACGGGGTCGGGACCAAGACCCTGCTGGCCCGCGCCGCTGGCCGGCTGGACGTGGCCGGGCGGGACGTGATCGTCCACGGCATCAACGACGTAGCCGTGATGGGGGCCACGCCGCTGTTCGCCCTCGACTATCTGGCCGCGTCCCGCCTCGAGCCTCCGGAGATCACCGCGCTGCTCGCCGGCGCCGCCGCCGCCTGCCGGGAGGAGGGCGTGGCCCTTCTTGGCGGGGAAACGGCCCAGATGCCGGGCGTGTATGCCGATCACGGGCTGGACGTCGTGGCCGCCGTGGTGGGTGTGGTCGAACGGGACGGGCTGACGGATGGATCCCGCATCCGCCCGGGGGACGTGCTCATCGGGCTGGCGTCCGCGGGCCTGCACACCAACGGCTACACGCTCGTTCGGGAGATCATGACCCGCCGCCGCTGGACCCTGGACACCGTCCCCGACGGTCTGGCCGTCCCGCTGCGGGAGGCGCTGCTCGCCCCGCACCGGTCGTACCGCCGTCCGCTCAGAGCCCTGGCCAAGGCGGGATGGCTGCGTGGGGCGGCCCACATCACCGGCGGGGGGATCGCCGGCAACCTCATCCGCATTCTCCCCGAGGGCCGGCGCGCCAGGCTCGATCGGTCGGTCTGGCCGGTGCCGCCGCTCTTTCAGGTCCTCGAGCAGGCCGGAGAGATCACCGACGCCGAGATGCGCGCCACGTTCAACCTGGGCGTGGGCATGATAGTAGTGGTACCCAAAGAGCGCGGCCGTCTCGCCACGGACATCTGCCGGGCCAACGGGGCAGAGGCGTGGATCATCGGGTCGGTAAGCAGCGGGGAACGGGGTGTGGAGTGGTGAGCGACGGGATCCGGATCGGTGTGCTCGCGTCAGGCAGCGGAACGAACCTGCAGGCGATCATGGATGGGTGCAGCCGGGGGGAGATCCGGGGGCGGGTGGTGGTGGTGATCAGCAACAACCCGAAGGCGCGCGCCCTCGACCGGGCCCGCCTGGCGGGCATCCCCGCCGTGGCGATGCACCACCGGGCCTTTCCGGACCGCGACACGTTCGACGCCAAGCTGGTGGAGATCCTCCACTCCTACGAGGTCGATCTCGTGTGCCTGGCAGGGTTCATGCGCGTGCTGGGGCCGTCGTTCATCCGCCAGTTCCCGGACCGCATCATGAACATCCATCCCGCGCTGCTCCCGGCCTTCGGCGGCCTGGGTATGTTTGGCGACCGCGTCCACCAGATGGTGCTGGACAGCGGCGTGCGCTTTTCCGGCTGCACCATCCACTTCGCCAACGAAGCGCCGGACGGCGGGCCGATCATCCTCCAGGCAGTGGTGCCGGTGCTGGACACCGACACCGCCCAGTCGCTGGCGGAGCGGATCCTCGTCGAGGAGCACCGCCTCTACCCCGAGGCCGTGAAGCTGTTCGCCGAGGGCCGCCTGCGGGTGGAAGGCCGCCGCGTGCGCATCCTCCCCGCGCGCGAGCCCCTCGCCGTCGCCGAGTAGCCCCGATGCGCGAGGCGGCGGGGCCGGAGGGAACGGTGTCGCGCGCACCGGGACCGGGAGCGCGGACGACCATCCGTCGCGCGCTGCTGAGCCTGTGGGATAAGCGCGGCCTCACGGAGTTCGCCCGCGTCCTGGCTGACGCCGGCGCGGAGCTTGTCAGCACGGGCGGGACGGCTCGGGCGCTCGCTGAGGCTGGCCTTCCCGTCACCACCGTCGAATCGCTCACGGGCGTTCCCGCGATCCTGGACGGGCGTGTGAAGACGCTGCACCCGTCCATTTTTGCGGCCATCCTGGCCCGCGCCGATCGCCTCCATCAAGAGCAGCTGGCTGGGATGGGGATCGCGCCCGTGGACCTGGTCGTCGTCAATCTCTACCCGTTTGAGGCGGAGGCCCGCGGCCTCCCTCCGGCCGACGCCGTGGAGCTGGTGGACGTCGGCGGGGTGGCGTTGATCCGGGCGGCGGCCAAGAACTGGGAGCGCGTGGGCGTGGTGTCGGATCCGTCGCAGTATGCGGCAGTAGCCGCGGAGCTGCGCGCCACCGGCGGCCTCTCCCTACAGGCGCGGCGGGCGCTCGCCGCGGAGGCGTTTGCGCGCACCGCCGCCTACGACAGCGTCATCGCCGCGTACTTCGCCGCCCTCGCGGGCGTGCGGTTCCCGGAGCGCCTCACGTTGGCGCTGGAGAAGGTGCAGGAGACGCGGTACGGCGAGAACCCGCACCAGGCCGGCGCGTTCTACCGCCTGTACGCCTCGTCCGCGCCGTCGCTCGCCGACGCGCAGCAGCTGCAGGGCAAGGAGCTCTCCTTCAACAACCTCGTCGATCTCGACGCGGCGTGGGGACTCGTGGGGGAGTTCGCGCAACCCGCGGCGGCGATCATCAAGCACGCCACGCCCTGCGGCGCGGCGGTCGCCGCCACCCCGGCGGAGGCGTATGCCGCAGCGCTCCGCGGCGATCCTGTATCCGCGTTTGGGGGCGTCGTGGCCCTCAACCAGACCGTGGACGGCGCGACCGCCCGGGCGATCGCCGAGGTGTTCACCGAAGCGGTGATCGCGCCGGAGTTTTCGTCTGAGGCGCGCCAGGTCCTCAGAAGGAAGACCAGCCTGCGCCTGCTTGTATCGCCGCCGCCGCGCCCCGTGTCGCGCGAGTTCGATGTGAAGAGCATTCGGGGCGGCGTGCTCGTGCAAGACCGCGACGCCGAGGACGCATCAACTGCCCCGCGCCGCACGGTCACCCCCAGGTCTCCCTCCGCCCGGGAGATGGCCGACCTCGAGTTCGCTTGGATCGTGGCGAAGTGGGTGAAGTCCAACGCCATCGTCCTCGCCCGGGACGGCGCCACGGTGGGCATCGGGGCGGGGCAGCCCAACCGGGTGGGCGCGGTGGAGATCGCCGCACGGGTCGCCGGGGAGCGCGCCCGCGGGGCCGTCATGGCGAGCGACGCCTTCTTTCCGTTCCGGGACGGGATCGACGCGGCGGCCCACGCGGGCATCACCGCCGTCATCCACCCCGGCGGGTCCGTCCGCGACGCGGAGGTCATCGCCGCCGCGGCGGAGCACGGGATGGCGATGATCTTCACCAGCATCCGGCACTTCCGGCACTGACGCGGGGCGAACGGCGCGCCGCCGCTCGCCCCGCGTCTGAGGCGCGTCTTCCGGCGTCCCGGCGCGTGCCGGCTCGAGCGCCGGACCGAGACGGATCGCTTACCTCGCCGCGTCCACCCTGCGCCGCACGCCGAGCATCGCCGTCATCGGGCGGGCGCCCAACTGCTCGAAGATCTCCAGGGCCTGGCGCAGCGTGGCCTCCGCCGTCCCGTCCGCGAGCGCCAGCGCCGTCTCCTACGGGCACTCTAGCCCAGCGGCTCCGTGCGCGACGCGGAAGTCATCGCCGCGGCGCCGAGCACGGGGCAGCGATGACCTTCGGTCGTGTCCGGCACTTCCGGTACGGCGCCCGTCGGTGAGGCAGGAATCCCTCATCCGACCCGGAACTACACCGTCATCCGCCCGGGTGGCCCCGGAAGAGCGGGGTGCGGGTGCCACCTGCAGTCCCCGCGGAGGCGCATTGTTGGCGCTATCCGATGGGCACCACGCCTTCCCGCAGCCGTTGCCACCGCCACCGGCGCCCGATCCAGTGTCGCGGTAGCGATCCGCATGACATCGCGGGCGTCGCCGAGGCCGGACGGAGCGCCGGATGAGCGCTCCCTCGCTGAAGCCATCCTTGCCACGCTCCGGGAACCTCTCCTGGTGCTCACCCCCGAGGTCATCGTCGTTACCGCCAATCGTGCCTTTTGCCGGCTCTTTCAGGTCAGTCCCGAGGAGACGGAAGGGCGTCCGCTGTATGAGCTTGGCGACGGCCAGTGGGACATTCCAGCGCTCCGGCGGCTGCTGCACGAGATCCTCCCGCTCAACACCGCGTTCGACGATTTCGAAGTGACACATGACTTCCCGAAAATCGGCCGCCGGACGATGCTCCTCAATGCTCGGCGGCTCTACCAGAGCCCCGCGCGGCCCCAGCTGATCCTCCTGGCGATGGAAGACGCTACTGCGCGGCTCAGCGCCGAGCGCGCCGCGCTGGAGCGCGAGGCGTGGTTCCGGCGGCTCGCCGACACGACCTCCACGGCAATTGTAATCTACCAGGGCGATCGGTTCGTCTACGTGAACCGGGCGGCGGCGGAGCTGTCCGGATACGATGGCGAGCAGCTATTGAGGATGCGCTTCTGGGACGTGGTGCATCCTGAGTTCCAGGACCTGGTCCGGGAGCGGGGCTTGGCCCGGCAGCGCGGGGAGGACATCCCTTCGCGGTACGAGTTCAAGATCCTCAGGGGCGACAGGACGGAGCGGTGGGTGGACTTCACCGCAGGCCAGATCGAGTGGGACGGGCGGCCGGCAGCCGTCGGCACGGCCGTCGACATCACCGCCCGCCAAGAAGCAGAGGAGACGCTCCGGCGACGCCTGCGCGAGCTGGAGGTGCTGCAGCGCGTGTCCACAGCGCTCCGCTCGGCCTCAACCATTGGGGGGGCGCTGCGACTGCTGCTCGATGAGACGCTGGAGGTCTACGACACCGACGCCGGCTCCATCGTGCTCTTCGAACCGGCGGAGCGCGCGTTGCGGGTCCAGGCGGCGCGTGGATGGCTGGCGGCCCTGCGGGACGTGCCGCTGCAGCCCGGGCAGGGCCTTGCCGGCACGGTCTTTGCCTCCGGCCAGCCGCACCGGTCGGTCGAGTTCCGGGATGATCCAGCGCTGTCTCCCGAAGCCCGGGACGATATTCCGCCGGGCTGGGGTGGCGCTGCGGTGCCCGTCAAGATGGCGATGGAGACGGTCGGCGTCCTGCTGATCGCCCTGCGCCGCCCCCGCGTTGTATCCGATCAGGAGATCGTAACCCTCTCGGCACTGGCAGAGATGGCTGGTGCAACCCTGCACCGTCTGCGCCTGCACGAGGAGACCGTCCGGCGGGTGAGCCATCTCCAGGCGCTGCGAACCGTGGATCAGGCCATCGTCGGCAGTCTCGATCTCGGATTGACCCTGGGGATTTTGCTCGATCAAGTCATGATGTTGCTGAATCTTGATGCGGCGGGAGTGTTGCTGATGAACGTGCGCCTCGGCCACCTGCTGCCCGCAGCGGGCCGGGGCTTTCGAGGACGCGCCTACCACGACAGGCCGGTGCGTCTGGGAGACGGCGTTGCCGGGCAGGCCGTCCTCGAACACAGAACAATGGTTGTCGCCCTCCCGGAGGCGGCTCCCTTCCTCGCACGCTCGGCCCTGTACAAGACGGAGGGATTCCAGGCTCAGGTCGCCGTGCCGCTCATCGCCAAGGCACAGATCAAAGGAGTGCTGGAAGGGTTCTATCGGCGGGCAGTCCATCCCGACCTGGAGTCGCTCAACCTCCTGGAATCGCTTGCGGAGCGCGGCGCGCTGGCCATCGACAACGCGCAGCTGTTCGAGGAGGTGCAACGAACGGGTCTCGAGCTTACCATCGCCTACGACGAGACGATCGAAGGATGGGCCCGCGCGCTCGACCTGCGGCACCGGGAGACCGGGGACCACACCCGGCGCGTCACGGAGATGACCGTTCAGCTGGCCCGGATCTTGCAGTTGTCCGAGGAGCAGATCGTGCACATACGGCGTGGCGCGATCCTCCATGACGTCGGGAAGATGGCCGTTCCCGATCAGGTCCTATTCAAGCCCGGGCCGCTAACCGGGGAGGAAGCGGCGCAGCTGCAGCGCCACCCGGAACTGGCCCGGGAGGTGCTGTCGCCAATCCGCTTCCTCCGACCGGCTCTGGACATTCCCTACTGCCACCACGAACGGTGGGATGGCTCCGGTTATCCGCGCGGGCTGAAGGCTGAAGCCATCCCGTTCGCCGCGCGGATCTTCGCCGTCGTGGACGTCTTCGACGCGTTGACGTCCCAACGGCCCTATCGGGACGCCTGGTCGCGCGCGCAGGCGCTGGCCTACATCCAGGCACAGTCAGGGAAGCTGTTTGATCCGCGGGTCGTCGAGGCATTCCTTCGGGAGTACGGCCCCCCTGCTGCCCCATCGTCACCGGAAGGATGACCTTCCCTCAAAGGCCAGCGCCAGAAGGCGATCTCGCCCAGGGCCCGGGGCCATGGTCCCTTGCCGCGCGTACGATCACCCGGGCAAATGGCCCTCCTCGACCTCCGCTATTTAGGAAGAGATGTTGATCTCCCATTCCAGCAGCTTGCATCGTAGGCCGGGGGGGCACCCGGAGCGCCCGCGCGCCACCGCCAATACGCAAGCGCGCCGATCAGCCGTGAGGCGTACCAGTGGTCAGAAGCTTCAACCGGACGGCCTCCCGAACGACCTCAGCCCGGCTGCGCACGCCGAGCTTGGCCAGGATGGATGAGACGTGATGATCCACGGTCTTGGTCGAGACGTACAGGCGCTGCGCGATCTCCGGGTTCCGGAGGCCCTGGGCCAGCAAGGTGACGACCTCCAGTTCACGAGCCGTGAGCCCGGCCGGGTGGGAACGGGTGGTAGGGCGCGGCCCGCGCGGAATGTTCCGTACGCCCGCCTCCCGCAGCCTCCGCGCCACCACCGCCGCCATCGGCCGGGCCCCGAGACGGTCGAAGATGGCGTGCGCCCGGCGCAGCGCGGGCTCTTCGGACGCGTGGGCCAGTGCGCGGGCCTGCTCGTAGGGGCATCCGAGCGTCTCCCATGCCGCGGCCGCCTGCTCCCACCGGCCGGCCAGCAGCAAGGCGTGGGGTTCGGCCAACCAGTCAGGCACCGCCTCCAGCGCGTCGCCCGTCCACAGCCAGAACGCCAGCTCCCCGCCGAACCACGCGTGCCGGTGGCGTGCGGCGAGGTGAAATCCGGGGAGCGCTTCCTCGACCACGCCCGTGCGATCTCCCCGCAGCCACGCCGCCTCGGCCCGAGCGGCGCGGACCGGCCCGATCCGCTGCAGGGTGCCGGTCCCCCCGGCCAGAGCGGCAGCCTCGTCGAGGATGGAACGGCCGCCAGGATCTCCGCGCCGTGTCAGGAGGCGGCCCAGGGCGATGAGCGCGGTGATCCGGCTGATCGCGCTCGCGTGTGGCGCCGCCCGCACGGCCTCGGCGTCGTGCTGGGCGTCCTCCCAGCGCCCCTGATAGAGGTGCGACAGTGCGCGCCAGGCGAGCATGTAGTGTCGCGTCGGATCGAGGTCGTGCTCCGTGGCGTAGGCCAATCCCTCCTGTAAGTACGGGTCGGCGCGGCGCAGCTGAAACACCTCGCCCAGCGCGCTCCCGAGGTTCACGTGGGCGTTACTGACCTCGACGTACAGCCCGTGCTCTGCCGCCAGGGCAGCGCTCGTCTCGAGGTGCGCGATGCCGCGCTCGATGTCTCCTTCGAGAATGAGCGCCGAGCCGATCGCGTTGTGTGCGCCGACGACCGTCCGCGTGTCGCCATGCTCCGTGGCCAGCGCAATGGCGCGGTTCCCCCAGGTGACGCCCTCGGCGTTATCCCGGTTCAGCATGCGGATGTAGGCGAACGCTCGATAGGCCCGGGCCAGCTCCACCCCCGCGGGGAGGGCGGACAGCAGCTCGAGGGCAGCCCGGATGCTGTGCTCCCCCTCCGCGTTCCGCCCTGCTCGGATGCTGTACAGGCTGCGCCTCGTCAGGCCCACGGCTTCCCGCGTGGCGTCCCCTTCGGCATGGCGGATGGCAATGGCCTCATCCAGGGCCTGAAGCGCCCGTTCCAGATGATCGGTGAGCCCGCATTCTTCGGCGTATGCTTCGAGGAGGTCCGCCCGCTGGGCCCGGGAAACCCTGGCGGCCGCTCGGAGCGCTCGGGCGTACTGCGCACCGGCTTCCCGGTGAGATCCCATCTGCGATGCCCGGCGCGCGGCGTCGGAGGCGTACTGAAGCGTCAGGGCCTCGTTCCCCGCGGCTTCCGCGTGATGCGCGAGGCGGGCAGGATCGGCATCGGGGTCCGCACCCAGGACGGCGAGGGTCGAACGATGGAGCTCAGCCGACCGGGCCGGTGGGGTGGCTTCGAGGATGGCCTGCCGCGCGAGCTCATGGCGAAAGCGCACGGAACGCTCTCCCGCGAGCAGCATCCCCGACGTCAGAACCTCATCGATGGCTCCCAGGGTGTCGGCGGCCACGGCGCGGAGGATCCTGGAGTCCACCTCGTCACCGATGACGGCCGCCGCCTGGAGCGCCTGCTGTGCAGACGGGGATAGGCGTGAGGCCCGGGCGAGGACGGCATCCCGGATGCTGTCCGGTACCCGCGGCACGGCGCCGGGCCGCGTCTGGTTCCCGGGGCCCGACGGCGGGCTCTGGGGCAAAGTCGCCTCGGCCCGCGAGGCGCCCGGCGCACTTGCCGCCAGGCATTCAGTGACGAAGAAGGGGTTGCCCCTGGTCAGGCGGTGAAGCTCCCGTGGGTCCAGGCCGCTTCCCCGCGCCAGCGCTTCCACCGCGGCCGCTGTGAGCCGGGGGAGGGTGAACCGGCGAACCCCCTCGGCCGTCGCGAGGTCACCCAACACGGCGGTCAGCGGATGGCGAGGACCTACCTCGTCGTCCCGGTAGGTGGCGATGACCATTCCTCGTCCCCCCGCGATCCTTCGTCCGAGGAAGCGGAGCATGTCCAGCGTTGCCTCATCGGCCCAGTGCAGATCCTCCAGAACGAGCACGGTGCGGCGTGGACCTGCCGCGGCCGCCAGGACGCCACGGAAGAGACGCAGCCGATTCACTCTCCCCTCCAGGAGAGCGCCGATCTCGCCTCCGAGCGTGTTCGCGATGTCGAACAGCGGCCCAAGCGCGCGGGGCGTGCTGAGCGGGTCGCACCGTCCGATCGCGACGCGCGCCACGCCGGCAAGTGACCCGGCGAAGAGACGAACGAGGACCGTCTTCCCGATGCCGGCTTCCCCGCCGATGAACACCATGCGGCCGCGCCCGGCTGCCGCCTCGTCCAGCCGGTCCTTCAACTCCCGCAGAAAGAGCTCGCGTTCGAGGATCTTCGGGTCGGTCAGGGGCCCCGCCTCACAAGATAGGGGGTTCTCCCCATGTCCACGACCATGAGGGTTGCTAGGCTTTCTGCAGCCCTCGAGGGCAGTCCTGCGACGGGGAGGAGACGATGCCGAGGTACGTCATCGAGCGCCAGCTGCCGCCCGGCCTCACGGAGGCGGATATCGACGACGCGGCGCGCCGGACCGTGGCGGTGAACAGCGCCATGGAGGGTGTGCGCTGGATCCACAGCAACCTGGCCGTGGACCGCAGCAAGTGGTTCTGCGAGTACGAGGCGACCAGCCCCGCGGCGCTCCGGGAGGCGGCCCGGCTCGCCGAGATTCCCTGCGACACGATCACCGAGGTGCGGGAGATCCGTCCCGACACGTACACCAGGCACACCTGGTAGGAGGGGAGCGACATGACGAGACTACTCTGGTTGATGGCGGGAGCGATTCTGCTCCTGCCGCTGCTGATCTCGAGCCGGCCGGGATCCGTCGCGGAGGCGGGGATTGACTCCCCGATGGTCCACACGGTCGCGGCAGCAGAACCGGCCCTGGATCCCGAGGTCGTCTCACTGATGGCCCAAGCCCGGTTCGCCACCACAAAGTACGCAGCGAACCTGGCCCAGGCCAAGGCCGACGGATACGTTATCATCACGCCCATGATCCCCAACATGGGCTACCACTATCTCAACCCGAAGATCGAGGGATTTGACGTCACCAAACCCCCGATCCTCGTCTACGTCCGCAAGGGAGCGGCCTGGCAGCTCGTGGCGGTGGAGTGGGTCTTCCCGAAGAAGCCCGCGACCGCACCGCTGAAGGGCGCCCGCTACGGTTCGTTCGGGGCGGCCTGCCACTATGTGGACGGATCTTTTGTGATGGCATCGGCGGAAGCGCAGTGCGCGAAGACGAACGCGAAGACCGGCGCGGCGTTCAACTTCTGGCACCCGCCGCTGGTGACGCTGCACTTCTGGATCTGGTATCCGAACCCGAACGGCGTGTTCGGAGAGTTCAACCCGCTGCTGACCCCGTTCAACACCGATTAGGAGGCTGGGCTGGGGGGAGGCTGGAGGTGATTCCAGCCTTCCCCGGCCTGGGCCGACGCGCCACGGATTCGGTGGGCGCGATCACGCAGCACACAAGTGAGCGAGGAGGTCACACGATGCCGCTCTATCTCGATGTCCACCGCAGCGTCCCCGGAGCGAAGGCGAAGGATGTGGCAGAAGCCCATATGAAGGATGTGCAGGTCCAGGGTCGGTACGGCGTCCGCTACATCCGGTATTGGGTGGATGAGAACGAAGGGAAGATCTGGTGCCTCGTGGAGGCCCCGAACAAGGAGCTCGCGGAACGCGTCCATCGTGAAGCGCACGGGTTGGTCGCCGACGAATTGCACGAGGTGACCGAGGGGTCGTAGCGCACGTACGCGCCGCGGCGGGGCGGCGGGCCGCCCTAGAGCAGCGACGCGCCCGCGGCCGCGAGGGCGGCTGAGAGGGTGGCTACGAAGTTGACGGTGTCGTTGGTCACCCCGCGCCACCGCCCTTCCACGGTCGCCCCCAGCAGGCTGTCGAACGCCATCGCCGCGATGCCTGCCGTCCACGGGATCCAGAACGGCACACCGACCAGCCGGGCGCCGGCGGCGATGATCCCTGCGCCGGCCGCTGCCGCCGCCGTGCCCAGGACGGTCACGCCGCCCGAGATCCCCGGAGGGACCTCCCGCCAGGTGGTGATCAGCCTGGGCGGGCGTGGGCTGAGCAGCCCGATCTCCGTCGCCCACGTATCGGCGGTCGCGGCAGCGATGGCAGCCGCGATGCCCGTGGCGACGGCTTCCGAGGGCGACAGCGCCCAGATCACGGCCAGGCCGGCAGGGACCGCGCCGTTGGCCAGCACCTGAGCGGCAGTCCGCGCGGTCCTCGCCACGCCGCGCGGTTCGGCCCCGGCCTTTGCCGCACTCCTCCACCTGGTGAGCAGGCTGCTGGTCACAAAGAAGATCCCCAGCAGCGCCGCGACTCCCCAGCCGCCGAACCCCAGGACGAGCGTGCCGATGACGGCGGCTGCCGCGCCGCCGTCCGGCGTGAGCAGGCGCCCACGGACAGACACGGCAGCCACAGCCAGGCTCAGGACGAGAGCGGTCGCGAGGCCGGACAGGGCCATCTCCCCGACCATTTGCACCTCGCACGACTTCTCCTGGTGCCCCACCGGACCCCGGCCTGCAGCCCTGGCGGCTCTGAGGCGAGCGTAGCGCATCCGGCGAGGGTGTCTATGACCCGCCCGAGCCAACCGGACTTGCCCCGGGGCAAGTCTGGCCGGCTCATCCCGGACGATGGGGCAGCGGCGCGCTGAGGGCGGTCGCAGTGTGTCTTGACAGGCGAGGTCGCATATGGGATAAACAACGGGTCCGAAGATGGTGCGCGGATGACGGGACCGACTCGTCGGGGTTGACAAGGACGGGTCGCGTGCTATCCTTAGGTTTGCCGATGGACGGGGTCGCATCCCGTCGTGAACCTTGAAAACTGCATAGTGGTAAGGGAGCCGTTTTGCACACCAACCTCCTGCGAAGCCTCCCCGGCGGATCGCTCGCGATCTGGCGGGGTGTTGTTTCGTAAGAGGATCGTGGTTCCTCGGAAACTCGTCCTTTGAGAGTCCGACGGAGAGTTTGATCCTGGCTCAGGACGAACGCTGGCGGCGTGCCTCAAACATGCAAGTCGAGCGTGGGTTGGCTGCCGGGCAACCGGTGGCCGGCTCTAGCGGCGAACGGGTGAGTAACACGTGGGCAATCTGCCCTGAAGACGGGGACAACCTCGGGAAACCGGGGCTAATACCCGATGTGCTCACCGGGTGGCATCACCTGGTGAGGAAACCCCGCAAGGGGCTTCAGGATGAGCCCGCGGCGTATCAGCTAGTTGGTGGGGTCACGGCCCACCAAGGCTAAGACGCGTAGCTGGCCTGAGAGGGTGGTCAGCCACACTGGGACTGAGACACGGCCCAGACTCCTACGGGAGGCAGCAGTTGGGAATTTTGGGCAATGGGCGCAAGCCTGACCCAGCGACGCCGCGTGGGGGATGAAGGCCTTCGGGTCGTAAACCCCTGTCAGGAGGGAAGAAGCCCCGCAAGGGGTGACGGTACCTCCAGAGGAAGCCCCGGCTAACTACGTGCCAGCAGCCGCGGTAAGACGTAGGGGGCGAGCGTTGTCCGGATTTACTGGGCGTAAAGCGCGTGTAGGCGGCCTGCTAAGTGGCGTGTGAAAGCTCACCGCTCAACGGTGAGAGGCCGCGCCATACTGGCGGGCTTGAGGGTGGCAGAGGGTGATGGAATTCCCGGTGTAGCGGTGAAATGCGTAGATATCGGGAGGAACGCCAGTGGCGAAGGCGGTCACCTGGGCCATCCCTGACGCTGAGACGCGAAAGCTGGGGGAGCGAACGGGATTAGATACCCCGGTAGTCCCAGCCGTAAACGATGCTCACTAGGTGTTGGGGGGTTACTCCCTCAGTGCCGCAGC
>Ga0073934_10002597_pt1 | contig 36746 bp, 32 predicted proteins | sample LarsenN4metaG_FD_76834 | JGI IMG/M metagenome (GOLD analysis project Ga0073934, IMG submission 76834) | Hot spring sediment bacterial and archeal communities from British Columbia, Canada, to study Microbial Dark Matter (Phase II) - Larsen... ... | reverse complement strand
CTCTGGCGCCTGGTAGGGAGTGATTGGAATGCTAGCGGGAGGGCTGCCGCCGTTCGAGAAGCCGTTGGTCGAGCGCTGCTCCCGCCGCGCGTCCCCCGTTTGACGATCGCCTACGGCCTGTTGCTCGCCGACTCGTTGAGCGTGATTCCAATCGGTCAGCACCACCTCGCCATGATCGCCCAGCACGATCGCGTTGGGCCTGAGGTCGCGATGGATGATCTGTCGCGAATGGGCGTAGGCCACGGCCTGGCAGATGCTGATGAACGCCTGGAGAAGTTGGCGCTGTTCGAGGAAGCGTGCGGTTCCCTGTCGACGACGTTCGTGATAGGCCTGGATGGCTTCAGTCAGCAGCCGGCCCTGAACGTGCCGGAGCGTGCAGAACGGCAAGCCCGTTGTCGAGTTCTGTGCAAGCTCGTACAGCGGGCGGATGTTCGGATGCTCAAGCTGGCCGGCCAGGCGAGCCGCGGAGACAAAGCGATCGCGGGCTGCGGGGCTGTCCGCCAGCTCGGCACGGAGTTCCTTAAGGGCCACGTCGCGGCCAAGTTCCTCGTCCCTGGCGATCCAGACCTGGCCAAGGGCGTCGAGTTCCTGCAAGTTGGCAAGCGTGAAGCGTTCTCGGCCGCGGGGAGCCGACGGCACGGCGCTGCTCGGCGCGCTCTGCGGAGGCAGATCGGCCAGTGAACGCTGCAGTTCGCGGTCGCGAATTGTGGCCAGCGACTGGCGCACGGCAGCATCCGCCGCGGAAGCCAGGCTCGAACGGACATTGCCCCCGTACTTCTTTAGCCGGCGCTCGACCAGGTATTCCACGTGGGAACGATCGCGGGGGGTGATCCAACCGCGGTCTTGCAGCAGCTCGGCCAGTTGGCGGTCCTTCCGCGCGACCCATACCGTGCAGGCATCCACGAGTTGAGTTGGACCGATAAAGTCTGCTTGCAGCGCCAGCACGCCGAACAGCAGATTACGATCGGTGTCCATGAGGCTGCTCCAGTTGCGGGCTACCGATACTTGCGGCAACTTCTACTGTATCACCAAATCCAACACGCCGCGGGAGCCAGCTGCATGTTCTTCGAGTTCCGTTCCACCCTGGCCTTCCGTGTCTGGGGCAAGACCATTGGCGAACACGACTGGCGGCTCATTCGGGTTCACGCAAGCCCTTCCCGAAACGCCGCCTCTCGCTGGCCATTCCTCAAGGGCTGCTGCACATGCTGGTCTGCCGATCTCATTGCCGTCGGCAGCGACTTCGCTGACCTGTTGCTCAACGATCCCGCTGTGGCGGAGATTACCCAGGAAAGCCCCGTGATGGTCCAGGGTGGAACTCTGAGCAACCCCCAGGTTCGCCTGGCAGTAGGGGCTCCAGGCACGCCAACCGCCGCCGAGATCATGGCTCACGAGATCGGGCATACGGCCCAGGCTCGACGCTACCGCTTCCTCTACCTCCCCCTGGTTGGCGCGGTCACCCGCTTTGGCGAGGGGCCGCGCTGGTGGAACCGGTTCGAGAACGAGGCCAGTTCCATTGGCCAGTTCGGCGGCATCGTGCCTGGTTCAATTGAAATGTCGTCCTGACATGGGGCGTGATGGCTTTGTACGCCAGGCGGACGTCGTGTCAGCCGTCCTACTGCAAAACTTCAGCAAGCCCACACGGGGCCGCTCAGGCCGAGAGCCGCAGATAGCGCTGTTCTCTTTGGCGCAAGATCTGCCGCCGCAGGGCAGCCGTCTGGTCATGGATGCCCCGGAAAAGGGCGCTGTGCGCTGCTGTCATCTCACAGCCCCTGCGGGCCATCACCGTGCGGGCCGTGGCCAGCAGCTGCGGCAGGTTGGGTTGCCCGATGAGCATCCCATTCCAGTACGCACAGAAGCTCGGCACAGTGCGCGGCAGGTACCCGCCGGCGGGCAGCAGGCTGCAAAAGGCTCCCACAACCGTGCCGGTGTTCAGCGAGGCGTTCAGCCCAATTTGCGTGAAATCCCCCACAATCGCCCCGACCTTCGTCAAGCCGGTGTCCACCTGCCGACCGGCGACGCCTACGCGCACCGACTGGTAGTCGTGCCGCAGGTCGCTGATCTGAACCCCGGCAGCGAGGTTGGTCCAGGCGCCCAGGTAGCTGTGCCCGACGAACCCCTCATGATACTTGTTGACGTAGCCATGCAGAATGCTAGCCTCGACCTCCCCGCCAACCCGGCAAACCGAGCCTATGCTCGAAGATCGTATGTTCGCTCCGCGGACCTGGGCGCCGATTCCGATGTAACAGGGCCCTTCGAGCCGGCTGAACGAGTGGACGACGGCATCTCGATCGATGATCACGGGCCCCTGGGTGGTGTCCACGGTGACGAAGGGATCGATGCGGGCAGTCGGATCGACGCGCAACAAGTCGCTCGGCCCTACGATTCCCAGGCCGGCTGGTCGATGGCTTCGGCCCTCGCAGGCGATGGAGCGAGCGCAGTCCTGGCGCAACATTGCAGCGTTGCACTCGATGAGGTCCCATGGGTAGTCAATCATCCACCCCCCAGCAGGGCGCTGTGGCAGCCGCTGCTTCCACGTCTCCAGGCAGTCGTCAATCGTGTTTGGCGAGCAATAAGTCATTTGCTCGCTTGAAATTACAGCATAAGCCACCTCGTCCCCCACCAGGCCGACATGGGGCGTTTGCAGGTCTCCTGGCCGTTCCAGGGGCGGCAGCCAGCGGCCGTTGATGAGCAGGGCGCCCTGCGCTCGCAGCCAGGCGAAGTTATTCACCTGGACTTGCGGATGCGTCTGCTTGCACAGCGGCGCGAGGGATGGGCGCAACAAAACGCCTAGTTCCGTCGCCTCGGCGAAGCGGCACTGCCGCGTGAGCAAGGAGGACGTACCGCACCACAGGTCGAAGACCGGCCTGGTCAGCGACAACGGCTCCAAGGTCTCGACGCCGGCATCTTCAAACACGCAGACTCGCATGGGCCAGCTCCTTCACCATCCTGGAGACTTTTGCGGGCGTCATGCCCTGACGGTTGGCGATTATAACCCCCCGCGCAATATCTCCTAGACCGCATTGCCCTGGCGGTTGCGCAGACTCCGTGGCCAGACCGGGGGCCTCCAACGGGCCCGTAGCAGCTCCCGTAGCCGCATGCGCAACATTCGAAACTCCGCTTCCTGAGAGGATTGTCTACTGCATTAGTCTTTAATGCGCAGGAATTTCGCCGATGCGCAGCCAGAGAAACATCACGCAACCTTGGATGGAACAAAGCATTACGGCAAAACTTGGCCCAGACTGCGCAGCCCGGATGCGCAGACCGGTTCAGCAGCCGCTTCGGAAGACCACCTTTGCATCGCGCAACAAATCGCCCTGCCATCCTGCATCCCCCCAGTTCAGCTCGGACCTGAAGCCAATTGCTCTGCCATGTGAACACAAGTGCATATACCGTGCCAATCCCACCGCAGTTTCGCCTTGACCCTAACCAGCATTCTGCCCGATAATCCGCCGCCGCGCTCGGAGGGGGCGTGGCGTTCCACGCACGGCACGGAGGCCAGGCGACCCATGCTGCATGCCGGATTGCGGCCCCATATCTTCCGACCCGAAGCCCCTGCTCAGGACTATCGCAGCGAGCTGATTCAGCTCGCACGTGAAGGAGAAGATCAGGTCCAGCTGCTTTACCGTTTGCTCGGGGAGCCGGCCTGCCGCCAGTTGGGGATCTATCCGATACCCGAGGGCACCAAGGTATCGGTCGTCATCCCCGTCTACAACGAGGAGCGCTGGCTGCCGGAGCTGATTCGTCGGGTCAAGGCCGTCCCTATTCCCAAGGAGATTGTCATCGTCGACGATGCCAGCACGGACGGCACTCGCCAGCTGCTGGCCGAATACGAGGACGATCCGGAGATTCGCGTCTTCCTGCAGCCGAAGAACCAGGGCAAAGGGGCGGCGTTGCGCGAGGGGTTCCGCCAGGCGACCGGCAACATCATCCTGGTCCAGGACGCTGATCTCGAATACGACCCGCGTGATTACCCCCGCCTCTTGCAGCCGATCATCGAAGGCCGGGCTGACGTCGTCTATGGCTCGCGTTTCATCGGCGAGAGCCACCGCGTGCTCTATTTCTGGCACTCGGTCGCCAATCAGATCCTGACCCTCCTGTCCAACATGTTCACCAACTTGAACCTGACCGACATGGAGACCTGTTACAAGGTGTTCCGCAAGGAAGTCCTTGACGGCGTGACGCTGTCTTCCAACCGCTTCGGCTTCGAACCCGAGGTCACCGCCAAGATCGCCAAGAAGAAGAACCCCCCATGGCGCATCTACGAATTGCCCATCAGCTACAGCGGCCGCACCTACGAGGAGGGCAAGAAGATCCGCATGAAGGACGCATTCGTCGCCCTGTGGTGCATTGTCCGCTACTGGTGGAGCGATTGATCGGTTGAAGCGGGTTCTCGGTCGCGTCCGCTGCAAGGACCCCATGATCGTTCAAGCACCCCGACCGCGAGGAAAGGGGCCCTTCGGAGATTCGAACATGCGTCGAAGCATTCTGGCGGCGCTGGCAGTCCTGGTCCTCAGCCTCGGGGCGCACGCCGCGGAAGCCCCGCAACTGGCGGACGCCCCTCTGCGGGCCGTGCAGTTTGTCGATGACCAGGAAGGCTGGGCCGTCGGCGACGAGGGCGTCGTCTGGCACACAATCGATGGCGGGCAGTCGTGGGAGCGCCAGCCGACCGGCGTCCGCGCCTCGCTGCGTTCGCTGCACTTCCTCGATCCCTTCACCGGCTACGTTGCGGGAACGGAGTGCTTGCCGGGCGGCGGCACGACGGGCGTCATCCTCTTCACCTCCGACGGCGGCTTGAAATGGCAGCGGGCGAGCGTCAAGGAACTGCCGGGCCTGCACCGCATCAAGTTCCTCGACAAGCGGACGGGCTACGTCGCCGGCGCCGGCTCCGATTTGCATCCGACGGGCGTTTTTGGCACCGAGGACGGCGGGATTACCTGGAAGCCGATCGGCGGCGAGAGCAAGGGCGGCTGGCTGGCCGCCGACTTTGGGCCGGATCAGCTTGGCGTGCTCGGCGGGCGGGAGGGCAGCTTGATGGCCTTGCGCCCGCAAGGGCTGATAAAGGCGGAGATCGACGGCCTGGGTCGGCGCGGCGTGCGGGCCGTTCAGCTTCTCGGGAGACAGGCCTGGGCCGTAGGCGAAGGCGGACTGGTTCTGACCAGTGCCAACTCGGCCGGCTTGAAGTGGAGCTACGCCGACGTGCAGCTTCCGCCAGAGGTCGCCAACGCCTGGGACTTCCATGCCCTGCATTTCGTGGGCGAGCACGGCTGGATTGTCGGCCGGCCAGGCTCCGTCGTCCTGCACACCTGGGACAAGGGCAAGAGTTGGCAGGTGCAGCAAACGGGCCAGTCCTTGCCCCTGCACGGCATCCATTTCCTCAACGAGCGGCTGGGTTGGGCGGTCGGCGACCTGGGGACGATTCTCGCCACGAGCGACGGCGGGAAGTCCTGGAAGGTACAGCGCCGCGGCGGGCAGCGGGCCGCCATCCTTGTCCTGACGCCGACCGGTGGGGGGTTCCCCGCCGGCAGCATCGCGCTCCTTGGAGCGGACGAAGGCTACCTGGCGGCGGCGGTGCAGGTGGCGGCGACGCCTGGGCAGCACAATGCGGAATCGACCGTCCGTTTCGCCGAAGCGGTCCGCCTGGCGGGTGGCTGCCAGGGCGAAACGCTCTGGCAATTTCCCCTGCCGGCCCACTTGCAGCAGGCCACCGCCAGCGAACTCGCCAGAGCCTGGGGCGACTCGATGGACGAGGCCCGCGGCTACGAGGAAGTGATTCGACAACTGGTGCTGGCCCTGCGAATCTGGCGGCCCGACGTGGTCCTGACCTCGCATCCCGATCCGCGCTCGCCGGAAGGACAGGCGGGAGCGTTCGTCGCCCTGGCGGCGAGCAAGGCCTTCGACCTGGCGGGCAAGGCCGACGCATTTCCCGAGCAGCTCACCAAGCTCGACCTGCAACCCTGGACGCCGGCCAAGCTCTATGGCCGCTGGGACAGCGTGAGCGGCGCGAACGTCATCATCGATCTCAACACGCCCAGGCCGCAGTTGCTGATGTCGCCGGCGGAAAAGGCCGCTCCCGCCTGGCATTTGCTGCTCGAACCAGGAGCCGAGCGACCGGCCCTGGATTCGTACCGCTTGCTGGCCAGCCGACTCGACGATGCCGAGAAACACAAGCACTTGCTCCAGGGACTCAAGCTCGGCATCGGCGGGCAGGCCCGTCGCGAGTTTGACCCGACGACGCTGGAGGACGAAGACTGGCAGAAGGTCGTCCGCTCCAGCCAGCAGCGTCGCGACTTCCTGGCAATCGTCAGGAAGGACTTCAACGACCCCGAGAAGGCCCGGCGACTCCCCGCCGTCGTGGCGAAGGAGTTGGCCGGCCTGCGCGAGGATCAAGGGGCGGAAGCGGCGTACACGCTGGCCAGCCTCTACGCCCGAACGGGCCAGTGGCTCATGGCCCGCGAGCTGTTCCTGATGATGCTCGATCGCTATCCGGCTCACCGATTGACGCCCGAGGCGGCCCGCTGGCTCATTCGCTTTGGGGCCAGCAGCGAGGCCAGGCGGCGCGAGGAACTCAAGCATTTCGTGGCCGTTGCCAACTATCCGCTGATCGGGCCGCGCGCCGAACCGGGCAACGCGCTGGAGCCCAACCTCCCCAGGCTGCCCGCGCGGGGAGCAACCTACGGAACCGCATTGATTCGGCGGAGCGAGGAGTTGCGCGAGTGGTCCAAGAGCAGTCTCGCCGTCGGCGACGTGCTGGCAGCGATTGGGCCGCAGTTCTACCAGCAGCCCGATGTGCAGTTTGCCCTGGGCGCAGCGCATCGTCAGCTCGGTCAGCACCAGGAGCCAAAGCTCTGGTGTACGCAGTTCAAACTGAAGCAGAGCGGCGGCGTCTGGCACGACGCGGCGGGAGCGGAGTTGTGGCTGATGAGCAAGATCGGCCAACCGCCCAAGCCGGCCGCCTCGTGTGGAGCGGTGGACGCGCCGCCGTTTCTCGACGGCCAGCTCGATGATCCCTGCTGGAAAGACGCGCAGCCAATCCCCCTGAACGATGCTGTCGGCCGTACTGCTGAGCGCTACCCCACCGAGGCCTGGATTACCCATGACGCCAACTTCCTGTACCTGGCCCTGCGCTGCAAGCATCCCAGCGACGGGCACATGAAGGATCCCGTGAAGCCGAGGCCGCGCGACGCCGACCTGCGCGACTTCGATCGCGTCAGCCTGCTGCTCGATCTCGACCGCGACTACGCCACCTACTTCCGGCTGGAAGTGGATCAACGCGGCTGCGTGTGCGAGGATTGCTGGGGCGACCGGAGCTGGAACCCAAAGTGGTATGTCGCGGCACACGTCGAGCCGGGGTGCTGGCAAATCGAGGCGGCGATTCCGCTGGTGGAGCTGACGGTCGAGCCGATCCGGCCGCACCAGGCCTGGGCGTTCAATGTCGTCCGCACGATTCCAGGCAAGGGCGTGCAGGCCTTCAGCACGCCAGCCGACGCCGAGCCGCGGCCCGAAGGCATGGGCCTGCTGCTCTTCCAGCGCGACCAGCCGACGCAGCCGATGCCGCCGCCCAGGCTGGAAGGCGTGGGAACAGATCGCTGACCGAGGCTCAGGGCTTGACAGGAGCTGGCGGTCACCCGACAACAGGGGCATGCGATTCCGCGCCGTCATCCTTATTCTTGCTGGCACTTTCCTGGCAGTGCCGGTGATTTCCCTGCACGATCGGCTTGCGCGGGCTGAGGAGCCCAGCGGCTTCGTGCCTTTGTTCAATGGCAAGGACCTCGACGGCTGGGCGTTCTTCGACAACAAAAGCGAGATTAACTGGGTCGTCGAGGATGGTCTGCTGGTTTGCACGGGCAAGGGCGGCGGCTGGCTAGGCACGAGGCGAGACTACGCCGATTTCGAACTGCGGCTGGAGTACCGGCTGCCGGAAGCGGGCAACAGCGGGGTCTATTTACGCGCCCCGACGTCAGGCCACATCAGCCGCGAAGGCATGGAGATTCAACTCCTCGACGACGAGCACCCCAAGTACGCCAAGCTAAACTGGTACCAGTACACCGGCGCGCTGTACCACGTGTTGGCTCCCGGGCAGCGGGCCAGCAAGCCGGCCGGTCAGTGGAACGCCATGACGATTCGGCTGATCGGGCGGGAACTGTCGGTGACGCTCAACGGCAAGCAACTGTACCTGACCGATCTCGACGTCCATCTCCGCGATCCCGCGATTGCGAAGGAACACACCGGGCTGAAACGGTCCATCGGCCGGATCGGTCTGCAGAACCACCACGACCGCGTCGCCTTCCGCAACATCCGCATCAAGGAGATCAAGTAGATCGAGCAGGCCCAGCCTGCGAGTCAGAAGTCGATGGCAAACCGCATGGCGAAGATCTGGGCCGTGCCGCTGCTGAGATTGTTCGGCGAATCGCGGAACACGAGGATATAGTTCCACTGGACCTTGGTATTGGGATTGAGATACCAGTTCAGGCCGGCGGTGATGTCGTTAAGCACGCCGCCGTCGATTCCCGAGTTGTCCAGGTCAAGGTGCGAATAGCGCAGTGCCACCTCCCAGGCTCCTGGCCCGCAGTACTCCGGGCAGGCCCAGGCAGTCTCCTCGTTGCCGATCGTGAAGAAGTTTTCGTGCGGCTTGAGCCTGCCAGGCCGTGCTTCCTTCAACAGGTAGGGTCGGCACTCGCCGGTGAGGAAGCAGCTTCCCTGGACGTAGACGCCCTGGAAAAACGCATCGCCGCGCGGCTGGCCGTTCTCGTAGGGGTAGACAGCGTCGCTCACAAGGGCGCACATGTACTCCGATTGGAGTTGAAAGCGCCCCCAGATCAGGGCGGCTTCAGCGCCGAGGACTTCGTAGTGTGGAGCAATGATCCGCCGCGTGTCGGCGAAACGCGGCGTATTCACGCGGCACTCGGGCCGGGCGAAGAAGCTGACAAAGTCGGGGCCGCCGAGAGGATCGAGTGAGGTTTTCCGCCGGCTGAAGGCCGCCCCCAGGTGAAAAGCCTGGCATCCATCACAGTCGTAGTAGGGGCAGCAGGTCAGGCGGAACGTGCCGGCGTAGTCGCCCTCGGCGGCGTGAGTGGCGTTGATGTTGTTCGTGTCGGCGAAGAACCAGCCGGCTGACCAGGTGACGCGGTCGTCGAGGACGGAGTCCCAAAGCATCATGCCGATGTTGCGGAACGGGACAAAGGCATCTTGCAACAGGGACCGCTCAAGGAACATCAGGTCGTTCCCGCTGGCGAGGGCTTCGTAGCTGAAGGGTTCGCGGAAGTGGCCCACGCGATAATGACCGACCACGGGCAACTGCGAAACCTGGATGTAATTGTCGAAGATGCCCACGCCAATGAAGTTGCCGCGGTCGTCGCGCTGGTTAGTAAAGTCGTACTCGGAAACAAAGTCGATGTTGTCCCAGATCGTGCCGTCAAATCGGACGCGCGCCCGGCGGAAGTTGGCGCCATCGATGAGCGGCCCGACGCCGCCTGGACCATTCTCGACTTGCTTGTCGGCAGTGAACCAGGCCATGTCGCAGTGGAAGCGCCCGCCAACGTGCAACCGAAATGCCTTGTCTGAAGTCTGGAAGAAGAGCTGGTCTTTCCACGTTACCTTGAAAACGTGCTCGTCCGACTTTGTCTTGTTGTCGTCCTCTTTCTTGGGCTCTTCACCGTCCTGCTTCGGCTTTTCCTTGCCGGCTTCCTGGTCCTTGTCCAACTTTTCCAGCATCTTGAGGAGGGTAGCATTCTGCTGCTCGAGCTTCTCCAGCCGAGTGTGCAAATCCTCCGGCGGTTCCTGTGCCACGGCGATGCAGGCTGTCACCAGCGCCAGAGCACCCGCAACGACGCCTCGCCACATAGCTCCATCTCCTCCAAGGTAAGGCAGCGTCCATAACGGGGAGAGAGCGAAATGGCAATATCTTCCCGAATGGTGGAACTAGCCCACCGCGGCCTGGCGCGGAGCGGGAAAATGCTGGCCAAGCCCACGCACCTCGGCACGGATGCGGCCCAGCACGGCTTCGTCCTCCGGTGCGGACAGCACGGCGTCAATCCAGTTGGCGATCTGACGCATTTCGGCTTCCTTCATGCCGCGGGTGGTCAAGGCCGGCGTGCCGATCCGCAATCCCGAGGGATCAAGTGGCGGTCGTTTATCGAAGGGAATCAAGTTCTTGTTCACGGTGATGCCGGCCCGATCAAGAGCCTTCTCGGCGATCTTGCCGGTCAGGCCGCGCGGCGTGACATCGACCAGAAGAAGATGGTTGTCTGTGCCGCCCGAAACCAGCCGAAAGCCGCAACGCTGGAGTTCCTCGGCTAGAATCCTGGCGTTGGCAAGGACCTGGGCAGCGTACGTTCGGAACGCGGGCTGGAGCGCCTCTTGAAAGGCGACGGCCTTGGCGGCGATGACGTGCATGAGCGGTCCGCCCTGCACGCCGGGGAACACGGCCGAGTCAATCTTTTTGGCCCAGGCTTCCTTGCAAAGGATGAATCCGCCGCGGGGGCCACGGAGGGTCTTGTGTGTCGTCGAGGTGACGAAGTCCGCGCAGGACACCGGATCGGGGTGCAGCTTTGCGGCAACGAGTCCGGCGACGTGGGCCATGTCCACCATGAACAGGGCGCCGACCTCCTGGGCGATTTCCGCGAACTTTGCGAAATCGATGTGCCTCGGATACGCGCTGGCGCCGGCGAGGATCATCCTGGGTCGATGCTCGCGGGCCAGGCGGGCAACGAGATCGAAATCGAGCCGTTCGGTCTGGGGATCAAGCGTGTAGCCGACGACGCGATAGAACTTTCCCGAGAAGTTCAGTTTCATGCCGTGGGTCAAGTGGCCGCCGTGGGCAAGGTCCATCCCCAGGATCGTGTCGCCCGGATTGAGGGCCGCAATAAAGACGGCCATGTTGGCCTGGGCGCCGGAGTGCGGCTGGACGTTGGCGTGGTCGCCGCCGAATAGCTGCTTCAATCGCGATTGGGCTAGCCGTTCAGCTACATCAACGAACTCACAGCCGCCGTAGTAGCGGCGCCCGGGGTAACCTTCGGCGTACTTGTTGGTCAGTTCGGAACCCTGAGCAGCCATCACCGCGGTGCTGGCATAGTTCTCGCTGGCGATCATCTCCAGCCCTTCTTGTTGCCGCGCACGTTCGCCGGCAATCGCCTGCCAGAGTTCGGGATCACATGCTTGCAATACGCTCATTGCCGCCTCATTGCCTAGGGGGCTGGGGTTCGGGGGTCCGTTCCATTACAATACGTTCAGCCCCCGCACCGTGCCACTGCAGCAGGAGGACCGCGCATGAAGCCGCCGCACCCCGATGAGGAAATCGTCCGCCTGGCCCAGGCGCGGAACCCGCAGGAAGCCTACATCTGGCGGGATGCCCTGCTCGACGAGGGGATTGATGCACGGGTAGTCGGCGATATGCTGGCCGGTGGCTTTGGTGAGTTAAACCCGACCTTACCTGAGGTCTGGGTCCACAAGCAGGACCTGGAAAAGGCCCGTGCGATCCTGGCGGCCCATCCGACAACGGGGCTAGCTGCCAGCGAGGAAGAGTAATCCCAGGGAAGGAGATGCGTTCCATGACCGAAGCGACCCGGCTGTTGCGCGAGCTGGTCGCCATCCCCAGCGTCAATCCGATGGGGCGGCCGGTGAGCGGCCCGATGTACTACGAGCACCGCGTGACGGCGTACCTGGAAGAGTTTTTCCGGGGTCTGGGAGTTCGGTATGAGCGGCAACCCGTCGCCCCGCTGCGCGACAACATCGTCGCCTACTACGACGCCCCCGGAGCCTATGAAACGATCATGTTCGAGGCGCACCAGGACACCGTGCCCGTCGAGGACATGACGATCGATCCTTTCGGCGCCGTGATTGCCGACGGGAAGCTCTACGGCCGCGGCGCCTGCGACATCAAGGGCGGAATGGCGGCGATGCTCGCTGCCTTTGCCCGCATCGTGCGGGAGAAACCACGCCACGCCCAATCAGTGGTCATGGCCTGCGCGGTGGACGAGGAGTTCACCTTCCGCGGCGTGCTGGAACTCGTGCTCAGCGGGCTGCGGCCCGATCTGGCGATCGTCGCGGAACCCACATCCCTGGACATCGTGAATGCCCACAAGGGCGTCGTCCGCTGGCACCTCAAGACGTCGGGACGGGCATGCCACAGCTCCAACCCTGACTTGGGTGTGAATGCGATCTATCGCATGGGCCATGTGCTGATTGGCATCGAGCAGTTTGCCGCGGAACTCAAGCAGTCGCGCAGCGATCCGCTGCTCGGTCCGCCGACGATCAGCGTCGGCCGCATCGAGGGAGGCATCAGCGTCAACACCGTACCCGACGAATGCACGATCGAGATCGATCGCCGCGTGGTCAGCGGCGAGGACCCCGCGCGTGCGCCTGCCGAGTTGCAGGCCTTCTTGCAGCGTCAGCTCGAGCCGGAAGTTCCCGTTCACTGTGACCCACCCTGGATGTGCAAGCAAGCTCTCGGGCCGGAAGGCAGCGTCGAGGCGGTGCGGCGGCTGGGCCAGGCGATCGACGCCGTTCGCGGCCGGCATGTCGTGCGTGCCGTGCCCTATGGCACGGATGCCAGCACGCTGGCCGAGGCAGGCGTCCCCTCCGTCGTTTTCGGCCCAGGCGACATCGCCCAGGCGCACACCTGTGATGAGTGGACGCCCCTCGACGAGGTCGAGCAAGCAAGCGAGATCCTCTACCGCCTGGTCGCGCGGGGGAAGGAATGACCGGCGGCGTCACACGTTTCCTCCTCATGCGTCACGCCGAGACGGCCGTTCCGCACGTCTTTCACGGCGCGGAATCGGACATCGGGCTCAGCGAGCGCGGCGAGTTGCAGGTCCAGGCGCTGGCGCCGATCATGGCGGCAGAGCGTCCTGCGGCGGTGGTTTCCTCCGCCATGCGCCGCGCCATTGCTACCGCGAAGCCGATTGCGGATGCTTGCGGCCTGACACTCCACATTGAGACTCGCCTGCACGAGCGCCGCGTGGGGTTGATGAGCGGCCGGCCGTTTGACGACTCCCGCTGGCCGGAGACCATGAACCAATGGATCGCGGGCAACACCTCGTTCGCAGTGGATGGCGCGGAGTCGTACGACGACATCCGCGATCGCGTGCTGCCGATCTGGCATCGACTGGCCGAGCAGTATGCGGGAAGGTGCGTGATCATCGTGGCCCATGGCACGGTGAACAAGGTCCTCCTGACAAGCCTCGGTGCCGGACTGACCCACGCCGACTGGAATGCGTTCAAGAGCCTTAACCTTGGCGTTCACGAGTTGCTCCACGACGGCAAACACTGGCGGATACTTCGCCTGGCGGACGTGCCCCCCGAAGTGCAAGCGATTGCCGTCACTGGCGGGCTCAAGAACTGAGCGTCCCCTTGGTCGAGGGCACGCCGACGGTCCGCGGGTCGAACTCCACTGCCAGCCGCAGCGCACGGGCCGCGCTCTTGAAGATGGCCTCTATGATGTGGTGGCTGTTGCGGCCGTAGTGGCAGAGAACGTGCAGGTTCATCAACCCATTGACTGCGACGGCCTGCCAGAAGTCCTCAGCCAGTTCGGTGTCGAACTCGCCGAGCCGGCCGCGCGGCACTTCGGCTGTCCAGACGAAGCAGGGCCGGCCTCCCAGGTCGATGGCCGTCGTCACGAGCACCTCGTCCATCGGCAACGTCATGTGGCCATAGCGGCGAATCCCCGACTTGTCCCCCAGCGCCTGGGCCAGGGCCTTGCCGAGACAGATGCCGACGTCTTCCACCGTGTGATGGGCGTCCACGTGCAAATCGCCCTGGGCCTGTACCGTGAGGTCGATCAGGCTGTGCTTGGCGAGCAGCGTGAGCATGTGATCGAGGAAGCCGATGCCTGTCGAGACGTTTGCGCTGCCTGAACCATCGAGATCGATGCAAAGGCTGATCCGCGTTTCGGCCGTGGAGCGATCAATCTGGGCCGTACGCGGCAATCTGCTGGTTGGGTGAGTCCGTGCGGCAACGGTAGCCTGATCGTTCATCGGATGCCTTTCAGCATGGGCTGAGACCCTCTTACTCTAGCCTCGCAAGGGTTGTCCAACAATCGGGCCGGAGTGCAGGCCCCCGAACTCGCTCGCCCAGCGTGCCGAAAAGTCAGGGAATGCCAGATCTCACGGCCAGGGTTGCAGAGACGCAGCCGACTGCGCCAGTGTGATTACAGCAAGGTTCGCAACACGTCCAGTAATCGATCGATCTCCGCATCAGTGCCTACAGAGATGCGCAGGCCGTCGCCGTAGCCTGGATAGTTCATGTAACGCACCAGGATGTAGCGCCGTTTCAGCTCCTCGTACAGGGGCTTCACGGGGCGCGCGTGGCGGGCCCATACGAAGTTCGCTTGGCTGTCCGTAACCGAGAATTCCAGCTTTCGGAGGGCGTCCGCCAGCCTGGTCCTCGTCGCACAGATCGCGGCCGTGATGCCGCGAAGATGCTCCTGGTCCTCGATGGCTGCCGTGGCGGCCGCGAGGCTCAGCACGTCGCAGTTGTAAGAGTCCTTCACCTTGACCAGGTGCCGAATCAGCTCGGGATCGCCGACGGCGAAGCCGAAGCGAATGCCCGCCAGGGAGTAAGACTTGCTCAGCGTGCGGGTAACGATCAGATCGCGCCGCCTGGACAGCAAGCCGAGGGCATTCGTGTCGGCGAAATCGACGTAGGCCTCGTCCACGACCATCGTGCCAGGCCAGGCGGCCAGCGTTTCCAGGTCTACCATTGTTCCTGATGGCGAATTCGGATTGGCGAAGAAGGTCACGCTGGCATCACGCACGGCCTGTGCAGGATCGACCTTCCAGTTCGAATCGAACGGAATGCCCTGGAAGCGCGCTCCCTGAATGTCCGCCAGGGTCTTGTAGAGCAGGTAGCTTGGCGCCGGCGAGACAACCAGCCCGCCTTCGGCGACGAGCGCTCGGGTAAGGATGGTCAGCACGTCGTCCGAACCGTTGCCGATCAGGATTCCGTCCGGATCGACGCCCAGCACTCTGCCCGCGGCCTGGCGAAACCTGGTTCCGAGCGGATCGGGATACTTGCGAAGGTTGTCGCCGGTCAGGGCAGCGCGAATCGCTTCGAAGACGCGGGGCGAGGGCGGATAGGGATTCTCGTTGGTGTTGAGCTTGAGGAACGCTCCGTCGCGGGGCTGCTCGCCGGGCGTGTAGCCGGCCATGGCGCGGATGCTGGGCCTGAGAAAGTGGGGCATGGTTGCTTCCATTGTCGTTGGGCAAGTCCCATTCTATGTTCCTCACCCCGCTTCCGCGAGTTTCGGCGGAGCGCCTCGCCAAACTTGCTTGGGCCGCACCAAGCCATTAGAGTGTTGCTGACAGGCTCGAAAACAACCTGGGAGAACCACAACATGCCGCTGTCGCGTCGAGAGTTTCTTGGAGCGTCCCTGGCCGTCGTCGGTACAGGCGGAATCCTGAGCAGTGCCCTCGCGGCGGAGGGCTACGGCAACTTCACCGTGGGCGTCCAGAGCTACTGCTTCCGCGAGTTCGATCTCGAACAGGCGCTCAAACGAACGAAGGAACTCGGCCTGAACTGGATCGAGTTCTACCAGAAGCACGCCCCGCCAAATAGCTCGCCCGAGCAGATCGCGGCCATCAAGAAACTTTGCGGCGAGTACGGCATCAAGCCAGTAGCGTTTGGCGTGCAGAGCTTCAGCAAGAACCACGACGCCAACAAGCGGATGTACGACTTCGGCAAAGCTCTTGGCGTTCGCTATTTCAGCGCCGACCCCGATCCCGATAGCTTTGACAGCCTCGACAAGCTCGTGGAAGAGTACGGCATCGGCATCGCGATCCATCCGCATGGTCCGGTAGGCAAGGGATTGCACCGCTGGTACTCGGCAGAGGCGATCATGGCCGCCGTCAAGGACCACCACCCGCAAATCGGCGCCTGCCTCGACACAGGCCATCTGATCCGCAGCGCTCAACTCGGCAAGAAGCTCGATCCAGCCGAGCAGATCCGCGTCATGGGCAAGCGGAACTTCGGCATGCACCTCAAGGACCACGACAACGAACGCAAGACCGACGTGGTCTATGGCAAGGGCGTGCTGAACGTCGCCGAGGTGCTCAAGGCGCTCAAGGAGGTTGGGTTCAAGGGTTGGATCAGCGTCGAGTACGAGGCCAATCCCCAGAACCCGAACCCCGACATGGCCGCCTGCCTGGCGGTGCTGCGCCAGGCCATCAAGGATGTGGGATGACCATGTTGCGCGCGTATGCCCAGCTAGTGCGTTTGCCGAACGTATTCACGGCCTGGGCGGACGTCCTTCTGGGCGGCATCGCCGCGCTGGTAAGCAACTTCGGACTTCGCTTCACCAGTCTGGAACTGGTCGTCGCCGCGTGGGTGCTGCTGCTTCTTGCAAGTAGCTGCCTGTACATGGGCGGCATGGCGCTCAATGACTTCTTTGACGCTGCGGTCGATCTGCGCGAGAGGCCGCAGCGTCCCATTCCCTCTGGCCGGGTCAGCCGGCGGACTGCGGGAATCCTCGGCTTCGCACTCCTGTTGATCGGCTGGGTGCTGGGTCTCGGACTGGTCAACGTCTCCGTCGATGCCAACGTGGGCAATCCAGCGTTGCTTTACGATTCTTTCCGCAACGAGTGGATCATGGAATTGCCCGATCTCGGTCAACGCGTCGGCTTCTGGCTGGCGACGCCCCTCGCGGTCTGCATCGTGCTGTACAACGCCTGGGCCAAGCACTCGCCGGTCGGCCCCGTCGTCATGGGGCTGTGCCGAGCGCTAAACGTCGGCCTGGGACTCTCGTTGATCGGTTGGATCGGCGTTTACTGGCTCATGCTGTATCTCGCGCCAGTCGTGGGGCTCTACATTGCCGGCGTCACGGTATTCGCCAGCAAGGAAGCGGAGCAGAGTCCGCGGGGGACCTTGTTGTTCGGTGGCGCGATCATGGCCCTGGCGATTGGCCTGGCCGGCCACCCCGCGGTGTATCGGGACTGGCTGCCCCAGCACATGGGCAACTGGTCGACGCTGTACGTGGCGCTTCTTGGACTCTGGACGTTGGTCATCGCCGTGCCCGCCGCCAGAGCAATCTCGGAGCCTTCTCCCGCCAGGGTACAGGCCGCGGTCAAGACGTGCATCCTGGGCCTGATCGGACTGGATGCGATCCTGGCGTTCGGCTTGGCGGGCTGGCCTGGGCTGTTGATTCTCCTCTTGCTCGTGCCGGCACTGCTGATCGGCCGATGGGTCTACTCGACCTAGCCGCCTCACGACGCCTTGGCCGGGAACTGCTGATTCCTGGGCGGATCCTTGCGTCCCCAGGCCAGGTAAGCGTTCTCGATCTGAATCTTGAACTGCTGAAACTCATCGACGCCGCGAAGTGTCAGCACCTTTTTGCCGCCGCTGAGGATCTCCAGATCGGCGGAGGTGTAGAAAGGCTGTTCGGAACCATCGGCGACCTGCACCTTGTCGATCTCGGCCAGAGGAACTTCGGCCGCAGTGCGCCGACTCCACCCACGTTGAACCACTAGCCGGCGGTTCGTGAGGAGATAGCGGGTCATGAAAATCGGCGCGATCTTGAGGGCAAAGAACGGCGCGAGCAGGAGCCAGCCCGCCAGGGCAATGAGCAAGGCCAGGGTGAAAGTGAACGGCAAGGCCACGGCAGCCAGGATGAACGGCAAGCGGAAGGTGGCAAGCATGATGCCCTTGGCCAGCTCCTGCAGACGGGCTGACAGCTGGCTGACGAGCGGGAACGCGGCCACCGTGGGCCAGCGCTCGGCGATCTTCGCCTCGGCTACCGTCGGCGGAATGATGCCCATCACTGCCTGCGTCCGCATGTCGGCCATGCCTTGCACCTCGATCCTTGCCCGAGCTTTCCGCACTTCTGGCCTTTGATATAGCAACCCAGAGCGGGGATTCCAGTTACTCCTGGCGGAAACCCTCGGTTGTCCGCGTATGATGATGTTGGCTGCTGGTCGACGGCCAGCAGAAACGGCTGATGCAAACCACGGAGAAGCGCATGGCCTCGGCGACGCTGCTCGACAAGCGCGAGATTCGCATCCGCAAGATGTTCGGCGCCATCGCTCCGACGTACGATTTGCTGAACCACCTGTTGAGCCTGAACATCGACCGCTGGTGGCGCTGGCGCGTGACCAGGCTCGTGCCGCCGCGGGGCGACGCACCGATTCTCGATCTCTGCACCGGCACGGGCGACCTCGCCCTCGCCTACGATCGGGCGGCGAGGGGCCAGGTCGAGATCGTTGGCGCGGACTTCTGTGGCGAGATGCTCGACCTCGCTGAACGCAAGGCCCGCCGTCGCAAGCTCCAGCAGCTTCGCTTTTTCCAGGCGGACGCTCAACAGCTTCCGCTGGAAGACAACCAGTTTCAGATCGTCTGCGTCGCATTCGGCCTCCGCAACGTGACCGACATGGAGCGCGGCATTGCTGAAATGGTCCGTGTCGCCCGCTCAGGAGGGCGGGTGGCCATCCTGGAGTTCTCGAAGCCGCGAGGCTCCATCCTGGGCCGCCTGTACCAGGCTTACTTCCGCTACTTGCTGCCCCTCGTCGGCCAGCTAATCTCGCGGAGCAAGGATTCGGCATATCGCTACCTCCCCGAAAGCGTGCAGGAGTTCCCCGACGGCGAAGCCCTGGCGGCCCGGCTGCGGCAGCACGGTCTGAAGGACGTTACCTTTACGCCCTTCACCTTTGGCATCGCCACCCTGTACGTGGGCGTGAAGCCATGATTCGGCCGCAGCATCTGCTCATCCGGGCCGCACGGGGAATGCCGGTCGAGCGTCCGCCGGTCTGGGCGATGCGTCAGGCGGGCCGTTGGGATCCCGAGTTCAACAGGCTCCGCGGCAAGCTGAGCTTCTACGAGTTTTCCGAGAACGCCGAGCTGGCTGCCCAGGCCTCGCTGTTGCCCAGGCGTTTCGGCGTCGATGCCATCATCCTCTTCTACGACATCACCACGCTGACCGTGGCGATGGGCCAGAAGTACAAGCTCATGCCCGAGCGGGGGCCGGTTCCTGATCGCCCTATCCGCACCATGCAAGAGGTGGAAGCCCTGGATGCCCAGCCCGATCCGGACCGCTATGGGCACATCCTGAAGCTTTTGCAACTGGTCCGCTCCGAGCTGGCGGGCAGCCTGCCGGTCCTGGTGTTTGCCGGCGCGCCGTTCACGCTTGCCAGCTACGCCATCGGCGCCGGCAAGGATCTCGCCGCCATCAGGCGCTTTGCCGACGAGCAATCTGTCGTGTGGGAAGCCCTGCTGGACAAGCTCGGCCAAGCCACCTGCGACTTCCTCAAGACCTTGACTCGCGCTGGGGCCGACGCTTACCAGCTGTTCGACTCCTGGGCAGGCGAGCTGACCGAGGCCGAGTACCTTCGCTGGGCCCAGCCCTGGCACCGCACCATCTTGCAAAGCGACATCGACGTGCCTTCGATTTTGTTCGTGAAGGAATGTCCCTACGTCCGCCACCTTATGGCCAGCGGGGCGAACGTGGTCAGCCTCGGCGTCACGCACGACCTGGCCGTGCTGAGGCGGCAGTATCCGGAGCGGATTTTCCAGGGCAACGTCGATGAGGAACTGCTCCGCAGCGGCACGCCGGAGCAGGTCGCCGCGGCCACGCTCCGTTGTCTCCACGAAGGCGGCGGGCAGCGGCACATCGTCAACCTGAGCCATGGCCTGGACCGAGCGACGCCGGTCGCCAACTTTGAAGCGTTCGTTCAAACCGTTCGAGCCTGGGCTGGCCCAGGTACGGCCGAATGAGCGGCGGTGAGGCGTCAGTTTCGCGCTCGGCTCGGCAAAGGATGCGGAGGGTTGCATGGCCACGGTCCACGTCGCCCTGTTGCGAGGCATCAACGTCGCCAGGTCGAAGCGCGTCGGCATGGCGGAGCTGCGGGAACTGGTCGAGGACCTGGGCCACGCCGACGTGAAAACCCTTCTCAACTCCGGCAACCTGGTTTTCACGTCGAAGAAGGGCGCATCGAGCGGCATCGCCGACCAGATGGAGAAAGCCATCGCCACCGCACTGGGCGTGACGACGAGAGCCACGGTGCTGACCGCCCAGGAGTTGGACGAACTGATCGCGGCCAACCCGCTGACGGACCGTGCGGACGATCCCTCTCGCCTGCTGGCCGCCGTGCTCCGCGAACCGAAGGACCGAAGCCAGGTTGAACCTTTAATGGCGAAAGACTGGGGCAACGAAGCCCTCGCTCTTGGTCCAAGGGCTGCGTATCTCTGGTGTCCCGACGGCGTGCTGGGCGGGAAGCTCTTCGAGACGGTCGATCGGCTGCTCGGGGACCGAGTGACTTCGCGCAACTGGTCCACGCTGCTCAAGCTCCAGCAACTGGCCCGGGAGCAGCGGTAGCCGAGCGTTGGCATTGCGTCGCTCCCTGTTAGAATACTCGCATGACCCGACGCAGCCGAGCCCGCGAGGTGGCCCTTCAGCTTCTGTTCCAGCACGACCACAACGCCGAGTTGGAACCGGCCGTCGTGCGCGATTTCCTCGATCGCCGGCTCCGACTGCCGGAGCTGATTCGCTTCGCCGAGGAGATCTTGAACGGCGTCATCCAGCGGCGGGGGGAGATCGACCAGCGGCTCGCTCAGGTGGCCGAGAACTGGAGCGTGGAGCGGATGGCCGCTGTGGATCGCAACGTCCTGCGGATCGGCGTGTTCGAGTTGCTGTGCCAGCCCGACACGCCCACCAAGGTAATCATCGACGAAGCAATCGAGCTGGCCAAGCGGTACGGGTCGGCGGAATCGCCGGCGTTCGTGAACGGCGTGCTCGATCGCGTCGCCGCTGGACGGCAGCAGGGTCCAGCATAAGTCAACTTGGCAGATAGGATTTCCATGGTTTTCAGCGCCCTCTTTAACAAGATCAAGCAAGGCCTGGCAAAGACTCGGCAGGTATTCAGCGGCGTGGCGTCGCTGTTTCGGCTGCGTGGCCGGGTGGACAAGGCGTTCCTGGCGGCGCTGGAAGAGAGGCTGTACCTGGCCGACGTTGGTCCTGCGGCCACCACGCAGATCGTCGAGCGAGTCCGCCAGGCGTTCCTCGACAAGGAGATCAGCGGCGACGTCGAGGCCTTCGTCAAGAACGAGCTGAAAGCGATCCTGACCGAGACCGACAACGCCGTGAGGTTCAACCTCAACGGGCCGACCGTGATCATGGTCGCGGGCATCAACGGCTCGGGAAAGACGACCTCGATCGCCAAGCTGGCCAGGCGCTTCCAGGGCGAGGGAAAGAAGGTCATCGTGGCGGCGTGCGACACGTTCCGCGCCGCGGCGGTGGAGCAGTTGACGATCTGGAGCCAGCGGATCGGCTGCGACATCGTGAAGGGCCAGCAAGGAAGCGATCCCGCGGCCGTGGCCCACGACGCCGCCGATGCCGCCAAGGCCCGCAAGGCGGACGTGCTCATCCTCGACACCGCCGGCCGACTGCACACGCAGGGCCACCTCATGCGCGAGCTGGAGAAAATTCGCAAGGTGGTGAGCCGCCAGATTGACGGCGCGCCCCACGAGGTGCTGCTCGTGCTCGACGCCACCAGCGGCCAGAACGCCATCACCCAGGCGGACATGTTCAAGAAGACCATCCAGTGCACGGGCATCATCCTGGCGAAGCTGGACGGCACGGCCAAGGGCGGCGCCATCGTGGCCATCAAGCAGAAGGTGGGCTTGCCGGTCAAGTTCATCGGCGTCGGCGAGACGATCGACGACCTGGAAGTCTTCAATCCGGACACCTACGTCGAAGCCCTGTTCGCGGAGTAGCGTCGCCGATCTCTTCACCGTCTCAGGGAGCATGCCGCCATGCCGCGCAGCCGAACCCACACGCTGATCCTCGGGGCATTCGCCGTCGGCCTGGTGAGCGCGGCCGGCGCCTGGCAGGCCATGCAATCCCAGCCGCCGCGGGTGGAAGGCGTCGTGCCGGCCCTGCAGAACGCCCAGCCGCGTTACTGGAAAGGCAACCTGCACACGCATTCGTTCTGGAGCGACGGCGACGACTTTCCCGAGATGATCGCGGACTGGTACAAGGAGCACGGCTACCATTTCCTGGCGCTGTCGGATCACAATGTGCTGGCCGAAGGCGAGCGCTGGTTGAAGATCGATCCCGCTCGTCCGGTGACGCAAGTCGCCACGGATAAGTATCGCCGGCGCTTTGGCTCCGCGTGGGTGGAGGAGCGTCGGCGCGGCGAGGTCCCCGAGGTTCGTCTCAAACCACTGGCGGAATACCGCAGCCTGCTGGAGGAGCCAGGCCGCTATCTCCTGTTGCCTGCCGAGGAGATCACGCACCGCTATGCCAAGGCGCCGGTACACATCAACGCGATCAACCTGCGCGACGTCATCAAGCCGGTGGACGGGGCGAGCGTCGCCGAGACAATCATGGTCAATCACCGCCTGGTTGAAGAGCAGGCGCGAGCCACCGGCTGGAAGATGATCGCCTTCCTGAACCACCCCAACTTCGGCTGGGGCATTCGCGCCGAGGACATGATCGCCGCGGATGAGCTGCGCTTCTTCGAGGTCTTCAACGGCCATCCTGGAGTGCGCAATCACGGAGACGAAAAGCACCCCAGCTGCGAGCGTTTGTGGGACATCGTCCTGGCGCTGCGTCTGGGCAAGCTGCGGACGCCGGTCGTGTACGGGCTGGCAACTGACGACGCCCACGGCTATCACCAGTTCGGCATCGGCAAGGTCAACCCCGGCCGAGCCTGGGTCATGGTGCGTGCTCCCTACCTGAGCGCCGAAGCGATCCTGCGCGGCCTGGAAACGGGAGACTTCTACGCTTCCACTGGAGTCGTTCTCGATGACGTGGAACGTGGGCCCACCGCTCTCAAGCTGCGGATTCGACCGGAGGAAGGCGTGAGCTACAGGACGCAGTTCATCGCCACGCTGCGGGACGCCTCGCTGGCCTCGGAGCCTCAGCGGGACGAGAACGGCAACCTGCTGGAAGTCACCCGCGTGTACGCCGACGCGATCGGCCAGGTGGTCGCGGAGTCGTCGTCTCTCATGCCTTCGTATCAAATGACGGGCAACGAGCTGTACGTGCGTGCCAAGGTCATCTCCAGCAAGCCGCACCCCAATCCGTATCAGAAAGGCGAGGTCGAGGTCGCCTGGACCCAGCCCCTGACGCCCTGAGCGTTTGCGTGACTGCCGCGCCAGCCTGTATGATGCTATCTTGGATGTGCAGGCCTGCAGGCTTCCACGCCGCCAATTGAGGAACTCATGCCGGACGTATCGACCTGTCCAGAACTTCATGGGCTCATGCGAATGGTGCTCGGGACGGCTTCGCCAGGCGAAGTCCGCGCACTCAGCGAGCACTTGCTGCATTGCAAGGCGTGCCTGGATACCCTGCACGGTCTCAAGACTGAGGCTTCGCTCATCAACCACTTGCAAGCTCATGCCGCGGCGGGAGACCAGTCGGTCAAGCAGCTCATGGACAGCGTCATCCGCAAGCTGCAAGACTCGGCCCGGCGCAGCCCGCCCAGCAGCGTCCATGAGCAGACCATGGCCTACGACAGCGTCAAGGAGTCTGACCTGATCGCACCGTCCGGCCGCATCGACGCGGACATGGGCCGGCTCGGCGGATACGAGATCAAGCGGCTGCTCGGCTCCGGCGGCATGGGCTTCGTCTTTCACGCCCACGACGTTCACCTGCAACGTGCCGTGGCGCTGAAGGTCATGCGGCCCGAGACGGCCAGGGACAAGGGCTCCCGCGAGCGGTTTCTGCGGGAAGCCCGAGCGGCGGCAGCGCTGAAGCACGACCATATCGTCACCATTTATCAGGTTGGCCAGGAGAACGACACGCCCTTCCTGGCCATGGAATTCCTGGAGGGCGAATCGCTCGAGAGCCGTTTGGAACGTGAGGGGAAGCTGCCCATTCCCGAGGTCCTTCGCATCACTCGGGAAATTGCCGAGGGGCTCGCCGCCGCCCACAACCGCGGCATGATCCACCGCGACATCAAGCCGGCCAACATCTGGCTCGAAGCGATCACCGGCCGGGTCAAGATCCTGGACTTCGGCCTGGTCCGTCCAGCTACCGGCGACGTGCATCTCACCGGCAGCGGGATGATTCTCGGCACGCCGCAGTACATGGCCCCCGAGCAGGCCCGCGGCGACTCGATCGATGCTCGCGCCGACCTGTTCAGCCTCGGCTGCGTGATGTACCGCATGTGCTCCGGCTCCCAGGCGTTCCAGGGGGACTCGCTGATGGCGGTGCTGACCGCCCTGGCCGTCTCCACCCCGCCGCCACTTTCGGAAGTGGATCGCAACATCCCCGCGGGGCTGGTCGATCTCGTCTCCTCCCTTCTTGCCAAGGATCCCAGGGACAGGCCGCCAACGGCCCAGGCAGTCGTGGAGGCGGTCGCTGCCCTGGAGCAAGGGCTGACGCCGACGCTCACGGAACTGCGCAAATCGCGGACGCTGGTCCGCCCTGCCCGGCATGCGTCCGTCCAGCCGCCGTCGAGCTTGTACTGGCGGGCGGCGCTCGTGGGCGCGGGGGCCATGCTGACCGTCGCGCTGGCGACGTTCCTGGTCTGGTGGAACTGGGAAAAGTCCTCGGCCAACTCCCATGCTGTCGAGTCGACGTCGCCCGCCGTGGCCGCGCCCACCGGCCCGCCGATCAGGGTCGGCGTGCTCCATTCCCGCTCGGGCACCATGGCTATCAGCGTCAAGCCGGTCATCGATGCCACCCTTCTGGCCATCGAGGAGCTCAACGAGAAAGGCGGCGTGCTTGGCCGGCCGGTCGAGCCGATCATCGAGGACGGCCGTTCCGACTGGGACCTCTTCGCCCAGAAGGCGGAGAAGCTCATCGCCCAGGACCAGGCGGCGGTAATCTTCGGCTGCTGGACATCCGCCAGCCGCAAGGCCGTCAAGCCGGTCGTCGAGAAGCACAACCACCTGCTCTTCTATCCCCTCCAGTACGAAGGCCTGGAACATTCGCCGAACATCGTTTACGTCGGCGCCGCTCCCAATCAGCAGCTCATTCCCGCCGTCAAGTGGTGCTGCTCCTACCTGCAGAAGAAGAGGCTCTTCTTCGTCGGTTCCGACTACGTCTTCCCCCGCGCCGCCAGCGCCATCATCCACGACCAGGTCAAGGAACTGGGGGGCGAGATGGTCGGCGAGTCGTACCTCCTGCTCGGCAGCATCGACACCCGAGAGACCATCGCCAGGATTCACGACGCCAAGCCCGACCTGATCCTCAATGCCATCAACGGGGACAGTAACGTCGCCTTCTTCCGCGCCCTCCGTGGCGCCAACCACGCCTCGAATCGGACCCCCGTTCTCTCCTTCTCGATCACCGAGGAAGAGCTGGGCAGCCTGAGCATCAAGGACGTCGAGGGCGATTACGCCGCCTGGACGTACTTCCAGAACATCGATCGGCCGCAGAACCACGAGTTCGTGCGGCGGTTTCGCCAGCGCTACGGCCCCGAGCGCGTTCTGACCGACCCCATGGAAGCGGCGTACACGTCGGTCCATCTGTGGGCCCAAGCCGTGAAGGCCGCGGGCAAGCTAGACCCGCCAGCCGTCCGCGACGCCCTCAAGGGGATGACATTCGAGGCGCCCCAGGGGACCATCCAGGTCGATCCCGAGACGTTGCACTGCTCGAAGTACACTCGCATCGGCCAGGTGCGCAAGGACGGCACGTTTGAGGTCGTGTACTCTTCCGACGAACCCATCGAGCCGATTCCCTATCCCGCCACGAGGTCGCGAGCCGAGTGGCACAACCTCCTGAACGACCTGCATCTCCGCTGGGGAGGCCACTGGGCCAACCCGAAAACGGACTGACTTGTGCTAGGATCGAACGTGATTCCCAACACCCCCAGGGCAACCCTCGCGCTGCCAGGCGCACAAGATGGCAGCCGCTCTCTTGCAGGCCCCGGCTGCCGATCTGGCAGGCCTTGACCGACCTTCGAGTCGCGGTGCGCAACAAATCCAAACTTCCCTTCATGCAGCCGCACTCAGCCATTTCCCGCCTGGCCGAGCCCAGGGCGCCTAGCCGCCGCGCAACAAAACGAGAACCCTGCCATTGCTTGTTTTTCCCGAGGACTCGCCCCTTTCTCGCCCGGGACCCCATGCCGCCGCGCAACATTCCAAACGTCGGCACTCCGCCCTTCGCCGAGGGTTTCGCAGGTCGGCACGCTTCCATAGACGGAACGCTTCGCGCAATAAATCGAGCACTGACCATCTTCCCCCCCTTTCGACCGCCAGCTGCCCATGGCGCGCACCCCAAGCGCGGGGCGTCAAACTGCAGTGTACCAAGGAACATGTACATTTGTCAATACTTTTCTGGAGCTTGCCGGATGCCCCCAGCCATGTTCTCCCCTCCCGCGTCCCTTGTAAGATGAAGAGAGCGGAACTCCAGATACTGGACCAGAGTCTTGGGCCATGCTCATCGTCATGCACGCCAACGCCACCAGGGAGCAGATCATCGTCGTGGAGGAGGCCATTCGGGAGCTGGGGCTGACGCCCCACCCAATCCCTGGGGCGACGCGGACCGCCATCGGGATCACGGGCAACACGGGGGCCGTGGACAGCCGGCGCCTCGAAGTGCTGCCCGGCGTGCTGGAGTGCATCCGTGTCACAAAGCCCTACAAGCTCACGGGCCGCGAGATGCACCCCGAGGATTCGGTCATTCGCACAAGGCAAACGACGATCGGCCCGAAGACCTTTACCCTGATCGCAGGGCCTTGCTCCGTCGAGAACGAAAGGTTGATCCTGGCCACTGCGGAGCACCTCGTCAGCCGCGGCGTGAAGCTGCTGCGTGCGGGGGCGTTCAAGCCGCGGACCAGCCCGTATTCATTCCAGGGGCTGGGCATCGAAGGGCTGGAGATTCTGGCCAAAGCGCGGGAGAAGACCGGCATCGGCATCGTAACTGAGCTGATGGACACAGAGAACGCCGACGCCGTCGAGCAGGCGGCGGACATCATCCAGATCGGCACGCGGAACATGCAGAACTTCGCCCTGTTGCGGCGCGTCAGCAGGGCGAGCAAGCCGGTCCTTCTGAAGCGCGGCATGTCGGCCACGCTGGAAGAATGGCTCCTCGCAGCCGAGTACGTCATGTCCGGCGGAAACTTCCAGGTCATCCTGTGCGAAAGGGGCGTCCGCACCTTCGCCGATCACAGCCGCAACACCCTGGACCTGAGCGTAATTCCCCCCGCCAAGCAGCTCTCGCACCTGCCCATCGTCGTCGATCCCAGCCACGGGACGGGCAAGCGGGACTTCGTGCCGCCCATGGCCATGGCCGCCCTGGCGGCCGGCGCGGACGGACTCCTCATCGAAGTACATCCGCAACCCGATCGAGCCGTGTCCGACGGCGCTCAAACGCTCGACTTCGCGGCGTTCGACCGCCTGCTGGAGAAGTTGAAGCGCCTGGCCGATGCCCTGGGCCGCGAGGTGGTTTGAAGAACCAGGCTCAATTCACCAGAAACGTCAGCAGGCCGACGCCGGCACAGAGGAAAGTCACCAGCCCCAGCTTCGCCATGAAGAGGCGGCGTTGAAAGCGGGGCTCCATGGAGGGCTCGAGCAGCAACTGTTCGAGAAAAGCAACCCGCCGAGCGATGCTCGAATGCCGCCAGCTTGGCTTGTCGCGGCGGATGCCGTTCAGTTCCGCCACCCGTTCCAGGGCGCGGATGAAGGTCTGAATGCCGGTGCGGCAGAGACGCTGGCTTCGGCCCGATTCCATAGGCGTCTCGGCGTCGTGCTCCTGGCAATCGGGTTGACCGCAGGAAACCGCCTTGCAGCCGTAGACATCCGCCTGCCGTTCGCAACGCCGCGACAGGAAGCCGAACACGAGCCAGACGTAGCAACCGAGCAGGGCCGTCCCCGCCAGCGACGCCGTCCAGACGTCCGAACTCTGGGACCAGTCGCCCAGGAAGGCCAGGTAGTCGGCGTCGTTCTCGGGCAGCGGGGGCAAGACCGCCTGGGCCGCCAGGCTGATGAGGAACAGGCTCAGGACCATGAAACAGAGATACAGGGCCATGTGGTGGTGCTTCACGTGGCCGATCTCATGGCCGAAGACCGCTTCGATCTCGTCGGGCTTGAGCCCCTGGATCAGGCCGTCGCTGAGCAGCACGTACCGAGGAAAGCGGAACACGCCGGTAACCATGGCATTGGCGACGCCGCCGCGGGTGTTCCACAGGAGGATGTCGGTGTAGCGGAACCCGAGGCGGCGGGCGGCAGCCTCGAGACGATCCCTGAGCGGCCCCGCCGGCAGCGAGCGGGCCTGCCAGAGGAACTTGAGCAGCCAGGGCGCCAGAATGAGAATCACAAAGGAGAGAATCCCCACCGAGGCCAGCAGAAACCAGGCTTCGTCGCTGGCCCAGGGCATAAAGTAGATCAAGGTCTCGTGGATGCCCGTGAAGATCAGGATCGGGGCCAGGACCAGTCCAAGGCAGAAGCGCAAGTGATACCAGAGATACGCCAGTCTGCCCCAGAACGGCTGCGTCGGCGGGTAAACACTGGTCTCCGCCAGGGCCTTCTCGGTCGAGTAGAAGCCGAGCCATTCCAGCGACTGAGCCACGAGAAACGGAGCGAGGATCAGCAACTCATCGAGCAGGATGGCATCTTCCAGTCCCAGGGTCACACGAACGACGTAGCCCCACCCCAGCACGAACAGCGTGGCCACGTACAGGGCCACGATCAGGGCCGTGTGGGCAAACCGCGCCCAGCCGAACCACTTGATGACCCATAGCCGACGCACCGGCCGATGGCGAATCTGCCAGGAGAAGTACCACGAGAAGAGGCAGGCCGACGCTCCGATCACCCCGACCCCGAGCCACGTGAGCAGCGTGGTTACGAGCGGACTGACGAACGGCGCGGCCGGCGTGTAGGGCAGGAAGGCCAGGCAAACGATCAGCATCAACAGGAACTGCATCGCGCGGCTAACCTCGCACGAAGGGCCTCGGGTTCGCAACTGACCTAATTCTAGCCCACGCCTTCAGGCAGGGGAAGCGGAGCTGCGTCTTCAGCGCCGTCGGATCACGGCCGATATTCGAGAAACATGCAAGGGATTCGGCCGTTGAAGAGGGGAATCCGTTGCACGGCATCGAGACCCAGTCGATCCTCCAGCGTGGGGTTGCCAGAGAGCATCCAGACCGACCAGCCGCGGCAACGCTCCCGCACGATCTCTCCAAGGCGTCGGTACAGGATATCCAGGTCCTTGCTCTCGCCGATCCGCTCGCCGTAGGGCGGGTTGATGATGATGGTCCCAGCCTGCTCTCCCGGCGGCAGGAATTCGCCGACGTCGCCCTTCTGGATGGTCAAGAGATGGCGGACGCCAGCGGCCCGCGCGTTCCGGTCTGCCAGGGCGACGGCATCGGCGCGCAGGTCCGAGCCAACGATCGGGGCGGGCAGCGCCTTGCGGATCTGTCGGCGAGCTTCGTCCCGCAGCTCAGTCCAGAGAGCGTAATCGAAGTCCGGCCAGCCCATGAAGCCGAAGCGTTTGCGCGTCAGGCCTGGCGGACGACGCAAGGCGATCCACGCCGCCTCGATCGGCAGCGTTCCCGAGCCGCACATCGGGTCGGCGAACGGCACATCGCCGGGCCAGCCCGACAGGAGCGCCAGCCCCGCAGCCAGCGCTTCATTCAGCGGAGCGCGGGTCTGGATCGGCCGGTAGCCGCGTTTGTGGAGAGACTCGCCGGAGCCATCGAGGCTGAGCGTCAGCCGGTTGCGGTAGACGTGCACATTGATTTTCACCAGCGGGTTCTCCGTGTCCACGCTGGGCCGATGCCCCTGGCGAGCCAGGAACTGGTCGCAGATCGCATCCTTGGTCCGCAGGGCGGCGTAATGCGAATGGGTCAGGTGCGAGTCGCGGACGTTGCAATCAACGGCCAGCGTGTGCTGAGGCGTCAGCCATCTTGCCCAGTCCAGAGATTGCACGGCAGCATAGAGGTCGTCGTAAGTATCGACCGGGGTTTCGAGGAGCTGCACGAGCACACGAACGGCGGTACGAAGCCAAAGGTTGGCACGGTAGAACAGGGGCTGGTCCGCGCTGAACCCGACGCCGCCGCGTCCAGGCTGCACTTCCGCCGCGCCAAGCTCTGACAACTCCCGCGCCAGCACCGCTTCAAGTCCGCGGGCGCAGGTGGCAAAGAGCTTCCGGGCGGACATCGGCAGACTGCACCGGCTACTTCTTTTCGCGTTTCAGGGTGAAGACGATGAACTTCTTGCCGTCGAACTCCATCGGCCTGGTCGCATTGCCGGGCCGCGACGTGCAGATCTTCAGGACGTCGCCCGAGAACTCGTAGATGCCGAGCTGAGTCTTGCCCTTGTCCTGCCCCGAGGCAATGACCAGGTCTATGGTGGCGGGTTTCTTGGAAGGATCGAGCTTGATCGATCCTTCCTCGACGACCATTTTCATGAATTGCTGAACGTACTTGTCGTCCGTGAACATCAAGCGGTTGTCGCCGATGTCCTCGCCCGACTGCTTGACGCCGTTCTCTTCAATGCTCTCCATGATCCAAGGCCCCTTGAACTTTGCGAGTTCGTTCTTCAGGGCCTCGTCGTCGGCGGCAAGTGAGAAAGCGGGGAAGACCAGGAGGAGTGCGAGTCCGAAAAGGCGTGACATTACCAGTCTCCTTGGCGGGTGGATGCTTACTGATGAGCATATGCCGCACTAGGCTTGGAGTAAATGCCGCCCTGCGGAATCCCCGCTGAATCCAGGGTGCTAGAATGATAAAGGCAACTGGACACCCCCCCGAGGAGAGGAAGGCACGATGGCAGAGTACCAGACAGTCGCCCGCGTCGGCGACATTCCCGAAGGCGAGGGCCGGGCGTTTGAAGTCAACAAGAAGCTCGTCGCAGTGTTCTGCCAAGGCGGGGAGTATCACGCCATCGACGACGTCTGCCCGCACATGGGAGCCTCGCTTTCCGAGGGGCATCTGGAGAACGGCATCGTGACCTGCCCCTGGCACGCCTGGCGGTTCCGCATCAAGGACGGAGTATGGGCGGACAGTCCCCGCGTGAAGATCGGGTGCTATCCGGTCCGCGTCCAGGGGGACGAGATTCAGGTCCAAGTATAGCAAGCGGTTCGGCTCCCTGCTGGACGCCGGCGTTCGGCGCAGATCCCCCGGCTGGGCTGCTGGCTCAATCGAAGGCCGAGGCAGGCAATCGCCTGGTCCGACCGTTCAGAGACCCTACTTCTTCGGCAGAGTTTCCGGCGGCACGAACCGCTCTCGGCGCGGCTTCTCGGTGCTGAGCGGCGTCGCATCGCCAAGCTGCCGCTGCCAGTCCTTCATGAGCTCCATCAGGCGTTCCATCTCGGCCGCATGGGCAGGGTTGGCGGCGAGGTCGTGCATTTCGTCGGGATCGTTCGACAGGTCAAAGAGCTGCGACTTGTTGAGCTTCGGGTAACGGATCAACTTCCAGCGTGCATCGCGCACGGCCCGCTGCTCATCGCGGTAGGCCAGGAAGAGCGATTCACGCCGCGTGCCTCCCTTGGCCTGGTCGCGGGTGAACTCCCTGGCGAAGCTCTGACCATCCAGCCCCTGGGGAATCGTCGCACCGATCATTTCCAGGACCGTCGGGTAGAGGTCGTGAAGGTAGACCAGTGCGGATGACTCACCGCGCGGCACGCCCGGCCCAGCAAAGAGGAGCGGGACCTTCATGCTGTGGTCGTAAAGACTCTGCTTGCCCATCAAGCCGTGGCTGCCGATTGCCAGGCCGTTGTCGGAGGAGAAGATGATCAAGGTGTTCTTCGAGAGGTCCAGGTCATCCAGCCTCCGCAAGAGCCTGCCGATGTGGTAATCGAGGCCGGTAATGACAGCGTGGTAGTCGCGCAGGTGCTGGCGAATCTCGGCCTCGGTGCGAGGCCATGCGGCGAGTTTCTCATCGCGGACCGTCATCTCGCCGTTGTCGAAGGGATGCAGCGGCAGGAAGTTCCTGGGCAGAGGCGTTTCCCTGGCCTCGTAAGGCTTACGAAACTCCGGCGCCGCCACGCGGGGGTCGTGGGGCGCTTCGAATGCCAGGTACATGAAGAATGGTTTGCTGGCGTCGCGGCGATGGAGAAAATCGAGAGCGCCGTCAATGACCGTCTTGCCTGGCTGGCCGCTCGTGCGTTCCTTCTCGTCCTGAAGGATGTGGTTTTCATCGAAGCGCTTCTGGATTTCGACGGCGACGTTGCCGCGCTTGCCGTGGTGATAGGCGACGTAGCCCGCATCCTTCATGGACGTGGGAAAGTTGGGTCGGTCTGCGGGGGCATACGGCCCTTGCCAGCGGAAGTAGGCCCGACCGCTCAGGAGCATGTTTCGGCTCGGCAGGCAGACGGCGGGGCTGTTGCCGCCCAGGCAGTAGGCGTTCCGGAAGATGACCCCGCGGCGAGCAAGTTGATCGAGATTGGGCGTTTGCACTATCGGATGGCCGAGCGCGCCGAGCGTGTCGGCGCGGAGGTCGTCGGCAAGCAGGAAGAGGACGTTGGGCCGCTCTGCAGCGACGCCTTCAGTCGCGAGCAGATTCGCCAGCAGGACTGCGAGCCCCAATCCACGAACAACTTGTGCGAGCATGGTGATCCGCCTCCGCACTCCGCATGCAACCGCTCGGGCGAAACCCAGAAGATTTGCCGACGCCATCCGTTGTCCTGAACGATGCCCATTCCCAGGTCGAATGGGCCCTGGAACAGAGGAATCGCCCCACGGAGTTTGAGCCATGCGCCTCAGCCGCGCTTCACTATATGCATTACACGCCCTGTGCTTCCTTGCACGACATCGCACTCGCGACCCGGTCTCCACCCGCGCCATTGCCGCGGCGACGGGCATTTCGGTGGTGTTTCTGCTCAAGGCCCTCAAGCCGTGCGTGGATCGCCAGTTGCTCGCCTCGGCCACGGGCCCCCGCGGGGGCTATCGCCTGGCCAGGCCGGCGGCGAGGATCAGCGTGCTGCAGGTGGTCGAGGCTGTCGATGGCCCGCTACACGCCGAACTGGCCTACCAGGGCGGCCCTGCCACGTCACACGTCGATCGCGCCCTTTCCAGACTGGTCGGAGACGCCACGCGGAAGCTCCGGCAAACTCTGGCCTCATGCACTCTGGCCAGGATCGCCGGCAAGCCAAGCGGCATGAAGCGCTGACCCATTTCCAGACCGCGGAGTTCATGGGTCTCCGTCCAGTTCGTGGACGTAACCCATGGGCTCCAGCGGCTTCCTTTCTCCGTTCGGTTGCACGCGCCAGAGTCCCGCAGGGACGCATTCTCCCAGGCGATAGAGCGTGACTCCCAGGTCGCGGAGCGGCTGCTCGCGCAGCAACGCTTCGCCGTCGCTGGCCGAGACTGCGAAGAGCAGCTCGAAGTCCTCGCCATCGCCAAGGGCGTGGTCCAGGGCCGAGCGCCCGTCGTTCATCTGTTCAGCCGCCGGGCTGATCGGCACGGCCGCCTCCTCGACCAGCGCGCCGCAGCCGCTTTCCTTGCAGAGGTGCTGCAAGTCCGCTGCCAGACCGTCGCTGATGTCGATCATCGCTTTCAGTCTTGTCCAGGCTTGAAGCCGCTGTGCCTCCTCGACGCGCGGCGTAAAGGTCAAGTGCTTGCCGCGAATACTGCCGCCCAGCGCTCCCGTCACGAAGAGCCAATCGCCCGGTTGAGCGCCGGCACGAGTCACCGGTCCTCGGCCCGTGGGCTCGCCGAGGAGGGCCACGTTGATGACCAGCGGGCCGTTCCAGCTATTGGTGTCGCCGCCAATGATGTCGGTCTTGAACTGGTCGGCGAGTTCGCGAAGGCCTCCGTAGAGCTGCTCGGCCAGGGCCCGGCCGCCCCGACGCGGCAGACCCACGCTCACCACCGCGGCAACTGGCCGGCCGGCCATTGCGGCGATGTCGCTGAGGTTGACCGCCAGGGCCTTGCGGCCTACCAGTCGGGGACCGGCTTCGTCGAGCAAGAAGCAGCTTCCTTCCAGGAGCATGTCGGTGGTGACGAGGCAACTGACGCCGGCGGGCCAGTTCAGCACGGCGGTGTCATCGCCAGGCCCCAGGGCGACGCGCGGCGAGCAAGCGGTCCTGCGCCGAAGCCAATCGATATAAGCAAACTCGGACAAGGCCAATCTCCCAGCCCTCGTGACTAATTCTGCTCGTCCGAGGCCGCCGGCGCGACGAAGGCCTCCCCCCAGTCTGCCGTGAAGGTGCGCTGGCAGCGCGGGCAGGCAAAGCTCCGCCCCAGGTGCCGAGCCTGAAGCACCAGCGACTGCTTGCAGCCCGGACACCCGACCCTGACGCGGTGCAGTTCTCCGGTCAATTCGCCCCAAACCTCTGGCGGCACATCCTTGAAAGCCACATCGGCTGGTTCGAGGCGGGTCAGCATCTCGCGGGTCAGCGGAGCGCAGCCGGCGATGCGGTTGGCCAGCCGACCAATGGCCCGTTCGAACGTGTTGCGGACAAGCCTGCCATTGCCGAAGTGCTCGTCCTTGTTCTCCAGGAGGTACTGGAAGCCCAGGAGCAACTTGAGCCGAGTAAGGGCCGGCAGCTCGTACTGGTTTTGCAGGCACATCAGCTCGAAGATCCGCCCCAGCTCGGCGGCAGTGTAATCCTCGAAGTGAAAATGCCGTGTGAAGCGCGAGGTCAGTCCTGGGTTGGTTTCGAGCAACCGTTGCATCGGCGCTGGGTACCCGGCCAGCACGACGATGAGCCGATCACGGTCGTCTTCCATCCGCTTGAGCAAAGTTTGCACCGCCTCGGCGCCGAAGGGGTCGTCGCCCTTCTCCGCGACGAGGCTGTAGGCCTCGTCGATGAAGAGCACGCCGTCCAGGGCGCGATCGATGATCTTGTTCGTCTTTGGAGCCGTCTGGCCGGCGTACTCGGCGACGAGTCCTGAGCGGTCCGTCTCGATCAGATGGCCGTTCTTGAGAATGCCCATCGCGCCATAGATGCGCCCGAGGATGCGGGCCACGGTGGTCTTGCCGGTCCCCGGATTGCCGGCAAAGATGGCGTGCAGCGAGACCTTCTGCGTCTTCAGGTTGAGCTTGATCCGCTCCTCTTGCACCTTGAGAAAGTTGACGAGTTCGCGAATTTCTTCCTTGAGTTGGGTCAGGCCGATGAGGCTGTCGATCTCCGCCAGGGCTTCTTTAAGAAGCTCTTCCGACGTCTTGGCTTCGACCTCGATGGCAGGCTCCTGGCGCACGTTGGCCCCCGTCTGGGCGATGGCGGCTTCCCCCACAGCTTGGGTCGCTTGTTGCACAGTTCCGGCCGCCCTGGGGGGATTTGTCTGATCCACCGGCACGCGCTCGAGGGCGCGGGCCAGCTCGGCTTGCATCCAGCGCAGATGGCGGATCTCCTCGGGCTGCACCTCGCCGTCCACCTTGGCGACCAGGTTGGCCATGCGCAGCACGACCGTCTGCAGCTCGCCGATCCGTGAGCGCAAGCTACTGAGCCGCTCGAAAGGGCCTACCAGGCTGTCCCACGAGGGCGGCGCTTGCTTCATGTACTGGGCCAGGAATTCGCGGAGCTGGCGCTGCGAGAGCCGCCGGCCCCAGCAATGGTCAATCAGCTCGTCGGCCAGGCGAAGCTCGCCCTTGCCCCAGCTGCTCTGTACCTGCGCGGTTTCCACGAAGACCTTCAGCACCAGGGCACGGTGCAGGTCGATCATTCGCTGGACAAAGTCTGCCTTGCAATCGCGGACCGCATCCGGATGCTGAAGCACGTACTCTTCCGCGCTGCTGCGATAGAGCTCTTGGCAACGCTCCAGGGCCCTTCGGTACTCCGCAACCAACGGCTCGAGAGCGTCCAGTTTGCCGGATGACATGCGAAGGGTTCTCTCTGGCCAGGGGAGCCGTCGCGCCAGCTCTAGGTCTAAGATTACCCCGAAGCGGGTGCAACGCAAGGGTGATGGTTTGCCAGTTGTTCGCCGCGGCGATACGATCATTGCGGAGAATACGAGGCCAGGCTCGGCGCCAATGGGTAGTTTCGCGCAAACCCTGCAAAGCTGCCGCGACGGCGACCTCGCCGCCAGAGAGACGCTTTTCTCGCAGTGGCGTCCATTGCTCTGGCTGCAGGCCCGGCGCTTGCTCGGCGGAAACAGCGATCGCAAGGTCGACGCCAACGATGTGGTCCAGGAGGCGCTGACCCAGGCCTTTCGCGACTTGAAGCAGTTTCGCGGCTCGACGGAAGGCGAATGGGTCGCCTGGCTCCGCAAGCTCGTCCAGGGCCAGGCGTCGAAGCTGCGGCGTCATCACTCGGCCTTGCAGCGCGATGCGGATCGCGAAACGCCCCTGGACGAGACCTGTCCAGTCGATGGCCAGCCGGATCCCCTCACGGCAGACATTCAGCGTGAGCGGGCGGCAAGGCTGGCCCAGGCCATTGCCGAGCTGCCGGAAGCCATGCGGGAAGTCGTCGTCCGGCGGGTCTTCGAGCAGCAGCCGTTCGAGGAAGTAGCCAGGGACCTGGATCGCTCACCGGGGGCGACGCGCGTTCTCTGGACGCGAGCCATCCGTCAATTGCGAGCCACTCTCCAGGGCGCTGGACCCGACGCTTCGAGCAGCGCCTGACCCTTCACATGCGAGAGAGCGAGCCATGTCGGAGCTGGAGAAACTGCCGACGGCGCGAACAGAGCCTGATGCCACCTGGGCGCTGCTGGCCCGCCACGTAGAACAATTTGTCGCCGCCTGGGAGGCGACTGGCGAGCCGCCGCGACTGGAGTCCCACTTGCCGGGTGAGCCGGCTGGACTACGTCGGCTGGTCCTGGTCGAGCTGGTGAAGATCGACCTCGAGTACCGCTGGCAACGCAGCCATGCCCCCCTCAGACTGGAGGACTACGTCCGCGCGTTCCCCGAGCTTGCTGATCCGGAGCTGCCCTGCGATCTGGTCTACGAGGAGTTCCACATTCGCAAGCAGGCCGGCGAACAGGTCCAGGTCACAGAGT